>Ga0190275_10000836_pt1 | contig 24390 bp, 17 predicted proteins | sample Popmic550T_FD_133745 | JGI IMG/M metagenome (GOLD analysis project Ga0190275, IMG submission 133745) | Populus adjacent soil microbial communities from riparian zone of Yellowstone River, Montana, USA - 550 T | ecosystem: Environmental > Terrestrial > Soil > Riparian zone > Trees stand | place...
AGAGCCGCTGGTGGGAGGTCCGCGACCCGGACGACGAGCTGGTGTGCCTCACCGTGTACCGGAAGGGCGCACGCGAGGTGGTACGGCGCCTCGCCGCCTGAGACGAACCAGGATGAAACAAACGGCAGCCGCGGGGTGGGATCACCTGCGGCTGCCGCAATGCTTGCCCGGCGGCCTAACGACACAAGGGTCAGGGGTGCGGGGCCGTCGCGCAAGCCTTCCGTCTCGCTGAAACATACCCGGCCCCGCATCCCCTGCAGCCGATTGTTAGGCCGCGCCAGGTCTCGAGCAGCGGATTGAGCACGTCAGCTTCTCACCTGCGTAGCGCGCTGATTAACTCGCGGAGGCTTTCGATTCGCTGTTCCGCGAGTCTGATTATAGCCTCTTTCCAGTTCGACGGCGGCGACCGGTAAGCTGAACTGCTCGGTTCCAACCGCGCGCGGCGCACAGTAGCCTCCGACATTTCTGTCTCCGCTGCGATGTCGGCGAGCGTGTGTCCGTCAGTCAGCCGGGAACTCGCTTCCTTAAAATCCATGCGCTTGGACACGAAATGGTTGACAACAGGCCACTGGGATACTAAATTGTGTCCAGCAGGGCGAAAGAGCAAGGCTGACCGCTCTCCCAGCAAGAAGATTCGGCCAGCCTCACAGACGAACGACCCGAAGGCCGCCCGCTCACCAAAGCTGCCCTGCTGGACGGCCCGGGTCAAGAGGATGGAGCCTACGATGCCACGGAAGCCGAAGGAACCCGCGCCCGTAGCCGCCGAGAAGCCGGCCTATACCATCGTCAAGCAGACGAAGAGCCGCTGGTGGGAGGTCCGCGACCGGACGATGAGCTGGTGTGCCTCACCGTGTACCGGAAGGGCGCACGAGAGGTTGTGCGACGGCTCGCCGCCTGAGGCGGACCCAGGATGAACACACGGCAGCCGCGGGAGAAACCACCCGCGGCTGCCGCTATGCTTGCCCAGCGGCCTAACGACACAAGGGTCAGTGGTGCGGGGCCGGCGCGCAAGCCTTTCCTCCGCACGAAAACATGCCCGGCCCCGCATCCCCTGCAGCCGATTGTTAGGCCGCGGCGGCGCACTCGCCTACTTCATGGGACAACAACACCTACCAGCACAGCGAGAGCGGCGGCGATGAGTGAACCGAGAGCGACCGCAAAAGTGGCGAGCACCCAAGCATGTGTGCGGTTGATCGCTGCCCACCCTGCTTCGGTGACACGATAGATTGGAGCGGAAGCACCTGACATTGGCAGCTTCCCGTCCTTCGTGATCGCCGCGTGCGGCACGGCTTCGTCTACGACTTCTACCCATCCACGTAGATGGCAGGTTCGGAGCGCAGCAGCAACTTCAGGGTCGTGAGCGCCCACAGCGTGTTCGACGAGCCAAACGTTGCCTGGCTGAAGGATGTCCACCACACGCTGACGGGCAAGCTGGCGAAGCGTTCGCCGGATGTAACGCTCACGTTGCCGTACTGGAAGAACCATGGGGTGAACTCGATTAAGGGAAAGCAGTGGATGACGCCAATCCCGCCGCGGTGGTGGGGGTAGAGTAGCCGCAGCTAGATGGATAACTGATCCGTCGGGTCCAGCGGCCTAACGACACAAGGGTCAGGGGTGCGGGGCCGGCGCGCAAGGCTTTCCTCCAGCCAAAAACATGCAAGGCCCCGCATCCCCTGCAGCCGATTGTTAGGCCGCGGACGACCGGAGTCAAGCGTTGTGTTTTTTTAATCATTGGGTGCTGCGCTACCATCAAAACGGGATGAGAGTAGGGTAACTATCTGCCTCTCGACCTCCTCGTCCCATTCTACACCAAAGCCTTCTGCCTGTGCTTTATGGAGAAGTTGGTATGCCAGTGCAGCCCCAATTACGGCACCCGGAGGACCCATTGGAAAAGCACCTACAACGGCACCAGCACGCGCTCCTACGCTGACCTGCTTCATGATTGCACGATTGCGACCCATGCGTACGAACTCTCGAAAGTCGAGCCACTGATATCGAGCTAGGTCCCTCACGACAGGGGTATCGTCCAGCAAGATCGGAACAATGTCCTTGCCGAGGCCCTGGAGTCGCTGGACGAGATCCTCAGCGGCATCGACGCCGGCGCCGTGACGGCGGCCGAGGCGATCGAGCGGGTGCTCGGCGTGCAATCTGCCGACTGTCAGATTTTCACCCGCCGGAAGTGTCAGATTTACAACCGCCGCTAACACAAGCTTCAGGGGAAGTAGTCATACGCATGATCGTTGTTGAATTGAAGCGGCCTAACGACCCAAGGGTCAGGGGTGCGGGGCCGACGCGCAAGACTTTCGTTCGGCTGAAAACATGCCCGGCCCCGCATCCCCTGCAGCCGATTGTTAGGCCAGCGCCCCGGGTCAAGGGCCTAATCCGACTCAGATATACGGAGGAAGTTTCGTAGATTCGTATTCCAAGACAATCAGCCGGTTCACATCAATCTGGTCGAGGACTTCTTCTTTATCTACGTATTTCTTGCGCTGAGCGATCCCTAAAGCTTCCAAAAACCGCGTCCCATTGATTAGAACAACGGGGATGCCTCGCAACGTAGACATGGTTGCCTCGCTATGAGCCCCCTTCTGATAATCCGATGTGGTTACGAAAATGCCCGCGGTGTAGCCGCGATTGAATAACGCGCCAGTCAATGCGCGAATGGGCTCTACCGAGATGGTATTCTTGTATCGCTTCACCTGAACCCCGATCATGCTCTCATCTGGCCCATCGAGGACGACATCTATTCCTCCATCTCCACTGTACGCTGTGACACGCGCATGAAAGCCCAGATCCCGGAAGACATCGGCAACAACTTCCTCGAAGATCCTGGGATGGATCTCAAAGCGTAATTCGTCGTTTGCCACGAGAAAACTACGGACATCCTCAAGTGGGACATCAATATCCTGCGCCGAGAAAACACGCAACCTGGCAATCATACCCCGCCGGGTCTGCTCAGATGATAGCCAGCGCTTTCCATCCGCTCCAACTCTGCCGGACTCTCGCCAATGATTCGTTAAACGTTCTGAGGCAGCCCTCCACCAGCCACAGGTGGAGCAGGCATCGACTGAGATCTTCTCGTACTGATCGATTACGATGCGAGCATCGGTACGATTACGGTCCAACCGCAACGGTAGGGAGTCGAGCGGCGTTTGGCAGAATGGGCAAGTGGGAGTAGCGAGTCCGGCTTGGATGACCTCTCTCGCCGTCTCTAAGCTTGAATATTCCCAGATACTCATGCCTATATCCCTTAGACGGGTTGGAGTACGTGAGCACAGAACGGCACAACGTCAGGAGAATGCACGGGAGCCGGCGCACTCGCCCGAGACCATGCCTCGTCGCTGCCGCGATGCCTGTCCAGCGGCCTAACGCCTCAAGGGTCAGTGGTGCGGGGCCGCCGCACAAGGCTTTCCTCCAGCCGAATGCATGCAAGGCCCCGCATCCCCTGCAGCCGATTGTTAGGTGGCGCTTCGACGCGAAGGACTCTCTAGTAACTGCACTGCCCTTGTGAGGTGTGAGTTAGGAAATGGGCGAGCGATCTTCGCGGACGAAGCTCCCCACTTCAAGTCCTCAACCGCTTCGACCGCGCTCTCGAACTTGGGCCACGCACTCGAATTTGCCGCGAGAGTGAGCATCAGAAGAACAATCATGCGATCAACACCCTCAATCACTTCTGTGGGCGCGATTGCCGATCGACGACGTCCACCATGTACGACTGCACTGCGCAGGTCGTAGAACGCTTTCACGCCTTTGCTAATCCGTCGCCGCGTAGTTGCCGAGTCTGAAAGGAGAAAGGCAGCACGCTCAGACAGGGGGCCGCGGAGACTCTCGGAGTCGTTCGCGATGAGAAGCGACTCCAACGCGATTGCGGATTTGACTACCGCTGCGGTTGCAGACGGTTCCAAGCGGGATTCAAAGAGCCAAACAAGCCCTTGCCAGAGGCGCTTCGCCAGTTCGCCGTCGGTTTCTAATACGGCAAGAAGCGACGGAAAGCCGCAACGGGTGAATCGGCGGACAAAGCTGGGATTGATCGGAATGCCCCTCGGTTGAGCATCCCGTCGCGACGACGAGCGCAAATACTCGAATCCCGGTGAGATCGCCAGATCAAAACCATACCGGCGATGCGCACTGATACTTAGCAGTTGATGCGTCCTCGGGCGACGTAAACCCAGTGTCGAAGACACGATAGCAAGCCGCTCGAGAATCTCTGCGGTCCGCCGCGCCTTAGGGAGCACATCGTCGAGATTCCCTTCCACGAAAACTTCAACGACGGTCGCACCGTTCAGCTGCCCGATTCGTTCTAGATAGAATGAGTTTTCCCACGAGTGGCGGGCGAAGACGTTCCGCTTACGCGCAAGTTCCGCCATTTGCGCACTTTCGCTGGCCGACACCGTCCGGATCGAGACGCGTTCGTTCGGCAGCTCAAGGCGCTCAGGTGCAGAGAGAAGCCAAGTGGTTCGGACGAACCTGGAGAGGGTAGACGTGGGACACTCCCGTGATTGAAGTGACGGCGCCACCTAACGACACAAGGGTCAGGGGTGCGGGGCCGTCGCGCAAGCCTTCCCTCCGCCCGATAGCATGCAAGGCCCCGCATCCCCTGCAGCCAATTGTTAGGCCGCAACCCGCCTAACATCAATGCCGGAGCGCGCCGACGAAACGCTCTATTGGAGGAGGTCACACGATTGCACTTGAGCTGCGCCTGCGACAACACAGCTTCAATGCGACCGAAGGAGGCCGTTTGCTTCGCTCAAGTGCGCTAATACAGCAGGATAGTCGTTCTCGAACCACACCTGTTCGATATTCAGATTCTCTTGGTGTTGAAGTATCGCCGAAGCAATCCGATGGCCAAGCTCCCAATAGCGCCTATGAAAGTCGGTCCCAACGGTGAGCTCGTCGAACTTTCCGCCACAAAGGACTACGTCTAATGCCCAATGCAGCAATCTGTGTTGCTGACTTCCACTTGCTCGAAGCGCGACATTTAGGATTTCAGAGGCTGCTTTGTACTTCACTTCGGCCGACCCGTCGATTTCGAATAAACCGTGCAGGACAAGACATTTCAGGTACCCAAACATGAGGAACTCTCTGCTCTGGTTTTATGCCACGGTTCCGCGCGTGCCACCCCAGTGGTGGCACGTCGGAAACCGCCAGGAAGCCGTTCAACGCAACAGCAGAGGTGGTGCGATGGCTCGCCGCCTGACGCACCAGCGATGGACACACGGCAGCCGCGGAAGATCACCTGCGGCTGCCGCGATGCCTGTCCAGCGGCCTAACTTGTTGTTCAGTGGACGGATTTCCGGCCAACAGCACGCCTGGAGCACATAGCCGAATCCGCTCCATTCCAGATAATGCTCATCCATTCGTACGTCAAGCGTAAGCAAATCTCACGGACGCAAGCCGATGCGTTGCACGCTACGCTGGCGATACGCGGATATGTGCGCGCGGTGGCGGGATAACGCTCTCGTTCCGTGCGTTATCGGGAAGCAACGTGCGCCCGCAACCCATCCCGTTCACTCCGCACCGTTGCGAGCCGATGGCCGAGCCGAAGCTCCTGGACCAGGTTCGGCAGACCGCCCGCCTGAAGCATTTCAGCCTGCGCACGGAGCGCGCGTACGCGCAGTGGGTGTACCGGTTCGTGATGTACCATGGCAAGCGCCACCCGCGCGAGATGGGAGCGCCCGAGATCCAGGCGTTCCTCACCTGGCTCGCGGTCCAGCAGAACGTCTCCGCGTCCACGCAGAACCAGGCGCTCTGTGCGCTCCTCTTCCTTTATCGTGAGGTGCTGCGGATCGACCTTCCGCGGATCGAGGAGGCGGTGCGCGCCCGGCGCTCGCAGCGCGTGCCCACGGTGCTCACCCGCGACGAGGTGCGGGCCGTGCTGGCGCAGCTCGACGGCGTTCACGCGCTGGTGGCCGGTCTGCTCTACGGCGGCGGACTCAGGCTGCTGGAGGCCCTGCGCCTGCGGGTGAAGGATATCGACTTCGAGCGGCGCGCCGTGGTGGTGCGGCAGGGGAAGGGCGACAAGGATCGCACCACCATGTTACCCGAGCGGCTTCGCGAGCCGCTCATGGAGCACCTGGAGAAGGTCCGTAAGCTGCACCAGCGTGATCTGGCCGGCGGGTTCGGCGCGGTGGAGCTTCCCCACGCGCTCGCCCGCAAGAAGCCGGGTGCCGAACGGGAGTGGGGATGGCAGTACGTCTTTCCCTCCGGCCGGCTGTCCAACGATCCACGCTCCGGCCGGCGCGGGCGGCACCACCTCTCCGAGTCGTCCATCCAGAAAGCGGTGGGCAGCGCCGTCCGCCGGGCCGGGATCCCCAAGCCGGCCGGGTGCCACACGCTGCGCCACTCCTTCGCCACGCACCTGCTCGAGGACGGCTACGACATCCGCACCGTGCAGGAACTGCTCGGCCACGCCGACGTGCGCACCACCATGATCTATACCCACGTGCTGAACCGCGGCGGCCGCGGCGTGCGCAGCCCGCTCGATCTCTGAAGCACACGCGTAAAACGCCTCGCCCGCATCTTTCCGCGACCCTCGCTCCAAGGCCCGCTTCCTGCAGCACCGCGCGGCACGCAATTCTCACGCACCGCGAATCCCGGCGCCACGGCGCCGGGATTCGTTTCGGAACCGGACCCAGCGAACCACGCAGACGAGGGAAGCCCGTGAGCGACGACCCGCTCTGGTACAAGGACGCCGTCTTCTACGAGCTGCACGTCAAGGCCTTCCAGGATTCGAACGGCGACGGCATCGGCGACTTCAGCGGCCTCATCCAGCGCCTCGACTACGTGCAGGAGCTGGGCGTCGACGTCATCTGGCTCCTCCCCTACTACCCGAGCCCGCTGCGCGACGACGGGTACGACATCGCCGACTACTGGAACATCCACCCCAGCTACGGCACGGTGGACGACTTCACCCGCTTCATGGAAGAGGCGCACCGGCGCGGGCTGAAAGTCATCTCCGACCTCGTCCTCAACCACACGTCGTCGGACCACCCCTGGTTCCAGCGCGCCCGCCGCGCCCCGAAGGGGAGCCCCGAGCGCGACTGGTACGTGTGGAGCGACCGCGACGACCTCTACCGCGAGGCGCGCGTCATCTTCACCGACACCGAGCCCAGCAACTGGAGCTGGGACCCGGTGGCCGGGCAGTACTACTGGCACCGCTTCTTCGCCCACCAGCCGGACCTCAACTGGGACAACCCGGCGGTCAAGGAGAAGATGTTCGAGGTGATGGAGTTCTGGCTCGACCGCGGCTTGGACGGCTTCCGCGCCGACGCGGTGCCGTACCTGATCGAGCGCGAGGGCACCATCTGCGAGAACCTCCCCGAGACGCACACCATCCTCAAGGAGTTCCGCACCCGGCTCGATTCGAAGTACACCGGCCGCGTCCTGCTGGCGGAGGCGAACCAGTGGCCCGACGACGTGCGCCCCTACTTCGGCGACGGTGACGAGTTCCACATGGCGTTCCACTTCCCGCTGATGCCGCGGATCTTCATGGCCGTGCGCCAGGGGATCCGCAAGCCGATCGTGGAGATCATCCAGCGCACCCCCGAGATCCCCGAGAACACGCAGTGGTGCATGTTCCTGCGCAACCACGACGAGCTCACCCTGGAGATGGTGACCGACGACGAGCGCGACTACATGTACCGCGAGTACGCGCAGGACTCGCGGATGCGCATCAACCTGGGGATCCGCCGCCGCCTGGCGCCGCTGCTGGACAACGACCGGCGCAAGATCGAGCTGCTCAACTCCATCCTCTTCACCATGCCCGGCTCGCCGATCATCTACTACGGCGACGAGATCGGGATGGGCGACAACGTGTGGCTGGGCGACCGCGACGGGGTGCGCACGCCGATGCAGTGGACCCCCGACCGCAACGCCGGCTTCAGCCGCGCCGAGGCCGCGCGGCTGTACCTGCCCGCGATCAGCGACTCGGTGTACGGCTTCGGGGCGATCAGCGTGGAGGCGCAGGAGAAGAACCCCTTCTCGCTGCTGAACTGGATGCGCCGGCTGGTGCGGGTGCGCAAGCAGCACCACGCCTTCGGCCGCGGCTCCATCACCTTCCTGGAGCCCGAGAACCCGCACGTCCTCGCCTACGTCCGCGAATACGGCGACGACGCGATCCTGGTGGTGAACAACCTTTCCGGCGCCGCGCAGGCCACCCGGCTCGACCTGGCGCGCTTCGCCGGGCGCGTGCCGGTGGAGCTGCTGGGTGAGACCGAGTTCCTCCCGGTGGACGAGACGCCGTACGCGCTGACCCTCGGCCCCTACGGCTTCTTCTGGTTCAGCCTGCGCACGCCGCGCAGCGCCGAGGCGCTGGAGCTGCACCCCGAGGTGGCGCACGAGTGGGCCCAGCAGGACGCCGAGATCCTGGAGAGCCCCGGCTCGGTGGCGGCGCTCACCGACGCCATCCCGCACGACTGGCTGCTGCGCCAGCGCTGGTTCCGCGGCAAGGCGCGCGAGGTGGCGCGGGTGGAGCTGGCCGGGCACGCGGTGCTGCGCCCCGAGCGCGCGCCCAACGTGCTGCTGGCGCGGGTGCGCGTGCACTACCGCGAGGGCGAGCCCGACCTGTACCTGCTCCCGCTCACGCTGCGCGGGATCGAGGCGGGGCAGGGGTCGGAGCCGATCGTCTCGCACGCCAGCGAGCGCGGCGACGTGCGCGTGTACGACGCGCTGGGCGACCGCCGCGTGGCGGGCGCGCTGCTGGAGCTGGTGCTGGGCGAGCGCGCGGTCTCCGGCGTCTCCGGCCGCTTCTACGGCTGCACCACGGCCGACGCGGGCGACCGCAGCGTGCGCGGCCCCGTGCGGCCGATGGGCGCCGAGCAGAGCAACACCTCCATCGTCTTCGGCGACCAGTACGTGCTGAAGATCTTCCGCAAGCTCGAGGCGGGGATCAACCCCGACCTGGAGGTGAGCCGCTTCCTGGTGGAGAAGGCGGGCTTCCGCTCGATCCCGCCGCTGGCCGGGTGGATCGACTTCGAGGGGACCGACGGCGCCGTCTCCTCGGTCGCGGGGCTCTACCGCTTCGTGGCCAACCGGGGGGATGCGTGGACGGTGGCGCTCACGGCGATGGAGCGCTTCCTGGGCGCCGCCAGCCGCAGCGCGGCCGACCCCGAGACCCCCGCCGGCCGCGACGCGCTCTACCGCATGGCGGGCGACTTCTTCCCCGCCGTGCGCCGGCTGGGCGAGACCACGGCGCGGATGCACCTGGCGCTCGCCTCGTCGGCGGACGATCCCGCGTTCGCGCCGGAGCCGGTGGGGCACGACGACGTGCGCCGCTGGGCCGACGCCTTCCGCCGGCAGGTGGACGGCGTGCTGGGCGACCTGAGCCGCCGGCTCGACGCGATGCCCGGCTTCTTCCCGCGCGAGCAGCACGCGCGGCTGCAGCAGGTGGTGCGCGCCGCGGCCGACCTGCGCCTGCGCGGCGACGAGCTGGAGGTGCTGGCCGACGCGGGGAGCGTGAAGGCGCGCATCCACGGCGACTACCACCTGGGCCAGGTGCTGCGCGGCGCCGAGCCCGCGCCCGACGGCAACGAGTGGTACGTGATCGACTTCGAGGGCGAGCCGGCGCGCCCGCTGGAGGAGCGCCGCGGCAAGTACTCGGTGCTGCGCGACGTGGCGGGGATGCTGCGCTCGTTCGACTACGCCGTGCGCATGGCGCTGGGCGAGTTCCAGGCGGATTCGCTGGCCACCCGGATGGCGGTGGAGCGCTGGGGCGACGCCTGGCGCGCCGAGGTGCGCTCGCTCTTCGTGAGCGCCTACCGCGAGACGCTGGGGAGCAGCCCCGTCGTTCCCGGCGACGTGAACACCATGCTGCGCGCGCTCGCCGTCTTCGAGCTGGAGAAGGCCGTGTACGAGCTGGGCTACGAGATGAACAACCGACCCGACTGGATCCGCGTGCCGCTGGAGGGGGTGCTCACGCTGCTGGGGGTGGAGAAGCCGTGACGCCCCGGCCCTGGCGCCGAGGACGGACACCGTCCACCGCGCCAGGGCCGGTCTGCCTCACCCCGGGGAAGCCGCCCGGTCCGGGCGGCCCGCCGGTACGCTACAGCGACGCGAACTGCCAGCGCACCGGGCGGTTCAGCAGCTCGTCGGGCACCGGCACCGTGGCGGCCAGCGGAATCGGCTCCACGTCGAGCACCGGCGTGTAGTCGTAGGTGTGCGGATCGACGCGCCGGGCGGTGCCGGCGCGCAGCGGCTGCAGGTTGGGATCCTGCAGGATCTGCTGGCAGGCCAGCAGCGCCGAGTCGAGCGCGCCCACGATCCAGGTGTGGTTCACGCTCAGGTGCTCGCCCGCGAAGTGCACGTTCCCCTCGGGCTGGCGCGCCACGTTGAACAGGTGCCGGAACTGGCCGGGAAAGAACATCGCGTCGCCCGTGGCCCACTCGTTGGGCCACGCCACGTCGAACGACTCGATGAACTGCCCGGCCACGTCGACCTCGTCGCCGTACACCGTCTGCAGGTCACGAAGCGCGATGCGCTCGCGCTCTTCCCGGCTCTGCGGCAGCCATCCGTACGCGTCGGTCATCCACGAATACAGCAGGAGCGCGCCGGGGCCTGCGTCGCCGATGCCGTACGAAGGATACACGAACCAGCGCGAGGGGAGGTCGGTGATCGACTGCCCGCCGCGGGCCGGGCGCGGCACCTGTTCCCAGAAGCGGGTCCCGAAGCGCATCCCGATCTTGTACAGCGGCTCGAAGTGCAGCGAGCGGATCGCCTGCTCCTTGGTGACCGGCCACTGCGGCGTCTGCCACATCCGCAGCACCGCCGGCGGCACCGCGGCGATCACCTTGTCGAACACCGCCGGCGCGCCGGCCGTGTGGTGGATGGCCACCCGGCCGTCCGGCAACTCCTCCAGGCGGTACACGCGGGCGCCGAGGGTGATGTTCTCCGGGCCGACGAGCTGGGCGGCCGCCCTGGGAAGCCGGTCCATGCCGTCCTCGATGGTCTTCCACGCGGCCGTGGAGAAGTCCAGCGTCTCGATCACCAGCTCGGTGAAGCTGTTCTGGAACTGGTTCGTCTGCGAGGTCATCACCTCGGCGTAGTTCACCGTCTCGTCCTTCCAGCGCGCGACCTGCGACAGGTATCCGTAGAGCGAGTAGTTGTCCCACCTCATCAGCTCCCGGAACCCGGCCTCGAAGTCGCGCTCGAGAAGCCTGTGGAAGCGGCCCAGCACCTCGTCCAGGAGCTGCGAGGCGGTGCGGCGGCGGTCGCGCCCGGTCAGCGGAAAGCCCAGCGCGTCGGGGTGGTCGTCGGCATACGCGGCGGTCATCGCCCGCCCGTCGGGCAAGCGCTTCCCGTTCACCAGCACCAGGTTGCCCGTATCGTCGAAAAGCACGTACGGGATCGTTTCGATCCGGTCTTCGGGAGGCACCCGCTCGTTCAGGAAGTCGATCAGCTCGAACACGGGCTGCTGCTCGGGAATTTCGGGAAGCCGCATGGCCCCGGCCTCGAAGTACTGGTTGGGCTCGGGGGTGAAGCGGTGGGTGTACACGCGCCCGCCCAGCCGCTCGGGGTGCGCCTCGAACACGTGGACCTCCACCCCGCGGCTTTGCAGGAGCAGCGCGGCATACAGGCCGGCCATGCCGCCTCCCGCGATGCCCACGCGAAGCGGCCCCAGCCGCGGGGGCGGGGAGCCCCCCGGTGCGGGCTCGGCGTTGCCCAGCGGCGTGCGGCCGCGGAGCCACGCGTGATAGGCCGCCCGCACCGACGGCCGGCCCGGGGGAACGTGCGCGAACATGTGGGGAATGGTGGACATGATACGGGCCTTTCATAAAGAGGGAGCATGAATCGGACTGCCGGGTGCCGGCGGCCCGCAACGCGCGGGACAGTGCTGGAAGGCGCCCGCCCCGCCAAAAGGGAACTGCCATGATGCGATGCAGTGTACCCGCTCGCGCGGGCCGGATCAACGCCTTCGGACAGCGTTCGGGAAGGGCGGTCGCCGGGCGCGGTTCGTGCACCGGCCCGGGCCTCGAACCCGCTGCCGCGGCCGCCGGGCGCGGCCCGCACCCGCACGCCGGAGCCATGCGGGCCGAGCACCCGCGCCGCGCCCGCCAGTGGGCCGGCCGCCACCCCACCGGAGGCCGTGCGTGACGCCGCCCCTGATCTACAACCTGTTCCCGCGCCTCGTCGGCCCCGCCACGCGCTGGCCCGAGCACGCGGCGCGGGCCGCGGCCATGGGGTTCGACTGGCTGTACATCAACCCCTGGCAGTACCCCGGGTTCTCGGGGAGCCTGTACGCGATCAAGGACTACAGGCGGCTGAACCCGCTCTTCGTGCCCCCCGGCGCCGACCCCGCGTCGCTGCAGCCGCTGGCCGACGCGCTGGCGCGGATCGCCGAGCACGGCTGCCGGCCGGTGATGGACCTCGTCGTCAATCACACGTCGAAGGACTCGCCGCTGATCCGTCAGCACCCCGAGTGGTACCGCTGGGGGGATGACGGACAGCCGCGCTCGCCCTTCGTGCGCGACGCGGACGACCCGTCGAAGATCACGGTGTGGGGCGACCTGGCCGACGTGGACAACGAGCCGGCGCACGGGCGCGAGGAGCAGTGGCGCTACTGGGCGGGGCTGGTGCGCGAGGCGGTGGCGCTGGGCTTCCGCGGCTTCCGCTGCGACGCGGCGTACAAGGTGCCGGCCACGCTATGGCGCTTCCTGATCGAGCAGGCGAAGGAGGTCGACCCCGGCGTCGTCTTCTTCGCCGAGACGCTGGGGGCGCCGGTGGAGGACGTGGCCCGGCTCGCGGGCGCGGGCTTCGACTACTTCTTCAACTCGTCGAAGTGGTGGAACTTCAGCGAGCCGTGGGCGCTGAAGCAGCACGAGGAGTTCCGCCGCATCGCCCCCTCGATCGCCTTCCCCGAGAGCCACGACACGCCGCGGCTGGCCGGGGAGACGGGGGGCGACGAGGCGGTGCAGCGCCAGCGCTACGCCTTCGCGGCCGCGTTCAGCGCCGGGGTGATGATGCCGATCGGCTACGAGTTCGGCTTCCGGCGCCAGGTGGACGTGGTCAAGACGATGCCGACGGAGTGGGAGCGCCGCGCGATGGACCTGCGCGGCTTCGTCACCCGCGTGAACGGGCTCAAGCGCGACCACCCGGTGCTGCAGGGCGAGGGCGTGCTGCGCGCGCCGCGAGGGACGCACGACGACACGCTGGTGCTGGAGCGCCGCGCGAGCGACGCGCCGGCGGCGGCGAAGGGGTGGATCCTGGTCAACAAGGTGTGGGGCGAGCCGCGCGAGGTGCGCCTGGCCGAGATCGCCCCCGAGGCGCTCGCCCCCGGCAACCGCCTCTTCCGCGTCTGCCTGGACCGCGCGACGGCGACCGGCGAGCCCGTGCGCGAAACCGTGTCGCTCGGCCGCGCCGAGGTCGCCTACGTGCTTCCGGAGCTCACGGGCGCGGCGGGGACGGCGGGGGTGGGGATTGCAGGAGTGGGGATGGGAGGAGCGGGGACGATGACGCCGCCGCCGGTGCTGAACGAGTAGGGCGCCGTTCGCCGTCTCTGCCAGGTGCACCGGCGGCTGAAGCCGCAGCAACAACTACGAAAAGCCTCGCAAACTGCGCGAGGCTTCACTGCTCTATCTTCCGCTTCCTACAGCCGATCCGATTATGCGCAGGCCGTGGACCGAGGTGTTTCTGCATGTGGTGTGGAGCACGTGGCGGCGAGAGCCGTTCATCACGGCCGAGCTGCAGCAGCGGATCTACGGCGCGCTGGCGAACCAGTGCGCGGAGGTTGGAGCGGATGTGATCGCGATCGGAGGGATGCCGGACCACGTCCACGTGCTCGTTCGCATCCCATCCACCATCTCCATCGCGGAGCTCGTTGGCCGGATGAAGGGCGCCTCCTCGCACCTGGTGACGCACGCGCTGCGGTGGCCCGAGCCGTTCAAGTGGCAGGGCGGATACGGTGTGTTCAGCGTCTCCAAGCGGCACGTGCCCGTCGTTCGCGACTACGTGCTGAACCAGGAGATGCACCACCGCGACGGCCCCCTGCACCAACAGCTGGAGCGCGACCAGGAGTAGGTCCGGCTGTTGAAGCCTCGCGTAGTTTGCGAGGCTTTTCGTAGTTGTTGCTGCGGCTTCAGCCGCCGGTCCCTCGCTCGACCCTCTACCGATCCCCCCATGCCCGAACGCGCCGCGTGGGCCGTGCTGCTGCTGAAGACGCTGCGCATCGTCCTGATCGTCTACGGCGTGGCGCTGGTGGGGGCGTGGCTCGTCGTTCCGCGGCTTCTCTTCCAGCCGCAGCCGGCGTCGTACACGTCGCTGCCGGGGCTGCTGCGGATCCCGGTGGGTGGCGACACGATCGCGGCGGTGTGGCTGCCGAACCCGGCGGCGCGGTGGACGATCCTCTACAGCCACGGGAACGCCGAGGACCTGGGCGACGACCTGCCGCTGCTGCGCGAGCTGCAAGCCGCCGGGTTCGCCGTGTTCGCGTACGACTACCGCGGCTACGGCGCCAGCACGGGGCGCCCCAGCGTGCGGGGGACGGGGGAGGAGATCGCCGCGGCGTACGCGCACCTCACGCGCACGCTCGGCGTCGCGCCCGGCCGCGTGATCGTCCACGGCCGGTCGCTGGGCGGCGGGCCCGCGGCGGAGCTGGCGAGCCGCGAGCCGGTGGGCGGGCTGGTGCTGGAGAGCACCTTCACCAGCGTCCTGGGGACGTCGGCGTGGGGCAGGGCGTTTCCGTTCGACTGGATGCGCATCCGCCGCCGGCTGCAGCACGTCCGCGCGCCCGTGCTGGTGATCCACGGCACCGCCGACGAGGTGGTCCCGTTCGCGAACGGCCGCGCCCTCTTCGCCGCCGCCCGGCCGCCGAAGCAGTCGCTCTGGGTCGAGGGCGCCGGGCACAACGACCTGGTCGACGTGGCCGGCGCGCGCTACTGGACCGCGCTCCGCCACTTCGCCGACTCGCTCGAACCGGAGACGCGGGAGTAGCCCGGCAAGCGTAGCGCGCCCATTCCCCCGCCCACGAGCAATGAGTGGTAGGGGCTTCGGGTCGCACGCACTAGCGGACGGCGGATGGTGAACGGGCGGAGCCGCTGGAATCGGATCCGCCCGTTGATCGTCTCGTCCGAACCCGGCGCGCTCAGTTACAGTAGATCGGGTAATAGGTGCAGGCCGACCCTACCGAGCAGGGCAGGTCTTCAGTGGGGGGGCACACCCGGGGGTCGGTATCGGGGATGTGCGCGACCACGGTTCCGCGCTGCTCCGGCCTCGCACCTGCCGCGAAGCTCTGTACGTCCAGCATCTCGATGTGCAGCGCCAGCTTCTTCATCGCTCGCTCCAAGGACGAGAGGTTTCGAGACCGTCCGCGTACCCCACGCGGCGCGACGAAGCAGGAATGCTTCGCGTGCAAATTATCCTAATCCGTCACGATGTGAGGCACAATGCGGGCGTGCAGCCGTCGAACTCCAGGGGGGAGGGGCAGGACAGCGCTTCCGCCACAAACGGGGGTCGACGGCGCCGGGCACAACGACCTGGTCGACGTGGCCGGCGCGCGCTACTGGACCGCGCTCCGCCACTTCGCCGACTCGCTGGAACCAGAGACGCGGGAGTAGCTCGAAATATCGGATGTCGTTGCAGTTCCTCCGCTTTTACTCCGTCAGCGGAGGACACGGAGAGCTTCGTGCGCGCCCGACCGCTCGCGTGGTCAGAAGTAGAAGTGCAGCCGCAGGCCGGAGGTGAAGGTTCCGATGGCGTGCCCGTCCACGTCGATCTGGCCGCCCGCGCCGAACTGCGTGGTGCCCTCGCCCCGGTTCGCCTCAATCCCCGCGTGCCCGCCGATGCTCACGCGCGGGATCGGGGACCACTGCAGCCCCAGGCCCAGCGCCGCGTTCATCGAAGTGCCGTCGCCCTCGCTCACCGACGTTCCGCCGCCCTGGTCGGGGCTCTCGCTGCGGTTCCGCACGAACGTCACGCCGGCGCTGGCGAACACGTAGGGGCGCAGGTCGCCGGCGTCGGCGGTGTAGAGCTTCAGCGCCGGTCCCACGCCGATCGCGGTGACGCGGGACTCCTGCGCGGCAGGCCCCTCGCCGTAGCTGGTCTTCTCGTGGCGGCCGAACACCTCCAGCCCCGCCTCCACCCGCGGCGAGAAGCGGCGCCACAGGCCGATCGTGGGCGAAGAGTTGACCTGCACGGAGAGCGAGTTGAGGTGCGTGCCGTCGCCACCGCCCGTGGCGTCGATGTCCTGCGCGGCAGCGGCGCCGGCGGCGAGCAGGGAGGCGGCGACGGCAAGGGTGATGGACGCGCGGAGTCTCATCGGGTGCTCCTTGTCTCGAGATCGGGCTGAGGGATCGGGCGCGTCGCACCTTCGGGCGTGAAGGCGGTCCGGGCCGTGGCGGGAAGGTATGATCCCCCGTCAACGCCGCGAAATCCCGCCAATGCACCTCTAACCCTTTCCTGACGAAAGGCTAACCTCCTCCTGACGCGGCGGCGGTCTACGGCGCGGCGATCCTTCGGCGCCGGAAGGGGACGGGTTGCGCGCGGGCGCGGATGGTATACATTGGATGGTGCATCCCCCTGCGGGTGCCGAGGATGGATTTGCGCGACAGCTTGCGACCTCGTTAAAAAACGCTAAAGAGTCGGGAAAGTCCGGGAACCTGAACATCCGGGCGACCTTCCCCCGCACTCCGAACGAGTCGCGGGGGCTTTTTGCATCCGTGTGAACCGATGGCCGACGTGCAATCTCCGTATCTGGCTGTGCTCCGCGAGCGCGTTCTCGTCTTCGACGGCGCGATGGGCACCTCCATCCAGCGCTACGACCTCACGCCGAGGGACTTCGGCGGCGAGCGGCTGGAGGGGTGCAACGACTACCTGGTGATCACCCGGCCCGACGTGATCGAGGAGATCCACGCGGGCTACATGGAGGCTGGGTGCGACGTGCTGGAGACGGACACCTTCCGCTCCAACCGCATCACCCTGCGCGAGTACGGGCTGCACGACCAGGTGCGCGAGATCAACGTGGCCGCCGCCTCGCTCGCCCGCCGCGTGGCCGACCGCTTCGAGGCGGCCGACGGGCGCAGGCGCTTCGTGGCCGGCTCCATCGGCCCCAGCGGCTTCCTCCCCTCCGCGTCCGACCCGACGCTGGGGAACATCACCCTCCCCGAGCTCGTCCCCGTGTTCGCCGAGCAGGCGCGCGCGCTGATCGAGGGCGGGGTGGACGTGCTGCTGATCGAGACCAGCCAGGACATCCTCGAGGTGAAGGGCGCCGTCTTCGGCTGCCGCGAGGCGATCGCCGAGGCGGGCCGCCCCGTGGCGCTGCAGGTGCAGGTGACGCTCGACACCAGCGGCCGCATGCTGCTGGGCACCGACATCGGCGCGGCGATGGTGACCATCGAAGCGCTGCGGGCCGACGTGATCGGCCTCAACTGCTCGACGGGCCCCGAGCACATGCGGCAGGCGGTGCGCTTCCTGGGCGAGAACAGCCGTCTCCCCATCTCGTGCATCCCCAACGCCGGCATCCCGCACAACGAGGGCGGCTGCGCGGTCTACCCGCTGCAGGCCGACCCCTTCGCGGCGCAGATGCGGGAGTTCGTGGAGGACTTCGGCGTCTCCGTGGTCGGCGGCTGCTGCGGCACCGACGCCACGCACATCCGCACGCTGGTGGACGCGGTGCGCGGGCTGAAGCCGAAGGCGCGCGAGGTGGAATACGTCCCCCGCCTCTCCTCCGGCATCCGCGCCACCGACCTGATCCAGGTCCCCGCGCCGACCATGATCGGCGAGCGGGTGAACGCGCAGGGGAGCCGCAAGGTGAAGCGGCTGCTGCTGAACGACGACTACGACGGCATCCTGGACGTGGCCCGCGAGCAGACCGAGAGCGGCGCGCACGTGCTGGACGTCTGCGTCGCCCTGACGGAGCGGCAGGACGAGGCCGAGCAGATGCGCACCGTGGTCAAGCTCCTCTCGCAGGGGGTGGACGCGCCGCTCTGCTTCGACAGCACCGAGGCCGACGTGCTGAAGGCGGCGCTGGAGCAGAGCCCCGGGCGCCCCGTGGTCAACTCCATCAACATGGAGAACGGCCGCGAGCGGATCGACGCCGTGCTCCCGCTGGTGGCCGCGCACGGCGCCGCCGTCGTCGCCCTCACCATCGACCGCGACGAGGGCGGGATGGCGAAGACGGCGGAGCTCAAGCTGAAGGTGGCGAAGAAGATCCACGACATCGCGGTGCACGAGTACGGCCTCGCGCCCGACGCGCTGATCTTCGACGCGCTCACCTTCACCCTCTCCACCGGCGACGAGGAGTTCCGCCGCAGCGCGCTGGAGACGATCGAGGGGATCCGCGCCATCAAGCGCGAGCTCCCCGGCGTCCTCACGACGCTCGGCGTCTCCAACGTCTCCTTCGGCCTGCAGCCGCACGCGCGCACGGTGCTCAACTCCGTCTTCCTGCACCACTGCGTGGAGGCGGGGCTCGACACGGGGATCATCAACCCCGCGCACGTGAAGCCGTACTTCGAGATCGACGCGGAAGACCGCAAGCTGGCCGACGACCTGATCTTCGACCGGCGCACGGAGTCGCACGACCCGTTGGCGGCCTACATCGCGCGCTTCGAGAACGCCGCGGTGGAGCAGGAGCAGGCGGGCGACCCGACGGCGGAGATGACGCCGGAAGCGGCGCTGCACTGGAAGATCCTGCACCGCAAGAAGGACGGGGTGGAGGAGTGGATCGACCGCGCGGTGGAGAAGCTGGGCGCCGTCCCCGTGCTGAACGAGGTGCTCCTCCCGGCGATGAAGGAGGTGGGCGACCGCTTCGGCGCCGGCGAGCTGATCCTCCCCTTCGTGCTCCAGAGCGCCGAGGTGATGAAGAAGGCGGTGGCGCGGCTGGAGAACTACCTCGAGAAGGCCGAGGGGCAGACCAAGGGGAAGGTGGTGCTGGCCACCGTGTACGGCGACGTGCACGACATCGGCAAGTCGCTGGTCAACACCATCCTCACCAACAACGGCTACACGGTGTTCGACCTGGGGAAGCAGGTTCCGGTGAACACCATCATCGAGAAGGCCGACGAGGTGGGGGCGGACGCCATCGGCCTCTCCGCGCTCCTCGTCAGCACGTCGAAGCAGATGCCGCTCTGCGCGCAGGAGCTGTTCAAGCGCGGCAAGGCGTACCCGATCCTGGTGGGCGGCGCGGCGATCAACCCGAGCTTCGTGCGCGCCGCGGCGCTGGTGGAGGAGGGGAAGCCGTACCCGTCTGGGATGTTCTACTGCAAGGACGCCTTCGAGGGGCTGTCGGTGATGGACCGGCTGATGGACGACGGCCGCGACGCGTGGGTGCGGGAGTACAACGAGACCATGCTGCGCCGCAGCGCCGAGTACGCCGCCAGCCGCGCGAAGGCCAAGGAGCTGCGCCCCGGCTCGCGCGAGGACCCCGTCGTTCCCGAGGCGGACGTCCCCGCGCCGCCGTTCTGGGGGTGGAAGGTGCTCGACCAGATCCCCGTGGACGACGTGGTGGCGTGCATCGACCGCAACACGCTGTACCGGATGCAGTGGGGCGCCAAGAACCTGAAGGGCGAGGAGTGGGACAGGCTGGTGCGGGAGGACTTCGAGCCGCGGCTGAAGCGCTACACGCTGGAGGCGCGCACGCAGGGGTGGCTACGCCCGCGCGCCATCTACGGCTACTTCCCCGTGGGCCGCGACGGCGACGACGTGATCGTCTTCGACCCCGCCGACCGGGCGAAGGAGATCGGCCGCTTCTCGTTCCCGCGGCAGGAAGACCGCGAGCGGCTGTCGCTGGCCGACTACTTCCGCCCGCTGAACGGCGCCGGCCCGCAGGACGTGATCGCGCTGCAGGTGGTGACCAGCGGCGACCGCGCCGCCGACTTCATCGCGAAGCGCAACGCCGGCGGCGACTACACCGAAGGCTACTTCCTGCACGGCTTCAGCGTGCAGACGGCGGAGGGCGCGGCGGAATACGTGAACCGCCGCGTGCGCAGCGAGCTGGGGATCGACGATCCGCGCGGCCTGCGCTACAGCTGGGGCTACCCGGCGTGCCCCGACATCGAGCAGCACGAGGTGCTCTTCAACATCCTGCCGGTGAAGGAGACCATCGGCGTGGGGCTGACCAGCGCCTGGCAGCTCGACCCCGAGCAGAGCACCGCCGCGCTGGTCGTGCACCACCCCGCGGCGAAGTACTTCTCGCCGACCTGAGGCCCTCTCCCCGACCCCCTCCCCCAAAACAGCCTGGAAAAACAGCCTGGGGGAGGGGGAGACGACACCGCGAGGTCGGCGCGGTCGCGCGGGGCGGAGATCGAGATCAGGCGTGAAGGCGGCGGACGTTCTGCCGGCCACGATGGAGCTGTGGAGTGAGCCGGACGGTGCAGGGCGAGGCGACCACCCTCCCCCCAGGTTGTTTTGGGGGGAGGGTACCGCGAAGCGGGGGAGGGGGGCCTGCGGTGCCGGCGAAGCGCATCTACGGTCGGAGCGCGCCGGCGATGGGATACGCTCCACCCCCAAGCCGGCTCGGCGTCAATCCTGCAGCGGGGTGGGCCGTTCACGTCGCCGACCCACCGCCACACGCGCGCCGCGCAGGAGGACGCCATCCCCAAGCCGTACACCGAGATCGACCGCGCGCTCAACACGCACAAGCCGCGGTCGCGCCAGGTGAGCGCCGCAATCCTGGCCGTGGGGCTGATCGCGCTGCTGGTGGCGCTGTACCTGGCCCCCGACCGGCAGCGCCGGCGCAAGGCGGCCGACCTGGCGCTGGGCGCCGACTCGGGCGCTGTGCTGCGCACGCTCGGGGCGCGCCCCACGCGCTGCCCCACCGGCGCGATGGAGCACCTGGGGCCGCAGATCTCGGGGCTTTCCGGCGCGCAGCAGGACTCGGCGCTGGCGGGGCTGCGGCGCGGGACGGCGGTGCGCTGGATCTACCCCGGCCGGCACGGCTGCACGCCGGCCAGGGGCGAGACGGAGGTGGGGCTCGACCCCGCCGGGCGGGTGTTCTGGGTGCTTCCCGAGGCCGAGGGCGGCGACGTGAAGATCCCCGACTCCCTGCAGTACTGAGCGCGCCAGGGTGGCGCGCGACCGAAACTCCTTCGCACGCCACGAGATGCGCGACTTTCGCGAGCTGCTGGCCGACGGGCGCCCGCACCTGTTCGACGGTGCCATGGGCACCATGCTGTACGGCAAGGGCGTCTACATCAACCGCTGCTACGACGAGCTGAGCCTCAGCCAGCCCGACCTGGTGCGCGACGTCCACCGTGCCTACGTGAAGGCCGGCGCCGAGATCCTGGAGACCAACAGCTACGGCGCCAACCGCCCCAAGCTGGCCCGCCACGGCCTGGAAGACCGGCTGGAGGAGATCAACGCGCGCGCCGCCCAGGTCGCCCGCCAGGCCGCCGGCGAGCGCGCCTTCGTGGCCGGCGCGATGGGGCCGCTGGGGATGCGCATCGAGCCGTACGGCCCCACCTCCGTCAGCGAAGCCCGGGGCTTCTTCCGCGAGCAGGCGGCGGCGCTGGCGTCGGGCGGGGTGGACCTGTTCATCCTGGAGACCTTCAGCGACCTCGACGAGATCGAGCAGGCGCTGCTGGGCGTGCGCGACGCGTCGGACCTGCCGGTGGTGGCGCAGATGGTGATCCGCGAGGACGGGCGCACGGCGTACGGCACCGACGCCGCCGCGCTCGCCGAGCGGCTGGACGAGTGGGGCGCCGACGTGGTGGGCCTCAACTGCTCGGTGGGCCCCAGCGCCATGCTCAACGCCGCCGACCGGCTCCTCTCCGCCACGCGGAAGCCGCTGTCGATGCAGCCCAACGCCGGGCTCCCGCGCGACGTGGACGGGCGCACCATCTACATGGCCAGCCCCGAGTACATGGCCACCTACGCGGCGCGGATGATCCGCCGCGGCGTGCGCTTCGTGGGCGGCTGCTGCGGCACCACGCCGGAGCATATCGCGCAGATCGCGGGCGCGCTGCGCATGCTCTCGCCCGCGCAGGAGCCGCGCGTCTTCGCGTCGCCGGCGGAGGCGGACGGGACGGAGATGCAGCCGCCGCCGCTGGCCGAGCGCAGCGCGTGGGGCGCCAAGCTGGCCCGCGGCGAGTTCCTGACCACGGTGGAGATCGTCCCCCCGCGCGGCAGCAACCCCGAGCCGATGCTGGAGGGGGTGCGGCTGCTGAAGGCGGCGGGGGTGGACGGCGTGAACGTGCCCGACGGCCCCCGCGCGCAGAGCCGGATGGGCGCGCTGGCCACGGCGCTGCTGATCCACCAGCGGGTGGGGATCGAGCCGGTGATCCACTACTGCTGCCGCGACCGCAACCTGCTGGGGATGCTCAGCGACCTCCTCGGCGCGCAGGCGCTGGGGCTGCGCAACATGCTCTTCGTCACCGGCGACCCGCCCAAGATGGGCCCGTATCCCGACGCCACGGCGGTGTTCGACATCGACAGCATCGGGCTGACCAACCTGGCGGCGCGGTTGAACCGAGGCCTCGACCCCGGCGGCAACGTGCTGGGCGAGCCCACCTCGTTCGTCCTGGGCGTGGGCGTGAACCCGGGCGCCGAGGACTTCGAGCACGAGATGCGGCGCTTCTACTGGAAGGTGGACGCGGGCGCGGAGTACTGCATCACCCAGCCGGTGTTCGACCTGCGCCAGCTCGAGCGCTTCGTGAACCACATCGAGCGCGAGGGGATGCGCATCCCGGTCGTCGCGGGGATCTGGCCGCTCGTGTCCGCACGCAACGCCGAGTTCCTGGCCAACGAGGTCCCCGGCGTGGTGGTGCCCGACGAGGTGATGGACCGCATGCGCCGCGCGAGCGCCGAGGGGAAGGAGCGCGGCACGGAGGAAGGCACCCTCATCGCCCGCGACATGCTGCGCGACGCGATGGGGATGATCCAGGGCGTGCAGGTGAGCGCCCCCTTCGGCCGCGTCCCCCTCGCGCTCAAGGTGTTCGACGTGCTCCCCGGCTGGGAGCCGGCCGAGGAGGGGGAGCCTGAGCTCCGCGCGGCGGCGGCGGGAGCGTAGAGGCGTTTATCGGATGAAAAACAACGAGGGCGCCCGACTATAGGGCGCCCTCGTTCGTTTTCGATCCTTCAGCGCGTCTTCGACTGGCCTCGTCAGACGTCGCCCACCCCATCCCCATCCACATCGCCGCACACGCCACGGATATCTTGCAGCGAAACCGTTTTCCCGGTGAACAGCGAGAATCTATTGGACACAACCAGGTAGTACTTCTTGAACCCTCGCACCGGCAGGTCCAGCGTGACGGCGCTCGTCCGGCGTTCGTGAAGATAGGTGTTAACACCGTTCCCGTTCTGGAAATTCACGAATCCATCCTGGTCGGTCACGAACATCTCGACGTCGTGGCTTCCTCCGTCGGTCACCTGGATATGACCACGAAGCCGGCACGCTCTGTTGTCAGTCAACTCGAACGGATACCAGGAATACCCCCCTGCGTTGAGGCGCTGGTAGGGCTCGTCGGCAATCTGAAGTGCAAACGGCGGAGGTGGCGGAGGCGGGGGCGGGGGCGGCAACAATCGCTTGGTGAGCTCGCCGACTGCGTCCCCGGACTGCGGGAGATTGGCGTAGATCGCGGCGAGGGCGATACCGCCACCGAGGACCAGCACTGTGATCACGGCCAGAGCTGAATGCCACAGGTTGGTAGTGGGCTCCTCCCGGATGCGCTGTTCCCGGCCGCAGAAACGGCAGATCAGCGCCGCAAACTGAATCTCCTCGGCGCAGAAACGGCAATGCCTGGTCATTGTGATGCGGGGAGGCGGGGGAAAAACGGGGAAGGGCAGGCCGGGAAGATTGTCTGCATGCCCCCGCTTCGCAAGAACCAAGCATACTGGGTTGAATCAAAGGGCGCCCGGAGATCCGGGCGCCCCCCGTTGCTTCTACCAGTACCACGACGCATCCCGCACCACACGGTTGGTGAAGTCCTCCCATAGATCGCGCCGGAGCAGCGCGGTATCTCGGTGGCGGACGCGGCGGTTCAGCATGTTGCGGAACCAGCGCGGAGGAGTGCCGTCGCTGAAACGCACCGCACGGCTGCGGCGGTCGCGCACCACGCGCCCATGCCGTTCGACCCACTTCTTCTTCTGGTTCAATCGCGCCTCCGGGTAACGGTGTTACCCGAAGGGGAGCCTCCAGCGCAGCAGGGTGATCATCGGCCGTTTCTCTCCGCGAGAGATGGGTTCTTCTGCGGTCCACGAAGCGAATCTGTGGAAGTCGGTCTGGATCCGGAAGAGGGGGAGTCACAAGGCAGATCGGTACGCGCCAGCGGTGCGCCAGCCCATGTCAACCGGTAGCCCGACAGGCGCGACGGACAGTCGATTGAGCCATGGGACTGCCGCTGAACCAGCCCGACGCCTCGGCTCACTCCGCCAGCCACTCCCGGATTCGCTCGTACACGTCCGGGCGGTGGAGCAGGTCGAAGTGGCCGGTGCGGTAGGCGATCCAGCGGCGCTGGGCGGGGAAGGGGA
>Ga0190275_10000837_pt1 | contig 24374 bp, 20 predicted proteins | sample Popmic550T_FD_133745 | JGI IMG/M metagenome (GOLD analysis project Ga0190275, IMG submission 133745) | Populus adjacent soil microbial communities from riparian zone of Yellowstone River, Montana, USA - 550 T | ecosystem: Environmental > Terrestrial > Soil > Riparian zone > Trees stand | place...
CTTCGCAGCAGGCGCTTTCAGCCGGCACACACGAGCTCGATCTCACGCTCGGTCTCACTGCGCTCGCCCGTCTGGCCGGCGCGGGGGAGGTGGCGGCGATCCTCACCGTGCTCGCGATCGACGCCGCGCAAGAGCAGGCGGTCGCGGTGCGGCGCATCACGCTGGCGTAGCGTTCCAAATTGAGCTGACTCAGCTACGTGGGGACGCTAGAGCTGCCCGGAGGCCGGGGGGTGTGATGAGGGCCAAGTACTACGGGTGGTACCAGGCCGATCAGAAAAGGGGTGCCCTCGGACCGGATGTCACCGGCGCTATCGGGGGCGGATGCGAGTGCCCGTCCAGCTACGTCGCGGCCGGTACCGCGCACAGGTCTGGCCGGTCCGGGTCGTTCAGCCCGCGGCGCAGTGAAATAAAAGCGGTCGCCCCGATGATCAGCGGCACCCAGAAGAGGATCACGCGGTAGGCGAGCACCGCGGCCGCCGTGGTGGCCGCCGGTGTTCCGTATACGACCAGTGTGCCGAACAGGCCGCCGTCGATACCTCCGATCCCGCCGGGGATCGGAAGGAGGCCGCCGAGCTGGCCGATCAGATAGCCCATCAGGATGATCGTGACTGCGGGCGAGGATCCGAACGCCTTGAACGTCGCCCACAGCACCGCGTTGTCGAACGCCCAGTACCCGAAGGCGCCTGCGAGTACCTGCCAGTCGCGGGCGCGCACGATCTGGACCGCCTCGGCGGTTCCGTCGATCAGCGCGCTGCGTGCTCCGGCGATCGCTCGCCGCACGCGCGAGGCGCCGGGCGGCGGCTCCGCTCCAGGGCCGAGGCGCGGGATCAACAGGACCATGCCGATCACAAGTCCGGCGGCGGCGGCCGGCACCACGGTCAGCCAGGGCGAGAGGTCCGGCCCGAGGACTCCGGCGGCCAGCAGGGTGCCGATCACCGCCACCGCGACGAAGTTGATCGAGCTCTTGATCAGGAAGAAGGCAACGGAACGCCGCGCGATGCGGTCGGCCGGCATGCCGCCCTCGTGCAGGATCCAGGCGCCGAGTGCCAACCCCGCGGCACCACTCGCGGGCACGATCGAGCCCATGCCGAGCGACGACCAGCTGATCTCCCAGCTGGTCCGCCACGGCATATGACTGCAGAAGATCGGCCGGAACATGAGCACGTAGCAGGTGCAGGACAACAGCTCGAAGGCGATTGCGAGCGCGATCCAAGTGGGATCTGCACCTGCCAGCTTGGATCGCACTTCGCCGAGCCCCGGCGCCAGGAGGATGATCAAAACGAGCAGCCCGATGGCGGCGGCTACCTGCAGCGTCCGGCGCAGCAACCGCCGCGGATCGAGTTCGCGCGGCATCGTGACCGGCCCCGGGCCGCTCAGCGGTTTCGCCCTCAGCGGTGAGCTCATGAGCTCAGACTGTAAGTCCCCGACCGCCCGAGGGGACTGAAAAAGGGGGCACTGGGGCGGACCGAGAGGCGGTCGACCCGCCCCGCCCGAGGCACCTCCTACCACGAGGCGCCACCCGGCCTGGGCCGCAAGGGCAGCTACGCGGCCCAGGCCAGGTTTCGAAGCTTTGCGATCTCGCCCCCGGTCGGGTTTACACCGACGATGTGGCTCACCCGTGTCGGGAGCTGGCTGCCCGGCACCTCCATCAGGCTCGCGCGGCCCGTGAGGCCGGCCCGCTCGACGGCTGACAGGACCGCGCCCAGCAGGCCGGAATCCGACTCCAGCGCCAGTGCGCCGCGTGCCTCCTCGACGAAGACGACGTCGTAGTTCAGGCGCGGATCGATCCGGTTGCCGATCGATGCCGGGTACGCGCGGCGAAGCGCCGGTAGTGTCTGGCTGAGGGAGACCTTTGCTCGAAAAGAGGTCATGGAGTGGAGCGCGTACCGGGGGTGCGGCACGCTTACCACTTCGAACGTATCGGCCCGACGGTGCTCAGGTCATCCCCCGGAAGGGTGGACTTCGCCTCCTACCTTGGTAGGAGGCAGCGCTCAGCTACGGGTCCTGCCACCCGGCACGACGAGGCCGGACTCGTAGGCCGCCACCACTGCTTGCGCCCGATCGCGCACGTCCAGCTTCATCAGGATGTTCCCGACGTGAGTCTTCACCGTCGTCTCGCCGATCGTGAGCTCCCGCGCGATCTCGGCATTCGAGAGCCCGCGCGCAACCAGGCGCAGAACACCCTCTTCACGCTCGGTGAGGTCGTCCAGCCCGGGGCGCGCGATCGGATCGCGGCTCACCCGCGCGAATTCCTCGATCAAACGGCGTGTCACCGAGGGTGCCAGCAGTGCATCGCCGTCGGCGATCAGCCGCACCGCGGCGGCAAGCTCCTCGGGCGGCGCATCCTTGAGCAGGAAGCCACTTGCCCCCGCGCGTAGGGCCGCGTACACGTGCTCGTCCGTGTCGAAGGTTGTGACCACGAGCACGCGGGTGCCGAGCGCTGGGTCGCCGGCAATCTCGCGCGTGGCCGCGATGCCGTCCATCGCCGGCATGCGCAGATCCAGCAGGGCCACGTCCGGCCGCAGGCGGCGGGCGGCCGACACGGCCTCCCTCCCGTCTGCGGCCTCGGCGACGACCTCCAAGCCGTCCTCGGACTCGAGGATCATCCGGAACCCCGAGCGGACGAGGTGCTGGTCGTCGGCGATCAGGATCCGGACCGTCATGGGCGCGGATTGAGCGGCAGGCGCGCATGGACGCGGTAGCCGCCATTCGGTTGTGGACCCGCGTCGATCTCGCCGCCCAGAATCACGGCGCGCTCGCGCATTCCGATCAGGCCGTGGCCGGTAGCGCCGTTGGAATGCGCGGTCGCCCCGGAGCCGTCGTCGGTGCACTCGATCTCAACGGCGTCGTCGCCGTAGCGCACGATGACGGCCGCAGAGTGAGCCGCGGCATGCTTGAGCGTGTTCGTGAGCGCCTCCTGCGCGATCCGGTAGACGGAAAGGTCGACCGCAGCCGGCACGCGTGGCCTGCTTCCCTCGAACCGCACCGTTACGTCGACGCCCGCGGACCGAATCTGCTCCGCCAGGCGTTCGAGATCCTCGATCCCCCGCTGCGGGTTGAGGGCCGTCTCAGGCTGGGCCGGCCGCAGGACAGAGAGCACTCGCCGCAGCTCCGTGAGTGCGTCTCGGCCCGTGCGCTCGATCGCCTCGAGCGCGGCGGCCGCCCGCCCGTGGTCACGGTCCATCACCCGCCGCGCGGCGGTCGACTGAACCGTCATCACACTGACGCTGTGAGCGATCACGTCATGGACCTCGCGGGCCAGCCGCTCACGCTCGGCGGTCGCCGCGGCGACCTGCTCCTGCCGCTCCAGCTGCACCTCGGCGAGGCGTCGCTCGGACTCCATCGCAGCCGCCTGCGCGGCCCGCAGGCGATCGGCGAACAGTCCCACGACGAGGGCGGTGAGGACGTATGTCGCGCCGCGTGCGAAGTACCCCAGGGGACTCAGATAGAGCTGGTTCCAGACCACGACCCAGAAGGTGGCGACCAGGGTCGCGACGACTCCGGCGCGCCAGCCGAACTCGAACGCGATCACCGCAACCGGCACGGTCAGCAGCGTGAGCACGGCGTCCTCCGGCGTGGCGAAGAAGCGCAGCGACATCGTGACGACGAACATCGCGAACGCCAGCAGGAGCACACCGGTCCGCTGACCGAGCGGTCTCATGTCCCAAAGGTACCTCTCGGGCAGGCGCCGGCGAACGTGTTTCAGCGCGGAGCGTTGCGCGCCGCCGCCTCGAGTTGACCGGCGCGCGCCCGCAGCCCCAGCATCGAGCCCCGGCGGATGGACCGGGGCCGATGCGAGGACGGAGGAAGCGCGGCTGAGGTGGAATCAGTGCGCTTCGCGGCGGTTGCTGCGCGGATGCGCTGCACCATCCCCAGGATAGGATCGGAGATGTCCGCCGGCCTCCGACTGCAGGAGGATTTGGTCCTCCTACTCGCGGACGAGCTGGGCTCGGGAGCACATGGCACAACCGGGGATACTTCGCCCATGCCGGCGAAGCTGGGGAATTACCGAGCCAAGCGTGACTTCCGGCGCACGCCCGAGCCAAAGGGCCGCGCCCGCAAGTCCGCGGCTGCCGGGCGCTTTGTCGTCCAGGAGCACGACGCCACCCGGCTGCACTGGGACCTGCGGCTGGAGCGCGACGGGGTGCTCGTGTCCTGGGCGGTACCGAACGGAATCCCGCAGACGCCCAAGGAGAATCGGCTGGCGGTGCACGTCGAGGACCACCCGCTCGACTACATCGACTTCGAGGGTGAGATCCCGGAGGGCAACTACGGCGCCGGCACCGTGAGGATCTGGGACACCGGCACCTACGAGGCCGAGAAGTGGGAGCCCAAGAAGATCATCGTCACCTTCCAGGGTGAGCGGCTCCAGGGGAAGTACGCGCTCTTCCAGACCCGCTCGGCAAAGGACTGGATGATCCATCGCATGGACCCGCCCGCCGACCCGGCGCGGGAGCCGATGCCCGAGCGCGTCGTGCCGATGCTGGCCAAGCTGGGGAGCCTGCCGTCCGACGAGCGGCGCCACGGATTCGAGATCAAGTGGGACGGGATCCGCGCGATCACCTACTACGAGCCCGGCCGCCTGCGCATCGAGAGTCGCAACCTGAACGACATCACCGCGCAGTACCCGGAACTGCGGCGCCTGGGCCGCCAGCTCGGATCGCGCGACGCGGTGCTGGACGGCGAGATCGTGGCGTTCGACGAGCGCGGGCGCCCGCGCTTCGAGCGGCTTCAGCAGCGCATGCATCTGACACGGGAAGCGGAGATCAGACGTCGTGCGCAGGAGGTGCCCGTGCACTACATGCTGTTCGACGTCCTCTATATGGAGGGACGCTCCATGATGGACCGCTCCTACGAGGAGCGTCGCGAGGTGCTCGAATCGATGGAGCTCGAGGGCCCGGCGTGGCAGACACCGCGCTATCACCGCGGCCAAGGCGCCGCGCTACTCGCGGCCAGCTCCGACCAGGGCCTGGAGGGCGTGGTGGCGAAGCGACTCGACAGCCGCTACGCGCCCGGGCAGCGCTCGTCCGCGTGGATCAAGGTCAAGAACAAGCAGCGCACGCAGCTCATGATCGGCGGCTGGCTGCCGGAGAAGGAGCGCTCGAAGCGGCTCGGCGCACTGCTGGTCGGCTATTACGACGAACGGGAGGCATTCCGGTTCGCCGGCCGGGTGGGCACGGGCTGGGATGCGAAGGAGCGCGCACGGCTGGAGGGATTGCTGGCGCCCCTGGCGCGGGAACGGTCGCCGTTCGAGGGCAAACGCGGCCCACGCGGTGCCCGCTGCGTGGAGCCACGCCTCGTGGCCGAGATCGAATTCACGGAGTGGACCAACGACGGGATGCTGCGCCATCCCTCGTACAAGGGGCTGGTGGAATCTGCGGGCAGCCGGAAGCCGGTGGCCGGCGGCCGGCAGGAAAGCCGGCCTGCAGAGGAGGCCGTGCTCGACAGCGCGGAAACGACGGCTTCGCTCGGGCCCAGGCGGAAAGTCGCGAAGAACGCGGTCGAGGTGGAGGTCGAGGGCCGTGTGCTGCGGCTGTCCAATCTCGACAAGCCGATGTATCCGAAGGCGGGATTCACCAAGGGCGACCTGATCGACTACTACGTGCGGATCGCGGCTGTGCTGCTTCCGCATCTGCACGACCGCCCGCTGACGCTGAAGCGCTATCCGGACGGGGTGGAGGGCAAGCACTTCTACGAAAAGCAGTGCCCGTCGCACCGGCCGGACTGGGTCCAGACGGCGGCGGTCTGGAGCCGGCACAACAAGAAGAACATCGACTTCTGCCTCGTCAACGACCTGCCGACGATGGTGTGGGCGGCAAATCTGGCCGACATCGAGCTGCACACGTCGTTGTCCCTCGCCGAAGCGGTCGACCGGCCCACGACGATGGTCTTCGACCTCGATCCGGGGGCGCCCGCCAACATCATCGCCTGTTGCCGGGTGGGGCTTTGGCTTCGTGACCTGTTCACCGAGCTCGGGCTCGAGAGCTTCGCGAAGACGTCGGGCTCCAAGGGCCTTCAGGTGTACGTGCCGCTGAACAACGAGGAGGTGACCTACGACGACACCAAGCCGTTCGCGCGCGCGGTCGCGGAGCTGATCGAGAAGCAGCACCCGAAGCAGGTCGTGTCCCGCATGACGAAGTCACTGCGCGAGGGGAAGGTGCTGATCGATTGGAGCCAGAACGACGACCACAAGACGACGGTCTGCGTGTACTCGCTGCGTGCGAAGGAGCACCCCACGGTGTCGACGCCGGTGACCTGGGACGAGGTCGAGGCCGCCTCGCGGCGCCGGTCCGGCAAGGTGCTCACCTTCGAGCACGACCAAGTGCTGGAGCGGGTGCAGAGCGACGGCGACCTGTTCGCGCCGGTGCTGGCCCTGCGCCAGGCGCTGCCGTCGTTGTAGGACGACGCGTACAGGTTTTCCCTCCGTCCCGGGAGGGAATGCCCCCTACGTGCCCCGCGTGTCCTTCGAGTCGCTCGCCCTCGGCTGCTGCCCCGTCTGTGGCGACAAGGTGGCACCCGACGCCGACGCACTCGCCTACCGCGGCGGCTTCTACCACCTGGTATGTGCCCTGTGGCATCGGGAGTGCCGGGGTCGGACGCTCGCAGGCGCCGGCTGACCAGGGTTAGATGGCGCCCGACATCGCCCTCCGCCACGCCGACGCAAGGACGCGCCTCGCTACCTATCTGAACGACCACCTCGGCGGATCCGCCACCGGTCGCGAGCTGGCGCACCGGACGCTCCAGGCCAACCGAGGCAACGAGTACGGCATCGTGCTCGAGGACATCGTGCGCCAGATCGAGGAGGACGTCGACTCGCTGGAGGCGGTGATGGACCGGCTCGGCGTCAAGCCGGACCGGGTCAAGGAGGCGATGGGGTGGACCGCGGAGAAGCTCGGGCGCCTGAAGCTGAACGGCCAGCTCCTGGGCTATTCACCGCTCAGCCGGCTGATCGAGCTGGAGGGCCTGATGCTGGGCATCACGGGCAAGGTGGCGCTGTGGAGCGCGCTGAGCTCGGTGCTCGCGGACGACCCGCGGCTCGAGGGAATCGATCTCGAGCACCTCGCCCGGCGTGCACGAGAGCAGCGCCAGACCGTCGAGCGCCTGCGGCGGCAGGCCGCCCGCGAGGCCCTCGCCTAGCCCTCGACGGCCGTGGCCTCATGGGCGGCGCCGAACTCCCTGCCGCTCGTGATGACCGGGCGAGGTGATGGGCCTCGCGCAGGCAGCGCAGGAGGCGACCGGCAAGGTCATCAAGATGTGGACGACGACGAGGTGGGTGACGCCGATCCACAAGCGCCACGTGAAGGACACGCGGGCTGGGTCCCTGAAGCTCGCGGCTCAAGAAGACCCCGACGAGACCGAATGACCAATCAATGAGGCTGACGTCGTGAGGATCGGACCGGTGCCGTTGCCGCCGATCTGGCGGGAGGGCCTGCTGGGCTTCGAGCTTGCGTCGCTGATGCGGCACCCGCTCTTCAGAGACGCGCCGGAGGCGCCCGCGGCCCGGCCCGTGATGCTGATCCCGGGCTTCCTGACCGGGGACGCGCAGATGGCGACACTCGGCTCGTGGTTGCGCCGCAGCGGTCACCGCACGCATCGTTCGGGCATTCGGCTGAACGTGGATTGCTCCGCCGCCTCGACGACCCGCCTCGAGCGCCGCCTGGAGGACTTCGTGCGTCGCGAGGGCGAGCCGGCGGTGCTGATCGGGCAGAGCCGCGGCGGCCTGTTTGCGCGCGTGCTGGCGGTCCGGCGGCCGGACCTGGTGCGCGCCGTCGTGACGCTCGGCTCGCCGCACGCCAACCCGTACGCGGTCCACCCGCTGGTGTGGACCCAGGGCGCCGCGATCGCCGCCCTTGCGGCGCTGGGCGTTCCGGGCCTCGCAAGCCGCCACTGTCGTAGCGGAGCGTGCTGCGACGACTTCATGCGCGACCTCGCGGCTCCGCTGTCGCCCGGCATGCAGTTCCTGTCGATCTATTCGAAGCGGGACGGGATCGTCGCCTGGGAGGCATGCCTCGACGAATCGGCGGTGAACGCCGAGGTGCTGTCCACGCACTGCGGGATGGCGGTCAACACCGCGGTGTACGAGCTGCTCGACGTCGCGCTGCATCTTGCGTCGGGGCAGGATGCCGCGGCTCGCGCGCCGGCCGTGGTTCGTGCAGCGGCATAGAGCACCGTAAAGCCGTTCGACCACCCTGCCGATACGCAAGTGAGTAATGGCTCCACTAGACGGTGAAGGCGAACGCATCCTCGTTGTCGAGGACGATCCTCGGGGGTTGAAGCTTCTGGTTCGGCTGCTGGGCCAGGCGGGTTACCGCTGTTCGGCAGCGCCCGACGCCGCCGATGCCCGGCGCAAGCTGGCCGAGGAGCAATTCGAACTCCTGCTGGCTGATGTAAACCTCCCGGGCGAGTCGGGGCTGCATCTCGTGCAGCACGTCTTGGCCGAGTACCCCCACATGGCGGCGGTGATGGCGACGGGCACGGACGACCCGGCGCTGGCGAATGCGGCGCTCAAGATCGGGGCCTACGGCTACATCATGAAGCCTTTCACCGCCAACCAGGTGCTGTTCGGCGTCAAGAATGCGCTCTCACGGCGCAAGCTCGAGATCGAGAACAGCGCCCAGCGCGAGACCCTCGAGGAGATCGTGCGTGCGCGAACAATGGCCCTGGAGCGCTCCGCCAAGCGACTGAAGCTCTCACGGGAGGAGACGGTGCGGCGCCTGTCCCGCGCGGTCGAGTACCGCGACGAGGAGACCGGCGGCCACACCGAGCGGATGAGCGCCTATTCCGCGATGCTGGCCGGCAAGCTCGGCGTAGACGTGGAGTCGATTCGCATCGCGAGCCCGATGCATGACGTGGGCAAGGTGGCGCTCCCCGACCACATCCTGCTGCGCCCCGGCTCCCTCACCCCGGACGAGCGCCGCGAGATGGAGCGTCACACGCTGATCGGGTATCAGATCCTGTCGGGCTCCGGGAGCGCGCTGCTCGAGCTGGGCGCGACCATCGCGCTCACGCACCACGAGAAGTGGGACGGCTCCGGATATCCGCACCAGCTGGTCGGCAACGCGATTCCGCTCGATGGTCAGGTGGCGGCCGTCGCAGACGTATTCGACGCCCTCACCAGCGATCGTCCCTACCGGCAGGCATTCCCCATCGAGCAGGCGGTGGAGATCCTCCGCGGTGAACGGGGCCGGCATTTCGACCCCCGGCTCGTCGATCTCTTCATCGAGAACGTCGACGAGCTCCACGAGCTCCGCGTGCGCTACACGCCGTCGGCCGAAGCGGTCACAACAGCCGGCCCCGCATAGGGCGCCCGGCCGCTGCTTCCCGGCTGGAATTCGAACCAGACCTCGGTGCCGTCGTCGAGCTCGACGCCCCAGCGGTGCGCCAGGCGGTCGACCATCATCAGGCCCCATCCCGAGCCCTCACCGCCGGGTGGGAGCTCGGCCGCCACGAAGCCGGCCCCGCGGTCGGTGATCGCCACCCGCACCACATCCTCGGACGCCCAGACGTCGAGGGCGACCTCACCCGGTGAGTCCGGCTGCGCGTGGATCACGCTGTTCGTGACCACCTCGGACACCAGCAGGCGGACGTCGTCCTGCAACGCGGGATCGATGTGACCGTTGAGCTCGTCGATGGCAAGCCGCGCCGCGCCGGGTGCGGTCCGATCGGCTGTGAAAGACCTCGAAAGGAGTCTCTGGAGGCGAAAGGGCTTTCGGGCCATCGTGAGAAGGGTGCCCCTGCACGGGGAGACCAAAACCCCTGGAGACCGCCTCGCCTCGATTCTTCAGTTGCGGCCCTTCACATCGGACGACGGCTGTCCGTTCACGTTTCCGAACGCGTCCGTCACGTCACCGGCGGCCACATACGCGCGCTCGCCCCGCCTCAGGGGACGGCTCACGATGAAACGGTCGCCGCGCAGCTGGGCCCGCAGCCGCTCCTGTGTGCCGTCCGCGCGGACCACGGTCAGCCATGCGCGGTCGGGGCGGCCGGTGTCGGCCCAGGGCCGGAACGAGCACGCGAAGCAGTACCACTCGAGCCGCGCCGGGTCCGAGGGCGCCGCCGGGTCGCGGAATGCCTGGCGGGCGTCGTCGATGAAGCGGATCGGCGAGGCGTAGCTGTCGGGGTAGTCGATCGGGCCGACCTCGGCCTGGATCGGGGGCCCGCCCGAGCTCACGGTCAGCTTGCGGCGCGGGCCGACAGTGAAGCTGATCCGCCCGGCCCGCTCGGCGCGCAGGTCCTCGACGGTGATGCCGTCCCATGGCGCGACGCGAAACGGCTCCGACTCGAGGTGGTAGGGGACCGGCCGTCCGCCCTGGCGGCGCCGGCCGTCCACCACGAACCGGTAGATGCCCTCGGGGGTCGCGCGCGACCCCTCGATCGTGTCGAAGTTGGCAGCCAAGGCCTCGAAGTGCGCGGTCCAATGCCACTCCTGACCGCCCTCGAGGTAGCTCTGCGCGTCCTGACCCTCGGGAAACTCGAGCGTCACCGGCACCTCGCCGGCCTGGCCGGCGTAGGGGGTCCACGCGCCCGCTTCCAGGCTCTGCACCTCCACCCGCGGGTTGTCGGTGAAGTTGGACCCTCCGTTCCACTCGAAGAACGCGGCCGCGAACCGCTGCACGTCGCGCGGCTGCTCGAGCGTTCGTGCAGTCCCGCCGTCGTCGGGGAGGGACGCCTCGTACGCCTTCACGCTCGTGTCCCCGATCTGGCCCAGCTTGTCGGCGCGCTGGTCGTTCAGCGCGACGTCGGCGGTGACCTTGGCCTGTCCGGCCTCCGTGGGCAGCTCGGGCCCGCCGTTCAGGCGGCCGCCCATCGCCACGAGTCGCGACGAGAGGTAATCGCTCGAATGCGGTCCCCAGGCCGTGAGCGCCTTGCGATAGTGGTCGCCACGCTGGTACTCACGGTACGAGGCGATGTAGCCGTTGTAGTCGTTCGCCATCGAGATCGGAACCGTCAGCCGGTAGCCGAGCTGGGACGGCAGCTCGTCGTGGGTGTAGTTGCCCTTGATCTGGGTCGTGTCCGTTGGCTCCGACTCCGCCCACAACAGGTTCGACAAGTCGTTCCAGCCGACGGCGTCGTTGTTCACCTGCGCCTTCATACGAAGGAAGTTCTGGCTCGGAATCGGCGCCAGGGTGGTCGCGGGGTTCCGCGGGTCCGGACACGTCCAAGTTCCCGCCGGGTCGCCGTCATAGGCGCAGCGCGAGGCCCAGTCGTAGCCGACGTACTGGTTGCCCTCCACGGTGTCGGTACGGGTCTTGATGTCGTATGACTGGTCCTTCCACTGCTCGCACGAGCAGACCGTGAACAGGATGTCGCCAAGCCTGAACGCCTGCAGGTGCACGCTGACGTCCTCCGCCAGCCCGGTGTAGGACGGCGCTGAGTAGTTCTCGGGCAGGGGAATCCCGCGGGACTGGAAGTCGTCCGTGCTGATGCCGGGATCGATCGGCACGCTTGGCGGGTCGGGCGGCCGCGGCAGGCCGAAGATGCTGGCGATGCTCTGCAGGACCCCGACCCCGTTCTCGCAGTTGGGCAGCCCGACGACCGGGAACTGCGGGTCGCCCTCGAAGGCCTTGTCGGCGCGGCAGTTGGAGACGCCGGGGTAGGGGTGTGAGAGCGGGCCGGGGAACCAGCGGTCCTCCATCGCGACCTCGAGCGAATCGTCGAACGGCACGAAGCGGTCGGGGCGCTCGGGTGTGACGCGTTCGACGTCACGCCAGGTATCGGTGACCGCGTCCGCCATCAGGCGCGCGCCATATTCCGCCTGCGCGTACTCGCGGTGCGTGAACTCGAGGCGCTCGTGCATCGAGTGGTAGCTGGAGCGCTCCGGCTCCGCCGTGCCGACAGCGTTCTGCGTGAAGACGGTGAGGCCGCCGGTGGCGCGATCCACCATGCGCTGCAGCGGCGCCACGTAGTCGGCGCTGATCAGATCGTTGCCGTTCAGGAACTCCGGATGCAGGCTGAAGTTGACGAGGTTCGCGAGCGGCCGCGGGTTGGCAGGGTCGGTCACGTCGTCGAAGCGCACGACGGTCAGGTCGTGGTCCGTGTCGTCGTGCGGATAGCCGGCCGGCGTACCGTCGTCGGCCACCTCGGGCCCGTAAGAGTGGCGGTGCGTCTTGTCGAAGGTGCTCACCGATGCCCCGACGCGGACCGGCTTCAGGTCCCCGGCGGCACGTTCGACGGCCTCGGCCATGCGCTTCGCGTAGTAGTCGAAGAACCGCACGTCGTAGACGTCTTGGAATGCCCACACCCCCCACGAGGTGGAGGAGTAGTACGGCGAGGAGTGGTCGTGCGTGACGGCGATCGTGAGGTTCGCGCGCGTGATGCCCGAGTCACCCTGCTCCAGCAGCTGCGCCGTGCGGCGGTAGAGCAGGTCCTGGGGTATGTAGAGGTCGTTCTTGACGAGTGCCACGCGTCGGCCGTCGGGGCCCTCCACGACGAGGGCACGGGCCTCCAGGCGAGACTGGATTCCGTACGAGGCGCTGCGGCGATACGAGTGCGTGGTGGGGTCGACGCCGTGGGCCCCGACGAAGCTGCCGTCGGTCGCATACTGGCCGGCCGAGGCGCCCACATGCCAGGAGGCGTCGACCGAGGCGACGCCTGCACGGACGCGCCCATCCGAGGAGGTGGCGGGCCCTGCCGCCACGAGCGCGGTGGCGACGGCCAGCGCGAGCAGGGCGATCGAGCGCGACCAGGCCCCCATGGCTTCCCTCTCTTCGACGCGGCGCCCTACGTACGGGCTGAACGCCCGTTCAATTACCCGCTGTGGGCCAAAGTCAATCCCCGCCGCGTACTCCATGCCCAACGCATGTTGAGATCGACATCACAGTGATGTAGAAATCGACATCCGTCGTGGGGCCGCGGGGTATGGACGCGGGCGCGGCTGGTCTAACGCTTGAGACGGATGGTGCCGTGCTTGGTGATCGAGTTACCGGCGCGGTCTGTCGCCGTGAGCGAGACCCTCGCCCGGAGCCGCTTGCCTCTGCGCATGGCACGCTTCAACGCGCGCTTTTTCTTCTTGGACACCTTGAGCGGCAGCTTGGCCAGCACGCCGCCGGAGACCTTCCGCGTCCTGGGCCTGAATGTGTAGATCTTCGCCAGTAGCCCACCCACGTCGACCACCGCCCTCGCGGTCAGCGTGCCGGGCTCACTCATCCGCCCGCGGACCAGGAGCTTGTCGATGTCCTGCCTCTTGGAGTACCTGAGCTGGGCCACCGGGGGGGTTCTGTCACCTGCGACTACGCCGCCGCCGGTTCCTGGTGCGACCACCTTGGACGAGATGCTGTTCCCGTCAGGGCCGATATTGATCTCGAAGGTCGCTGAGAACTCGATCGCAGGGCACGCGCCGCAGGCGTCATGGCCGGCGATATGCACGTAATAGACACCGGCCGGCAGCGGCGGCGTGGGGTCGGCTGGCGTGAGCGACGTCTGGCTGGAGTCGAGCACCCCGAAGCGGACCTGGCTCTCCGCGCCGTCCAGCGGGTCGCGAGGTTGGGCGAGCGGGTCTTCCGGCCGCACGAGCTTCTGACGAAAATAGCCGTAGACGTTCACGTCTGGGTATTTCGCAACTTCGAAGAACTGTGCCCTTACGCCGGAGGGAAGCGACCAGGTCCCGGTCACGAGGCCACCTGTCGCCCCCACCGTCTGTAGCGAGGGCGGGCTTGCCACCGCGGGGGCGGACATCAGCGCAAGCACGATGGTCGCCCCTGCCAGCGCCACGAGCGCGTGGCAGTGCCTTGCTAAACGTGCAGTAGCCATGAACCCCCGCCGGTGGCCGCGCAGTGCGCGACCTTGATCCTCCAAAGACACCCCAAGCGTACCAGCGGTTCCTTAAGGGATCCTCAGTTCTTTGGCGGGTTGCGAGCAAACTTCCTGAAGCCCGCCAGGCACCCCTGCTGGTAGGGAAGGATCAGCGCCGGCGTCGCGGCCTCGTACACGCGCGCGTATTGCTGCGCGATCGTCTGCGGATCGCTCCCGGTCAGGTTGAATTCCTTCGCCAACTCCTTGGGCCCGTACGCATAGCAGAACTTTTGCCCCTGCTGGTAGAGGTCCTTGTGAAGAGCACGAAGCTCGCTGGGCGACAGGGTGGCCAGGCCCTCGGCCGGCGTCTTCGGCTTACGTTTCGACTCCGGCTTGTTGCCGCTTCCGGCTGGACTGTCCTTCGGAGCTCCGGCCTTGCCCTTGTCCTGTTCAGGCGCCCGCTCGGAAGGCGCCGCCCGCTCGGCGTCCGCGACACTGGAGCCGCCGTTGCCCTTCGCCGCATCGTCCGACTCCGAGCGATCGGACCCGGTCGAGGGCTCGCTCTGAGAATCCGCCTGTGCCGCCGTGCTGGTGCCGGCCTCGGGAGCCGACGCCTCCTGGCCGTCTTCCCCGCCGCAGGACGCCAGCGCCAGCGCCAGCGCCAGCGCGACCAGAGCCGCCACCAGATGTGTCACCTTCACTTGCCAGGTGCCTCCCTGCTCCAGTCTGCCACACCCGCGGCGGGCGCGCGCGCCCAGCGTCGTCGTGGCCCCACAAAAACGAGCGCCGCCCGGAGGCGGCGCTCGTAATGTGTCAACGGGTGGGTACTAGATCCCGTCGTGGGCGAGGATGTTGCCCGACTCGATCGGCGTGGTCGAGATCGGGATCGGCGGGCAGGTGGTTCCTGGTCCTGCCAGGAAGCCCGTGGCCGCGTCCTCCGGGTCGTTCGCGCCCTCGCCATTGTCATCCGCACGATCGATGATCGTGTGGAAGCCAGGCACTACGACTGTCACGTTCGCCTCTTCGATCGCCAGCCTGGACCACACGCTGGTGCCGATGGCCGTGAGGCAGGTGACAGAGCCGCTTAGTGTCACCGTGTCCGGGAAACCAAAGGGGTTGCCAGTGGCGTCGAGCCTGATCCACCACTGACCCCTGGCCGGCACGCCTGGGCCGGCCGCGCTTTCACTTTGGCCGTTCACGTGCACCTGGCACGGGAACGTCCCGAACGGCGTCGGGCAGAATCCCTTGTGGGCTCCGCTGCGCATGTCCTTGCTCGGGCCCTGACCGTTCGAGTGCGTCGCGAGCGCCGTTCCGGGCACCAGCATCGCAATCGCGAGGACCAAGACAAGGCCTCCAAAGTATTTCCTCATATGACTGCCCCTCCTTGAATTTGATAGCTGATCAGCTAACAGCGCCGACCCTCTCACAAACCGTTAAGGGAAGTCAAGGGGCCGCCGCGAGGTTTGCCGCGGCGTCAGGAAAGCGATCAGGGGACGAAGATTCCCTGGCGCATGAAGACGCTCTCGTCCCCGTCTCCGCAGGTCTCGGGGCAGCCCGCGAGATAGCCCGTGCCGTTCGGCCCCGGGTCGCGGACGGTCACTTCGCCGAACTCCCAGATCGCCCGCTTGGCGTCCAGGACCGAGCCGGGATACAGGGAATCCAGGGAAGTCGTCAGTTCGCAGCGGCTCCCAACGCTCCCGGCGGTCGCCACGCAGTCGACCGGAATCTCGATCGGCATCTCCTGCACGGTGGCCGACTCGGTCGACGCCGGGCCGTTGAACTTGTCGGTGATCTGGACCAACATGCGTACCAGGACACGACCCACGAAGTCGGAGCCCGGGCCTCCGGGGCATGCGGCGTTGAGGACGCGGCAGTGGACGTCTGTGATCCTGACGACAGCTTCGACCACGGAGTCCTCCGGTGGGGTCGGCGTGCCGCCGTACCTGAACCGCACGCTGCTGACCGACGCCGCAGAGAAGCCGTTCGCGTCCGGCGTGCCGACGGTCAACACCGGCGAGTGCTGGACCGGTGGGGCACACGACGGATCCGCCAGTGGGGGTCCATGCTCGCGGTTGGGCGAGGTACAGACCTCGTAGGCAGGAACGAGCGCCGCCCGCAGCGGGTGCGCCCCGGCCGGCCGCGGGTAGCCGGCGATCGGAGCCTCTCTGGCGTATGTGTCCGCGTGGGCGTCCGTGTCACCCGTGACGAGTGGCTCGTCGGTCTGGAAGAAGGCGCGCGTGCCGTCCAGAGTGTTGCCTCTCCAGATCGCGATCGCGTCCGCGTTGGTGGAGGCCGGACCCGTGCTGATCAGGGTGGTGGCGCCCGCGTTGCGCTCGTACACGTCGAGCCACGTCGCGTCCGTGTCGGCGGCGACGAGCTGCTCGTAGGTATGGAAGAACACGCGCGTGCCGTCGGTCGACGCACCCACGAACTCGGACAGGTGCGGGCCGCTCCCGCCGGCGGGACCTTGCGAGATCAGGTTGGTGCTCGAGCCGAACCGTTCATACACGTCCTGCGCCCCCGGATCTGTATCGGCGGCGACGAGCGCCTCGGAGGTCTGGAAGAAGACACGGCCACCCTCCTGCGAGAGCGCGGCGAACGAGGCGTTGTGCGATCCGTTGCCGCCGCTGGAGATCCAGGTCGTGTTCCCGCCCGACCGCTCGTACACGTCGAAGCAGGGCAGGATGAACAGGGGCGGCACCGAGGCGTCCGGGCACGCACCGTCGGTATCACCGGCGACCAGTGTGTCCCTGGTGTCGAAGAAGACACGGGTCCCGTCCAGCGAGATGCCCCCGAACAGCGTGGGCTGGCCGCCGTTCCCGCCGTCCGGGCCGATCGAAACATGCGTGGTGATGCCGTTCGAGCGCTGGTAGATGTCCCGGAAGGTGTCCGTGTCGCTGCTCACGATCGACTCTGCGGTCGTGAAGAAGACCCGGGAGCCGTCGATCGACGCGGCATCAAAAAAGGCGTGCTGCACACCGTTCCCGCCGTCGGGGCCCGTCGATATGTGCGTGGTCGTCGAGCCGGTGCGCTCGTACACGTCCCTGGCCGAATCGGTGTCGGTGCTGACGAGCTTCTCTTCAGTGGTGAAGTAAACGGAGCCGCCGTCGGGCGTGTTCCCGCCCCAGATGGCCTCCACGAGGGCGTTCGTGGTCGCCGGCCCGGTTGAGATCAGGCTGGTCTGGCCGTTGAAGCGCTGATAGATGTCGCGGCGCCCGTTGTCGTCGTCCTCAGCGACCAGCGGCTCGTAGGACATGAAGAAGATGTGCAGGCCGTCCTGCGAGGTCCCGAGAAAGAAGCTGTCAATCGGGGTGGAACCACTCGTGGGACCGGTCGAGACCAGATTTGTGGTGGTCCCGACGCGCTCGTACACGTCCCTGGCAGTGTCCGTGTCGGCGCTGACGAGCGACTCGTTCGTCTCGAACACCACCCGGGACCCGTCCTTGGAGGCCTCGTAGAAGTCGGCGTCGAAGGCGCCGTTGCCGCCCGCCGGACCGGTAGAGATCAGCGTCGTGGTCGAGCCGGCGCGCTCGTAGATGTCCACGCTGCTGTCGGTGTCGCCCGGCGACATCTGTTCCGCGGTCTGGAAGAAGCTCCGCGTGCCGTCGTCCGAGAATCCCTCGATGCTCGCGTCGAACGCCCCGTTTCCGGCGGTTGCGCTCGTCGACAGCAAGTTCGTGACGCTGTGATTCGCGCCCGCCTCGATCGCTACGCCCAGCACGCATGCCACTCCCACGAGTAGCGCGCAAGAAGCCAGCCGCCACCTGCCAGTCACCAATACCTCCAAGTGCCCCCGCTGCAGGACCGCACCATGCGGTCGGGCCGACTGTACCATCGTTCGGGCGCCCCGGCCCGCTCTTTAGCGAACTCTAAGGCGCGCCCGGAAGCCGCCGATACGTTCTCGTATGGCATCGCAGGACGCGCCGACGGGCGTCGACTTCCAGGAGCTGCGCGCGCGCGCAGAGAGCATCGGCGCCGGCGTGCGCCTGACGCTCGTGATCTGCGCTGCGGGATGGCTCTACGTGGCCGCCACCTGGGACCGGCCGGACCGTCAGCTGATCGCCTCGCTGTTCGGCATGGGCGCGATCGTGGCGCTGCTGTTCGTGCTGATCCCGCACGAGCGCGTCGTGCGCAGCCGCTGGCGTGAACCATTCTTCTTGCTTTGGAGCATCACCCAGATCGCGCTCACGACCGTCGTCGTGGCTGCCGACGGTGGGTCGACGAGCCCGCTCGCGCTGCTGTTCTTCATCCCGGTGATCTTTGCGGCGCTCTCGTACCCACTTGCCTCGGTTGTGACGATCGCGGCGCTCGACTACGTCGCCTACGTAGCGGTCGGGGTCGCCGGGGATCGCCCGGACCCCGAGCACGTCGGCTTCTTCGCGCTTTGCCTGGGATGCACCGCCGTGCTGTGCGGCTGGCACGCCCACAACCAGGACCGCCGCCGCGAGGCCCTCGCGCGCGTGTCGCGGGCGGATCCCCTCACCGGGTGCCTCAACCGCCGCGGCTTCGAAGAGCGCTTCGAATCCGAGTTGAGCCGCTCGGTGCGCAGCGGCAAACCGGTCGGGTTGATCATGCTCGACCTCGACGATTTCAAGGACGTGAACGATACGCGCGGCCACGGTGCCGGCGACGAGATCCTGTGCTGGGCCGTGGAGGTGATGGAGGAAACGGTGCGCCCGATGGACACGATCGGCCGCGTCGGCGGCGACGAGTTCGCCGTGATCGTCCCCGGTGCGGGTCCGGAGGACTCCGGAGTCGTCGCAGCTCGGATCCTGCGAGGCCTCGAGACCCGGGCTCCAGCCTCGGCGGGAGTGGCGGTGTTCCCCGCCGACGGCGCCGATCGGGACGAGCTCCAGCGCTCGGCCGATGCAAAGCTCTACGCCGGCAAGCGCGGCTCTCGCACGCGGGGAAGCGCGGTCAAGATGACCGCGAAGGAGCTCAGCTGGGCCACCGCGCTGGCCCGCGCGGTCGACGATCGCATGGCCGTCCAGCACGAGCACTCGTGGAAGGTGGCCGAGTACGCGGTCGGGATCGCGGGGCGGCTCGGCTGGCCAGAGCGCGATCTGGAGCTGTTGCAGATGGCGGCCATTCTCCACGACGTCGGCAAGGTGTCGATCCCCGACCACGTGCTGCGCAAGCCTCAGCCACTGAACGAGCGAGAGTGGGAGACGATCAAGCAGAACCCGGTGCGCGGCGCGGAGATGGCCTCCCGTATCCAGGGGCTGGAAATGATCGTGCCCTGGATCCGTCACTCGCTGGAGCGCCTGGACGGCAGTGGCTACCCGGACGGCCTGAGCGGCGAGGACATCCCGCTCGCGTGCCGCATCCTGCATGTGGCAGACGCCTACGATGCGATGCGCTGCGAGCGGCCGTACCGGCCGGCGATGTCGGATCAGGAGGCGCGCGGTGAACTGGCACGCGGCGCGGGCACGCAGTTCGACCGCCACTGCCTGGAGACGTTCGACACGCACCTGAACGAGCTGCGCGCCACCGAGGCGGCGGCGCCCGAGACTGCATGAGAAAGGCCGGGCGGCTTTCGCCGCCCGGCCTTTCGATCCACAGGGGCTAGGCCCTGTTGACGCCAGCCCTAGGGGCCGTACACCTGCGAGCACGGCGTGTTCGGCACGTTCTGGTCGTTGATCACTGCGCCGGTGCTGTCGCGCGACGACACCGTCGCCGTGTCACCTGTCGCACTGACGTCCACGTGACCGTACGAGTACCGGTCGAGGTGGCGGCAGTCGATGCCCGCCAGGTCCAGCGTCTGGTTGAACACGAACAGCCCCAGCAGGCCGGCCACTCCGACCACCTCGGCCTGGAAGGTGTTCGTCGCGATCGGGCCCGTGATGGTCTCGTGTGCGATCGTCTGCGGATCGGTGAACTTGTCGATGTAGACCTGGTTCTGCAGTGTGCCGTGGTTGTCCGTGGTCAGGAACTCGACGTTCTCGATGCCGTTGTTCCGGATGAAGTTGAGCATCTCGGAACGCTCGGCCCCGTAGCCCTCCCACCGGTCGTACGGCAGGACCCACCACTGCTGCCACGCAAGCTCACTGACGATGACCTTGTGCGTGGCGGTGGAGTTCAGGAGGTCATTCTTCAGCAGCTGCTTCTGCACCGGCCCCAGCATGGTGCGGTTGGGGTCGTTGATCGCAGCCAGGCAGCCTGCGGGTGGACTTGATGTCAGGAACAGGCTGAACGGGAACGTCCCCCGGAGGGCCGGCGGTAGCGTCGGCCCGAGGTCGCCGCCACAGACTGCTGCGACGTTGGCGCTCGGGCTGCGGCACGACCGCTGGTCCGTGATGAACAGCTCGACCTCGCTGCCCCACTTCACCGTGCGGTACAGCGGGTCTCCTGCGCACGACGGGTCGTGCGGCAGTCCCGTTTCACGGATCGGGTTGTTCTCGAAGAACGCCTGCATACCGGCCGCGTAGCGGGCCGGGTCGACCGTCTGGCCGGCGAAGTCGTTCTGGACCTCGTGGTCGTCGATCAACGGATACGTCGACGTGGACTTCTGCAGGTTGGTCAGGTTCGAATAAGTGCGCTGCAGGTGGTACGCGTCGCGGTACTCGTCCAGCGTCGTGGCCGGTCCACCTGGACGGTTCCTCGAGTCCGAGTAGATTGTGTCGCCGAGGTAGATGAAGAAGTCGGCGTTCTCCGCCTGGGCCGCAGCAAGCGTCTCCCAGTTGTTGAACGGGTTGACTCCATTCACCTTGAAGGCATCCGAGTCGCCCGACCACGTGAACTCGACGTCGGACGGCGTGTTCGGGCTCGGTGGCGTCTTGAACGTCCCCACCGGCGAGAAGGACTCGTCCTTGTCGAACCGGTAGAAGTACTGCGTGTTCGGCTTCAGGCCGGTGACGTCTATCTTCAACGTATTGTCACGCGCGGCACTCGGCTTCATCTTGCCCTGAAACGCCTTCTTCCCCCTGAGGGAGGAGTTCGTCCAGCCCCTCACATGAATCTGGCCGTTCCCGGTCGTGTTGGCCACGCGCGTCCAAAGGATCGCGCGCGTCTGCGTAACATCGCCGCTCGCCACGCCGTCGGGGAAAGTGACCTGCCCGGACGCCGCGGACGGCATCGTGAGCGCGGCCGTTGCCAGCACGGCCAGCGCAGGAATCCACAACCTCTTCAATTTGAGCCCTCCGAAGGTAGAACCTGACACCGCGCTCCCGACGCGGTCCCCCAAAAAACGCGGGCCCAAGGCGGCCTTACGTTAGGCTCCGACCCTAACAGAGAAGCCGGTTTCGTGTTAGGCATTTCCTGACTGGCGCTTCAGTAGAACACACGACGCAGCCGGCGCTGACTTTGGGGTTGAAGTGAAGAGGGCAGCAGTGCCACTTGCTGCGTTCGCGACCGCGCTCGTGATGTGCGCGACCGCTTGGGGCAGCCACAACGTGACCACGATCGTTTCTACCGGCCCGGCCGGCGGGAACGGGGCCGTCAGCAGCCAGTTCAGAGGGGCTTCGGCGGACGGGACCCGCATCTTCTTCCAGAGCAACGAGGCCCTGGTCGCGGCCGACACCGACACGCGGATGGACATGTATGAGCGGTGGGGCGCCACCACGACGCTGCTGAGCACCGGGCCCGCGGGAAGCAACGGCGCCTTCGGCGCCTCGTTCTCCGCGACCCCCCGATAACACGCTGTTCGCCACCCAGGGCCTGTTCATTCCATAGTCGTGCCGTCAACCGGCGCCGGTATAGCTCCATGTCATGTGGATCCGCAACTCGAGCCGCTACCCGGACGAGGACGTGCTCCCTTGCGTGGAGTTCGCCGTCCGGGACGTCGACATGCGCCGCGTGTGCGTGAACGTCAAGAACGGCGGCCTGGGCGGGGCCGCGTACAACGGGGTGCCGGAGATCAGCAACGCTCCGCGCAGGGCGCGCTACCTCGTCACGTTGCGCCTCGGCCGGGGCAACGAGCGCTGGCCGCTGGGGCCGGTGAACTACCACTTCAAGGCGCCGGACGAGACCGGTCCGCGCAACCGGTTTCCTTTTTTTGTCTGCCGTGACTGGCGCGAGTGGCTCGTGAAATTGGCCGCGCACGAGGCCAAGCACATCGAGCAGTTTCGCAACCTGGATGTGTGCAGCGAGCTGAGCTGTGAGCGGTTCGCGCTCGAGCGGCTGGAGGAATTCAGGGCTCCCGCTCAACTTGCCCTGCCCGGGATGTGAATCAGCCACACTCGGACATGCGTCCGCTCGAGGTTGAGGTTCACCGCGGGGCGCCGTTAAACGGCATAGACCTTCGGGCCATGGAGGATCGCCGCGGCGACGCTGCGACTGGTCCTCGAGCAGGACCAGCACGGAAGCGATGCCCCCCACGACCCTCAGCGGAGAGTCCCGCATTCACAGCACCGCCGGCGAGTTGCACGCCGGCACCTTGTCCTGTGAGTCGCTCCGCCACGAGAGCGACGAGCGGCTCGTCGCGCTCGCGCGGGCGGGCTCGGAGCGGGCATTCGCAGAGATCACGCGCCGCTACCAGAGCGCGTTGCGCGCGTACTGCTCGCGCCTGGTGGGCCCCGAGCGCGCCCAGGACGCGGTCCAGCAGGCCCTGCTCCAGGCCTTCCTCTCGCTGCGCGACCGAGCTCCGCGCGAGATCGCGCTGCGCCCGTGGCTGTACCGGATCGCGCACAACTGCTCGATCGACCTGATCCGCATGGGCTCCTGGGAGCACGAGCAGCTCGACCTCGAGTCCGACGGCGTGCCACAGCCGCCGGCGCTGCTCGAGCAAAAGGAAGAGCTCCGCTGCCTGATCGCCGGGATGCGCCGACTTCCGGACGCCCAGCGTCAGGCGCTGACGCTGCGTGAGCTCGAGGGGTGCAGCTACGCGGAGATCTCGGCGCGCCTCGGACACACGGGCTCCGGCGTGCGCCAGCTGATCTTCAGGGCCCGCACGGCGCTGCGCAAGGGCGCCTCGGCGCTGCTCCCCTTCGGCCTGCTGCGGGACCGGCTCGCCGGGACCGTGGTGGAGGCTCACCAGGTCGCGGGCATCGCGGCTGTCCCGGCGTCGTCGGCAGGGGCGACGGAGACCCTCGGCGCCGCAGCGCTGGCAGTGGTGGTCGTGCTGGGCGGCGTCGCTGGACGTGACCACAACGCTCGAACCACAGAGGCGCCGGCGGCGCATGCCGCACGATCGATGGCGCCTCTTCAGAGCCGCACGCCGCTGGCCGCGTCGCCGGCGGTGCGCGCCGCGCTGCCGCCGCGTCGCTCGGGCCACTCGAAAAGCGACGCGGTTGCGCCGTCGCACGCGCCCGCGCCGATGATCGAGCAGGCCGTCGCCCCCCCGGCGCCGATGCCTGCCGCGCCCTCGGAGGTGATGGCGCCGGACGTCTCCGCACCCTCGAGTGACCCGGGCGCTCAGGCGCCTCCCGCCGGCGCGCCGGCCCCAGACGACGAAGCGACCGGTGTGCAGCAGCAGTCGCTCGCGTCCGCGCCGGGCGCTCCCGGCACCGCGCCCACCCGGTCCCAGCCGGACGGACTTCAGAGCGGATCGACCACCGCACCACCGGCGTCAGGCCCGCCGGCAGGCGCGGCACCGCAGGCCGGCCCGGTAAAGCCGCGCCAACCCGTCTCCCAGAAGCCGCCGGCCGGCAAGCGCCCTCCCGCGACGCCGCGACTCCCGGCCAGTCAGCCTTCCGGCGGGGCGCCGGCGGCTACTCCAGGGCGTGTGCAGAAGTCGCCGGTTGCGCCGGCACGACCGAAGAAGAACGGCCCGGCCGCGACTCGCACGGCCAAGACGTTGTGATCCGGTCGGCTGTGCGCAACGCGCTGGTCGTGGCGGTGGGTGCGGCGATGCTGGCGACGCTGCTGCCCCAGGCGGGGCAGACCGCCACCTCGCAGTGCGCGCAATCGAAGCCGGACGGAATGAAGTTCGAGCGCAAGCGCGGCCTCCGGTACGGCAGGCTGACCTGGCAGGCAAAGGCCAAGGGATCAAGGTTCCGGGTCTTCCGCAACGGCGTCGTGATCGGCCAGACGAAGAGGCGGTCGATGCCCGTGCGCGTCAAGCCGGGGCGGCTGTACGCATTCGCGGTGCGAATGGTCCGCCCGTCCGGGGTGATGGCGAACTGCGTCGGCATCCTCCAGCAGAGGGTGCGCTGGTTTGCGCCCGCCATGACCCGAAAGCCGGTCGTGCGGCAGGTGGAGGAGGCGATGGTGCGCCTGAGGTGGCGCGCGGCACGACGGGGAGACGGCCGGCTTGCCGGCTACCGCGTGTACCGCGACGGGCGCGTAACCAGGCAGGTGCGGCGCCGAACCGCGCAGCTGCGCCTCCCAACCGGCGCGACGTATCGCATCGAGGTCGCCGGAGTCGACACGCGCGGGCGTGTCGGTCACCGCAGCCGGGCGGTCCACGTGCGCATCGGTCACCGTCCTCCGGGTCCGCCCGGCAACATCGTCATCGACCGGGTGATGGACACCGAGGTGGGGCTGTCATGGGGCCCCGCCGGCGGCGGCAGCGCGCGCGTGGTCGGCTACCGCGTATTCAGAAACGGTGCCCCTGTGCGTCAAACCCCGGCGCCCTCGATCGTGGTCGGCAACCTCGCCCCGTACACGGATTACGGCTTCACGGTCGTGGCGGTAGACAGCCGGGGCTACCTCGGCCCGGCGACACCGGTGGCCGCGCTCAAGACAGCGCTTCCACCGCCCACCGA
>Ga0190275_10000838_pt1 | contig 24362 bp, 15 predicted proteins | sample Popmic550T_FD_133745 | JGI IMG/M metagenome (GOLD analysis project Ga0190275, IMG submission 133745) | Populus adjacent soil microbial communities from riparian zone of Yellowstone River, Montana, USA - 550 T | ecosystem: Environmental > Terrestrial > Soil > Riparian zone > Trees stand | place...
GCCACCCGTTGCTGGACTGGATGAACACCTACGGCGTGCGTGTGCTGATGCCCTTCGATGGGCAGTGGTTCTATGGCGACGCGCTCTTCATCATCGACCCGTGGCTGTGGCTGCTCGCGGCGGCCGCTGTCGTCATGGCGGACGCTCGGGCTCGCTGGAGCATGGTCGGGTGGCTGCTGCTGGGTGTGGCGACCACGGGGCTCATCGCCTCCACGGAGCTGGCCCCGCTCCCGGTGAAGCTGCTCTGGGCGGTGGGTGTCGCCGCCGTCGTCTTCCTGCGAGTCCGAGGCATCCGCTCGCTGCCCGTCGAGCGAGTGGCCACGGTCTGTGGCCTCGCGCTGCTCCTCTACATGGTGGCGATGTTCGCGGGCTCGCGGCTCGCGGAGCGGCAGGTGGCGGAGTGGCTGAGACAGCAGGGCATGGAGGCGGAGCGCCTCATGGCAGGTCCACTCCCCGCCAACCCGTTCACACGCGATGTCATTGCCCTGGTCCCCGGGCGCTACGAGTTCGTCGAGGTGGACTGGCTGGTGGGAGACGCGGGGCGCTTCCGCATCAGCCACCCCAGCCTTCCCCGAGAGGCTCCGGACCCGATTGTCCAAGCGGCGCTGGAGGCTCCTCAGGTGAGAGGCTTCGTCAACTGGCTGCGCTTCCCCACCTACCGAGTGGAGGAGCAGGCGTCCGGCTACCGCGTGGTCCTCCAGGACGTGAGGTACTCTCGGGCGAGCAATGGGATTGGCACGGCCATCGTGGAACTGGACCGCCAGCTTCGCCCCCGCTGACTCCAGCACCTTCGCGGGCATCACGGGCGGGGTGCTGCTCTTCTCAGCGGTGGAAGTCGAGCCGCACCCACTCGCCCTGGGCCGCCCCCGCCTCGGGGATGAGCCCCTGGGCGCGGTAGGCGGCCTCCACCTCGGCCTTCTGGGGCGCGAGCACGCCCGCCAGCACGAGCCGCTCCTTCACCTTGGGGGCAATGAGCGGCGCCAGGGCGATGAGCGTGTTGGCCAGGATGTTGGCCACCACGAAGTCGAAGGGGCCCTTCACCTGCGTCAGCTCCTTGCCGGACAGCTCCAGCTCCGGTGTGCCATTCACGCTGGCGTTCTCGTGGGCCAGCTCCACGGACGTCGGGTCGTTGTCCGTGCCCACCACGCGGCTCGCGCCCAGCTTCTTCGCGGCGATGGCGAGCACCCCGGTGCCGGTGCCCACGTCCAGCACGCTCGCGCCCGGGTGCGAGGCCATGTACGCGTCAATGGCCGCCAGGCACAGGGACGTAGTGGGGTGGTCCCCGGTGCCGAAGGCCATCTTCGGCTCGATGACGATGCGCACCTTGTCCTGGGGCGCGGCGTCCGCCTCCCACGGTGGGCCCACCCAGAGCCGGCCCACCTGCACGGACTTGATGAGCGCCTTCCACTCGTTGCTCCAGTCCTGCTGTGGCTTCTCCTCCAGCAGCAGGCGGGCGTCGGGAAAGTCCTCGGCCACCTGGGCGCGGACGGCCTCGGCGGTGTCCGCCTCCTCGAAGTAGGCGATGACGATGGCCTCGCCGGGGTTGGGGCCGCGCACCCCCGGCATGGGCGGAGCCTCCCGGTCTCGCACCTCCAGGCCCATGGCGCCCGCCTCGTGGAGCACGTCCTGTACAGCCTCCGACTGATCCTCGGGCAACTCCACGGTGAGTGACAGATAGGTCTGGGACATGCGCGCCCTTTAATCCTGGGATGGGTATGGTGGAAGGGCCATGAGACTCCTTGCCCTTGGTTTGTTGGCCTGGGTGTGCGCCTGCTCCGGTCCTCCCGCGCCGGATGCCGCCCTCTGTCAGGACGTCATCACCCGCATGTGCCTGGCTCGGACATGTACGGGGGTGAACGAGCAGCTGGTCCTCGGGAACATGGACTGCCAGTCCACGCTGCAGGAGCGCACCGGGTGCGGCGGGGAGGACTTCGCTTTCTCGTCGCCCTCGCGCGAGCGCGTCCTGCGCTGCCGCCTGCCGCTGGTGCGCCAGAGCACGGACCCGGCCAAGGCGCCGACGTGCGAGGATGTGGATGAGGTGCTGGAGGACTGCCCGGACCTCATCGGCTTCCTGGGAGGGCGCTAGCCATGAAGTGGAAGCGATGGATGGCCTGTGGGCTGGTGCTGGCGGTGGGGTGCGCGCCGATGCAGACGGAGCGCCGCACGGAGCGAGGCCCGCTGCTGCGCACCTACGCCAAAGAGGTGACGCTCGGCGAGCGGACGCTGGCGGCGGATGTGGAGGCGAAGTGGCCGAAGCTCCAGTTCCACTTCGTGAGCTCGGAGCTGTGCCGCTCTGAGCAGCACGAGGAGTTCGTGGAGAACATCATCACCGAGCGCTATGAGCCCTCGGCCGGCCCCGCGATCAGCGCCGGAGCGGCGAACACCGCGGTCGGCGCGGGCCTGCTGCTGGCTCGGCCCCTCTTCTCGACTGCGCCGGACCGGGACGTCATCGACCGGGAGGGCCGCTACGGCGCCTCCACGCAGAGGGTGGCGACGGTGTGGGGCGTGGTGCTGGTGTCGCTGGGGGTGCCCGCGCTCATCACGGGCATCATCCAGACGGTGCGAGCCGGCGAGGAGACGGAGACGCGCAAGGCGGACGCGGTGGTGAGCCTGCGCGAGGAGCCCTGCCGTCCCCAGCCAGCGAGCGGCACGGTGGAGTTCGCCGGAGGCGCTGGCACGCCACCGGAGCCACGTCCTCTCGCCAACGGGACGCTGGAGCTCACGACGGACGAGCTGCGCGGCATGAGCTTCACGGGGGTGCTCATCGGCGGGGAGCCCGCGGTGATCAGCGAGGAGGACCAGGAGCTGCTCGCGCTGTTCCGCCTCTGCAGCCGGATGCTGGCGGAGCCGATGGAGCCGACGGCGCTCGCGCAGGAGGAGGCGGAGCACCTCCAGGTGCTGCGCAAGCGGGTGGTGGGGTGCAAGGCTCTTCCGGGCGCGCCGGTAGAGGAGCGGGTGAAGCTGCTGGACGCGGCGCTGGCCGCGCGCGGGGACAGTCCGGAGCCGACGGACGCGCCGACGGTGGGCTCGTTCGAGGATGCGGTGGCGGCCTACCCGCAGGCGCTGACGATCACGGGGGACAGCCCGGAGCTGGACAAGCTGCAGGATCCAGAGCGGCTGGTGGGCCAGGCGGTGCTGCTGCGCGGGGTGCTGGAGCGCCGCGAGGGAGAGAACATCGCGGTGGTGCAGGTGGGCGGCACGCGGGTGCTGGTGTTCGTGGCGCCGGACCGGCTGTGGGCGCAGGACTTCCCGAGGGGCTCGCGGGTGGAGCTGGTCGGCGTGGTGATGGGGCGGCAGCGGCTCGGAGCGCTGGACGCCCCGCTGGTGCGCGCCGTGTGGATGCGCACGGCGCTCTGAGCGGAGCTCCTCGCTCGCGAGGTTGAGGCGGCTACGGGGCGCAAGGCATGCGCCTCTCCGCTCCCTTGGAAGTCAGCCTGCTTGAGCTGCCTCGAGGCCGTGGAAATTCGAGCGGCTCGGCAGGAGTTGCGAATTCCCGATGCGCTGGGAGCGCTCGTGTCGGGAACTCTCCCCATCGCAACATTGTAACTGGGTTGCGCCGCCAGGCTCAGTGATCTCAAGGGTTTAGTCATCAACTTGTTTTCCTGTGTAACTGCGGACCCACTACTCGCATGAGTTCCGAGTCTGGAGGGACCCAGGTGGAATTCCGGCACCATCGACTGCGCATGCTCCTGGCGGCTGTCGCTGCGAGCGTCCTGGGCTGCTACGGGCAGGCCAGCCTGGAGCTCCCCGCCGTGGGGGGCGTGCCCGTGTACGACGATGAGAATCCGCCTCCCCTCCCGGTGGACGAGACGGGGGCGCTCTCGTGCCAGCTGGCCAGCGTGCCGGGCACGGTGACGCTGGCGGGCATCGCGGCGGACTTCGGGCGCGAGGTGTACCCGGCGATGGTGCGCCAGGACTCGGGCTGCATCTCCTGCCACACCACCACCAGCGGCCGGCAGTTCAAGGTGAGCCAGGAGCCCACGGAGACGTTCTACGCGGCGCGGGCCGCGGGCTTCTTCAGCACCCAGCCCGGCTCGCTCGTGTCGCGGCTGTACACCACCGACGAGAGCGTGCGGATGCCGCGCGGGCAGCCCTCCTGGAGCGCTCGGGAGATCGCCGCGGTGGCCAGCCTCACCTGCCAGCTTGCCGCGGTGGAGTCCCGCTCGCCGCAGACGCCCCCGGACGAGGAGTTCCCTCCGGCGCTCTTGCAGCCGTACACGGGGCCGGCGGTGACGACCTATGACAACCCCTTCCTCGGCTACGTGCAGCTCAAGGGGAAGGTGAAGCAGATCTTCAACGACGACTGGATCCGCGGCGGGGTGGACAAGTTCGCCCAGCACGTGGGCCTCTTTGGCGGCGTGGACTATGTGCAGTACTTCGTCGAGGCGCGCGTGGCCTCGCCGGACTTCCTGCTGGGGATGGATGCGCTGGCGCCGGATGTCTGCCTCCAGGCGGCGCGCAACAGGACGGGCCCCTTCGCGGGCCTGGACACCTCGGCGCCCATCATCGACACGCCGCCGGCGGCCACCCGGCAGTATGAGGCGGAGACGACCACGGACCTCACGCCCACCACGGGGGCGCGCACCGCCACGGGGTGGAACCTCTACACCAACGGCAGCCTCACCACGACGCAGCCCTACAACTTCCCCGTCACCGGCACGTACAACCTCACGGTGCGCGCCTATGGCAGCCCGTGCGGCCCGGCTCTGCCGGCCATGGACGTGCGCGTGGACGGCACCACGGTGAGGACGTACGCCGTGTCGGCCACCACGTACGCGGAGCACACGCACACGCTCACGGTGACTGCGGGCACGCACACGCTCTCGGCGGCCTTCACCAACGACTACACCCAGGAGGGGGTGTGCGATCGCAACCTCTACGTGGACTGGATCAGGGTGAACGGCCCCACGGAGGCTTCCACGGGCACGACGCGCACGGACGCGGCGAAGGCCAAGGTGGACTCGCTCTATCGCCGGATGCTGTACCGCCCCAGCAGCGCGCAGGAGCGGACGAGCGGCTACGCGCTGGTGAAGGACCTGTCGGGCTACGAGGCGGAGCTGGCCAAGGCGTGGGGCGGGCTGTGCGAGGGGCTGATGCGCGCGCCGGATTTCCTCTTCACGCTGCCACCCTCGTACGAGTCCCTCACGGCCATGGAGCGGGAGCGGCTGCTGCTGGTGAAGCTGGCCCAGGATCTGGTGGGCCGGCCGCCCAACGCCACCGAGCTGGCGGACTTCGAGGCGGGCCGCAAGAGCTGGGAGCAGATGGTGGACGCGTACCTGGCCTCCCCGGACTTCCGCACGTACTACTTCCACAAGATGCGCATCCGCACCGAGAGCGAGGGCACGGCGGACACGGACGAGCCCGCGCGCCTGTGGACGTACCTGGCCACCACGGGCACTCACTTCCAGGAGCTGCTCACGGGTGACTACTCGGTGGCGGCGGACTTCACCAAGGTGGCGCGACCGCCCGAGCACGGCCGGACGGGCGTGCTGACGATGAAGGGCTTCCTCCAGAACAAGCCGGGGCTGCCGCACTACAACTACGCGGCGCGGGTGATGACGGACTTCATGGGATCGATCTTCGAGATTCCCTCGGAGGTGTTCGACATGCGCGGGGCGGCCACGGCGGCCTCCACGGTGGATCCCACCAGCCTCTGCTACTCGTGCCACCAGACGCTCACCCCGCTGGCGCACCAGCGGCTGCGGTGGGCGGACGACGGCACCTACCGCACCGCGGACGAGCAGGGCCGCCCCATCGACGACAGCGATCGAGGCATGGTGGGCACCTACGCCTTCAGGGGCCAGGGCATGCCGGGCTTCGCGCAGAAGGCGGTGCGGAAGGAGTCCTTCGCGCGCCGGACGATCAACGCCCAGTACATGCTCTTCTTCGGGCGGGAGATGCGGCACACCCAGGATGAGCGCGTCATGTACAAGCGCCTCTGGGATGTGGCGCAGGCAGACAACGGCAACCTGAAGGCCGTGATCAAGACCATCGCTCTCTCACCCGAGTACACCCACCGATGAAACGCCGCCAATTCCTCGCTGGCGCGCTCGCCGGCACCGCCATCAGCACCCTGGACTGGCTCCGCTTCTTCCGGAGCTTTGGAGTGCCGGGCACGAAGAAGGAGCTGGGCATCGCCGAGGCCGCTGCGGCGGAGCTCAACGCCACGCCCCACTTCCTCATCTACTGGTTCCAGGAGGGAGGCTGGGACGGGTACTCGATGTTCAACCCGGCGCACACGCCGAATGACGGCGCGCGCCTCATCCCTGCGGGCGCGCTGCGCCCCACGCCTTCGTGGAGCCAGCACAGGTACCGGCCGACGAACTACGGCACCAGCCCGCTGAACCCGCCGCGCACGGTGGGCAACATCACCTACGGCTACCTGGCCGAGGACGGGGTGCCGCTGTTCCCGGACATGTCGGTGGTGTCCAGCCACAACGGCAACACGTTCCACTCGGGCGGACGGTGGGAGTACCACTACCGCCGCTACAGCGCGTCCCTGTCCGCGTACCGCCAGCCGAACGAGCGCACGGTGATGCAGGCCTTCTGCGAGGCGTACGGCAACGGCTACCTGCTGCCGCACGTGAGCTGGCACCGGTGGCTGTCGGACGGCGAGCTGTCCATTCCCTCGTACCCGGACGGGACCGGCTACTACGAGAGGCTGGGGCCGGTGCACGCGCACACGCTGTACGGGAAGACGCCGGCGGACATGCGCAACCGGCTCATGTCGCTGGGCAGCGTGTCTCAGGGGCAGCGCAACGCGCGCATCCGCCAGTTCACCGACAACCTCCAGGCCAGCTTCCTGGCGGAGAAGAACGGAGAGTCGGTGCGTGCGTTCTCCTCGGCGCTCACCATCCACCGGGCGCTCACGGGGGGCACCACCGTCACCATCAACCCGCAGACGCTCTTCACGGATGCGACGCTGCGCACCGAGTTTGGCGTCGCCGCCGCGGACGAGACGACGGAGGCCGCGTCCATCAACGGCAACCCGGCCCGCTCGAAGGAGACGCCCAATACCAACGTCCAGGCGTTGATGACGTACGAGATGATGACGAAGGGGCTGTCGATCGGCTTCTTCATCGAGAACCGGGGGCTGCGCCAGTTCGACACGCACCGGGAGCGCAGCTACATCATGACGAACCGGGGCCAGGCGGATCAGGCTGCGATCATGCGCAGGAACCTGTGGAACCCGCTCAAGGCGCTGGTGGCGAGGCTGAAGAGCACGGAGTATGGGACGTCGGGCCGGAGCTACTTCGACCACACGACGATCGTGCTGGCGTCGGAGATGGGGCGGACGATCAGCGGGGATGTGGAGGGCATCCTGGCCAACGCGGGGCTGACGGACGTGCAGAAGTACGACGAGATCCTGAAGCAGGACTGCTGCCAGCACTGGCGGGTGAACAGCGCGGCGTTCCTGGGGGGGACGGTGAGGGGCAACACGCAGTTCGGGCGGGTAGGCAGCGCGACGCTGGAGGGCATCCCGATGATGCCGGATGGCACGCTGGACCCGGCGTACAACCCGGACTCGGGGCAGCTCATCTCCGGGCGGACGAAGAGCCCCAACAGCTTCATCGCCGATGCGGGGCACGTGTACTCGACGGCGCTGCACCTGTCGGGGCTGGATCCGGTGGCGCTGCGCGCGGCGGGCAAGGGCAAGAACGACCGTCCGCCAATGACGTTCGTCAAGCGGCCCTGAGCCGTGATCCGGGTGCACGGCTTGCCTCAGGCGGGAGATTCTCCTGAACCGCGAGGTCTCCTCCGTCGTCTGTTGGAGTCAGCGGCGGGCAGGCCCCGAGCGATGGGCTGAAGGTTGGCCTGGAATCTCCTCCAGCGTGACTCCAGTGCCTCTCTGTGGACGGCAGCCGAGATGCGATGAAATTTGACGGTTGGGTCGAGGAGCAGCTCCGCGATGCCACGGCGAGCAGGGCGCCTGTCAAATCGGATGCTGCACTCCTGCGGTTCCTCCTCCTCAGATCCGGCCCATGTGCAGCCACACTCCTTGTCGTGCACCTCCGTGGCTTCCTCATCCACGGCGAAAAGACAGCACGAGTCACAGCGCTGAATCTCACGTCCATGCAAGCCGCTTGTCATGTGCAGCCAGCCCTTTCCTTCACAGTCGATGCACGGCGGCTCGTCAGAGGGGATCTTGTTAGAGGCTCCCGTGTCGGTACTTTTCATCACGATGTATCTCCCTGAGGCAGGGGCTCCCGGACGCGGTTTCACAAAACCTGTCTGCTTGTCAGACAGGTTCGTTCTGTGTGCCGCCGACAGCGAGCCCCAGCCCGAGTCTGCGGTCATGAAGCAGGCCAGTGGCCCCTATCCGGCATCCCAAGCCTCCTATCAATATAACCTAGTAGGTAGGGCCGATAGGGTTCACCTGGGGAGTAAGTCTTGGTATGTCATTCCCCGGCCCGTGCTTGCGCCTACCCTATGGGCCGCTGTTCCTGGGGGCCTGGTGAGCCCCTGGCGCGTGGAGGGCAATGTTGAGTCGAAGCACGAAAAGTCCCGACATTTCCGAACAGTCACGCACGCGGGCGGCTCCAAGGGCGCTGCCGCAGGCTGCTGAAGAAGGGGAGACGACAACCATGCGCCACGCTCCTGCTGGAACATGGCTCGACTCCTCTGCAAACGACCCAGCGCGAGCCCGTTGGCGGCCTGCGCTGACCAGGAACAGACCAGCAACCGGCAGTCCAGCCTCTCGAAGGAGGTCTGCGGTGCTGGGACATGGGCAGCCAAGCCGCCTCTGTCACAGCGCGGACTGGACGGCCTCCTCCAGCTCCTTGCGCGTGTACCAGTCCACGGGGCGGCGGCCGGTGGTCAGCTCCAGCGCGTGGCCTGACACTGCCACGCCCTTGTCGTCCGCCACGCTCAGCTGGATGCGTTGGACCTTCTCGCGCAGCGCGGCCTTGCCCACCTTGTCCTTGCCCAGCCCCTCCAGCACCTCGCGCGCCCGGTCCGCCAGGAACCCCAGCGCCCGCAGGTCCTTCGCCGACGTTGCCTGCACCTCAGGTCCGAGCCCCACGCTCACCGAGGTCTCCAGCAGTCCCCGGAGCTGTGTCTCCAGCGCCGCAAGCCGTCGCCGCAGCTCGAGCAGTGAGGGCGTCGGAGGCGCATCCCGCCTCAGCGCCCCGAACGCAGGCGCGTCATGCACCGAGATGGCCTCGATGGTGTTCACCGGGACGAGGACCAGGTCGTCATAGGGCATGCCGCTCTCCCGCGGCACCCACACCAGCACCGACCGGCCCTCGCGCCGGTCCTCCAGGATCTCGCGCAGGATGCCCGTCACCCCGCGCCCGCTGCGCATCAACAGCGTCATCCGCGGCAGGATCACCGGGATCCCCGCCTGCTGCCGCCACGCCAGCTTCTGCAGCACGAAGAGCGTCGCGTCCACCCCATGCGCGTTCCATGCGAGGAACGCCGCGAGCGGGTCCTCCGGGTGCCCCGCATCCTCCGGCGCCGCCTCCAGCGCCTTCTGGATGTGCTCCTGCCGATCCTCGAGGTTGTCCACGTTGGTGACCGGCTCGTGGTCCAGCGTCAGAACGCCGTCCTGGAACCGCACCATGCTGGTGCCCGAGGCCGCCCCCGTCGTGTTGCGAATCACCACCCGCTTCAGCGCGCTCCGGAGCACCTCCCGGCCCAGATCGTCCACCGCGATGGCCTTCAGGGCCCCGATGAGCGGCGTGAAGTAGATCTTCGGCCACGCCTCCTCGTAGAGGTGCTGGTAGCCATCCACCGTCAGCGTGTTCCAGTCCACCTCGACTGGCACCTCGAAGTGGGCGGCGGCGTCGATCTCCTTCTTCAGCTTCGGGTAGATCGTCTCCTCGAACTGGCTGGCCGCCTTGCGCTCCGCGATTCCCATCCATTCCTCCTGAAAGGATCGCGGCAGTCTGGTCCAACCCCAGGCTCGAACAAAGCGCCTTTCAGACTACGGCCCTACGATGGCCAGCGCGCTGTGGTCGAAGTCGATGACGCGACGGGCCACCTCGCGCACCTCCTCGGCCGTCACCGCGGCGATCCGCTCCGAGTAGTGGAGGAAGTTCTCCAGCCCCATCCCGTAGCAGGCGTCCAGCGCCAGCAGCGCCGCCCGCGCCGCGTTGCGCTGCAGGCCGATCTCGTTCGTCCCGATCAAGTGCTGTCGCGCCCGCGCCAGCTCTGTCTCGGAGACGGGCTCGTCCCTCACCCGCGCGAACTCCGCCCGGATGCCCGCGAGCGCATCGTTCACCTTCTCCGGGCTCGTCCCGATATAGGCGGCGAAGTAGCCCGGATCCACGCCCTCCACCGTGAAGCTGCTCACGCTGTAGGCCATGGAGCGCTTGTCCCGCAGCTCCACGAAGAGCCGCCCGCCCTGCCCCGACAGCAGCATGGAGAGCACCTCCAGCGCGTGCCGCTCCTGCTCGTTCAGCCGCAAGCCCATGAAGCCGTACACCACGTGCGACTGGGCGCGCGCCAGCACCCGCTTCTCCTCGCGCAGGGCCTCCGGAGGCGGCTCTACCGGCACTGCCGGCGCTGGCTTCGCCCGGCCCAGCGGCTTGCCGAAGTACTCCCGCGCCAGCGCCATCACCTCTTCCACCTTCACGTCCCCCACCACGCACAGCGACAGCTGCGAGGGATCCATGTGCGCCGCGTGGTAGTCCCGCAGCGCCTCGGGCCCCAGCGCCTCCACCGGTCCCCGTTCCCCGAGCGTCGGCATCCGGTACGGGTGCGCGCGGTACAGCGTCCGGGCGAACAGATCGAAGGCCAGCCCCGAGGGCTTGTCCTCCCGGGTGAGGATGTCCTGCAGCAGCAGGCGGCGCTCCCGGGCCACCTCTGCCTCGGGGAAGGTGGGCTCCACCACGCAGTCGGCGAAGAGGCGGAAGGCCTGCTCGAAGTGACGGGAGAGGAACTCCCCGCGCACCCCCACCGAGTTGCGCCCGCCCGCCCCCTGCAGGGAGCCCGCGTAGGCGTCCACCAGCTGCGAGATCTCCTCCGCGTCCCGCGTGCGCGTGCCCCGCGTGAGGCTGCGGCTCAGCAGCGTCGTCAGCCCGTTGGTGGCCGGCGTCTCGTAGCGCAGCCCGCCCGCGAACGCCGCCCGCATCGCGAAGAGCGGCACGCCGTGCTCCTCACGCACCAGGATGCGCGCGCCCGAGGGGAGCGTCTCCTGGATGATCTCCCCGGTGCTCGAGCGCGAGGGGACTACCCGCATGGGCACGTCGTTGCCAGGTCTACGCACCTTGCGCTCGGGCCGCAGGGTAGGGGCCTCGTGGGCCACCCCGTCGAGGAGCTCCTGCGCCTGCTCCGCGGTGAAGGCCGTGCCCTGCGGCAGCAGCCCCGTCAGCACCGCCCGATCGAAGCGGAGGTAGCGCTCGGCCACGTCCCGCACGTCCTCGGGAGTCAGCCGGGCCACGGCCTCGTAGTAGCGCTCCTCCGCCTCCAGCCCGCCCATGGAGGACTGGTAGTAGCCCATCTTCCTCGCCATGCCCTGCACCGTCTCGCGCTGGTACACGGCCTCCGCCTCGACGAGCGCCTTCACCGTCGCCAGCTCATCCGCGGACACGGGGCGCACCCGCAGCTCGGCCAGCACCCGCGCCGCCTCCTCCAGCGCGCGCGCCACGTTCGCTGGGGGCACGGTGAGCGAGATGCTGAAGAGGCCCGGGTCCCTCGGCGTGTACGCGGAGGCGTGGATGTCGTTGACGAGGCTGAGCTTGCGCTTCACCTCCACCGCCAGCCGGGAGGCCTCGCCCTGGCCCGCCACCATCGCCAGGATGTCCAGCGCGGGCACGTCCGGGTGGCTCGCCTGGGGAATGCCAAAGCTCAGGTGGAGCAGGCCCTCCTTCACATCCTCCTCGCGCAGCAGCATCCGGCGGCCCGGGGCCTCCGGCTCGGAGGCACGCGCCGCCAGCCCCTCGAAGGGCCGGCCCCAGTCTCCACCGAAGATCTCCTCCACCCACGCCCGCAGCTCCGCCTCGCGCAGATCCCCCACCACCGAGAGCACCAGGTTCTTCGGCGAGTAGTAGCGGTGGTAGAACTCCAGCACCTTCTCCCGGCTGAAGCTCCGGACGCTCTCCTCGGTGCCGATCACCGGCTTGCGGTAGGGGTGCACCTGGTAGGCGGTGGCGAACAAGTCCCGCGAGGCCCGCCGGGACGGGGTGTCCTGGCTGCGCTTGATCTCCTCGCACACCACCTCGCTCTCCCGCGCCAGCTCCTCCCGGTCAAACGCCGAGTGCCGCACTGCGTCGCCGAGGATGTCCAGCCCCATCCGGGCGAACTGGCTGGCGATGACGATGTGGTAGACCGTCTGGTCGAAGGACGTCCAGGCGTTGATCTCCCCGCCGTGCGCCTCCACATCCCGGGCAATCTCTCCGGGCCCCCGGCGCGCGGTGCCCTTGAAGAGCATGTGCTCGTGGAGGTGGGCGAGCCCGGCCTGGTCCGGCCGCTCGTCGGCACTGCCGACCTTCACCCAGACCTGGAAGGCCGCGACCTTGGCGGCGTGGTGCTCTTCGAAGATGACAGTCAGCCCGTTGGGGAGCGTATAGCGGAGGGGCATAGGAGGCGTCCGAAGCTGGCACCAGCCCTGCTGGGAAGCAAGACGGAGCGTGAGGTTTCCCCTACTGCCTAACGTCCGGCCTGTCCCCAGGCGATTCCATGGCACCCTCCGATGGCACCTCGGAGCCCTGGCGGGGGGGGGCAGGCGCTTTCTCTCCATGTGCGTATTTGGAGAACTGCCCGCACGGGCGATAACCTGAGCCCCTCATGGCATCGCCCCTGGAAGAGCTGGATCCGCTGGCGGACCTGCGTGAAAGCCTGGAAGGTGGTGCCCCCTCGGCCCCTCCTACGGCGAGCAAGCCAGCTCCGGCCGCTCCACCCCCGCTGCCTCCCCGGAAGAGTCCTCCGGCCTCCTCGTCCGCTTCGGCCGGCTCGTCGCCCCCGGCGCCGATCCCCAGCGGGAGCCAGTCCGGAGTCCCCTCTCCCCTGGCCAAGGCCAACCGCCCGCTGGGCGGGAGTGACCCGTTCGGTGAGCCCCCCGAGCCCCGCATGTCCATGGGGGCGGCGCCAGAGGAGAAGATCGAGTTCTTCCGCCAGGTGCTCAAGCAGAAGACCGAGACGCTGGCCCGGGCGCGCTCGCTGTACGCGGAGAAGGACACGGAGGCCTCCGCGCAGCGCCAGTCCGTGCAGCAGCTCACCCAGGATCTCGCGGCCGCGAAGAAGGAGATCACCGAAGTCAGAGGCCAGCTCGGCGGCCTGAAGGACCTGCCCCTGAAGCTGACCGTGGCGCAGGAGGACAAGACGCGCCAGGAGAAGCGCGCGGCCACGGCCGAGGCGAAGCTGGCGGAGGTGCAGGGCGAGCTGGAGGCGATGGAGGCGGATCGCCGGGATCTGTCCCGTGCGCTGCTCAACGTGGAGGCGGAGCTGCCGCGGCTGCAGGATGAGCTGCGGGCAGAGCGGGAGGCGCGCGCGTCGCTGGCCGAGGAGCTCATCGGCGCCAAGGAGGCCCTGTCGCTGGCGCAGGATCGCGTGGCGGACCTGGCCGCGGAGAAGTCCGAGGCCCAGGGCACCATGGAGGCCGTCCAGGAGCAATTCCAGGCCGCGCTCTCGGACGTGGAACGGCTGACGGGCGAGCTGGACACCTCCAACGCCGAGCGCGAGGCCCTGGCCTCCGAGCGCGACACCCTGGCCTCCGAGCGCGAGGAGCTGCAGCTGCGCAACAGCCAGCTGGAGACGGCGCTGGCCGAGGCCAACGGCAACCTGAGCGCCCTGGAGAGCGAGAGCGAGTGGTCCCGCAGCTCGCTCGAGGAGGCGCAGACCCGAGCCCAGCTGCTGGAGGCGGAGCGGGACGAGGCTCGCTCGGAGCTCGCCGCCGCGCGGCAGCAGGTGGAGACGCTCGAGGCGGAGAAGAAGACCCAGAAGACGCGAATCACCGAGCTCGAGCGGACCGTGGCCCTCAAGGACGCGGACCTGGTGGGGGTGCGCGCGGCGCTCTCGGCTCGCACCTCCGAGGCGGGCTCGCTCATCGGGCGCGCGGAGACGGCCGAGGGCCGGGTGGCCACGCTCACCGAGAAGGTGCGCGGGCTGGAGGCGGAGGTCTCCGAGTTCTCCGAGCGGGCGCAGTCCGCCGAGCTGGAGGTGGCCTCGCTCCGGGGTGCGCTGGAGGCCAGCGAGGCCGAGCAGATCGCGCTGCGCGACCGTGTCGAGGCGGACGGGGCGGCGCTGTCGGAGACGGCGCGCAACGCCGAGGCCCAGGCGGAGGAGCTGCACGCGGCGCTCTCGGTGGCGCGCTCCGAGCGCGACGAGGTGGTGGGACAGCTGGACACGTTGAAGGTGACGCTCTCGTCCACGCAGGCGGCGCTGCAGTCCACGCAGATGACGCTGCAGTCCAAGGAGTCGACGCTCCAGTCGCTGCAGGCGGAGCGCAACAGCCTGGTGGCGCGTGCGGCGGCGCTGGAGAAGGGTGGGGCGCAGCGGGACTCGCAGCTGGCGGAGCTGAACGCAAAGGCGGAGGCGGCGCGCGCGGAGGCGGAGGACAAGGCGACGAAGCTGAGCCAGCGCCTGAAGATGCTGGAGGGAGCGCTGGAGACGACTCGGAGCGAGGCGGCGGCTGCGGCGAAGAAGGCGGCCGGGGAGCTGTCCGCCTCCGAGACGTCCATGAAGGCGCTCAAGAAGCAGGAGGCCGAGGCGACCAAGGCCCGCACGACGCTGGAGCTGAAGCTGGCGCAGGCGGAGGCGGCGCTGAAGTCGGAGAAGGGTGGGCAGGGAGCGCTGGGGCAGAAGATGGCGCAGGTGGAGGCCACGCTGAAGGCGCAGCAGGCCGAGCGCGAGAGCCTGGAGCAGCGGGTGGCCGAGCTGGAGGCGGCGCTCCAGGCGGAGCAGGCCCAGCGCACGAACGTGGAGCAGGAGCTGGAGCAAGCGCGTGCCACCCCGGCGGCCCCGGCAGCGGGCGCAGCTCCGGCCGAGCTCATCGCCGAGCGCGACAAGCTCAAGGCGGATGTCGCGGCCATGAAGAAGAAGCTGATGGCGGCCGAGTCCGCCATCGAGGCGGCGGCCACGTACAAGGCGAAATTGGCACGCCTGGAGGCGCAGTTGAAGGGTGGCAAGAAGTAACCACCCCATGCCGTTCTCCGCGCCCATCGATCCACATACCGGGATGCCGGCGGCCCGCTTCGGGCTGTACCTGCACTTCCCGTACTGCCTGGCGAAGTGTCCGTACTGCGACTTCGCCGTGGCGGTGGCGCGCCAGGTGCCAGAGGAGCGCTACGCCCGCGCGGTCCTCACGGAGCTGGACGCCCGGCTGGAGGCTGCGCCGGCGCTCCGGAGGCGGCCTCTGGAGTCCCTCTTCCTCGGGGGTGGCACACCGTCGCTGTGGCACCCGAAGTGGGTGGCGCAGGTGCTGGAGGGGATCGCGGCGCGGCTGCCGGTGGCTCCCGGGGCGGAGGTGTCGCTGGAGGCCAACCCGGAGGTGGCGGATGCGGAGCGGTACGCTGGCTTCCACGCAGCGGGGGTGAACCGGCTGTCGCTCGGCGTGCAGTCCTTCCAGCCGGAGACGTTGAAGGCGCTCGGCCGCGCGCATGATGGGCAGGAGGCGGAGGCGGCGTTCCGGATGGCGCGGCGCGCGGGCTTCGAGGTGGTGTCGATGGACTTCATCTATGGAGTCCACGGGCAGACGCGGGCGCAGGTGGAGGCGGACGCGCGGCGGGCGGTAGCGCTGGAGCCGGAGCACCTGTCCACCTACGCGCTGACGCTGGAGCGGGAGGTGCTGGCGGAGGACACGCCGCTGGCGAAGCGGCTGGTGCGCGGAGAGGTGGCGCTGCCTTCGGACGACGAGGTGGTGGACATGGCCGCCACGGTGCGCGAGGTGTACGCCACGCACGGCCTGCGCCGGTACGAGATCTCCAACCATGCGCGAGAGGGGTACAGCTCGCGGCACAACGCGCTGTACTGGACTGGAGGCGAGTACCTGGCGCTGGGGGTGGGCGCCACGGGGATGCTCCTCGCGCCGGAGCCCCACCGGTACGTGAACCTGCGGAGCGCGGAGGCGTACCTGCGCACGGTGGAGCAGGGGACGCTGCCGGAGGCGAGCCGCGAGGCGCTGAACCCAGAGGAGCTCTTTGCGGAGCGGCTCGCGATGGGGCTGAGGCTGCGGTCGGGCGTGGACTGGGAGGCGGTGTGCACGGCCTACGGGCAGGATCCGGCGCCTCGACGGGCGGAGGTGTCTCGGCTGGTGGAGCACGGCCTGGCGACGCTCCAGGGTGGGCGGTTGGTGCTGACGGATGCGGGCGCGGATCTGCACAGCGCTGTCGCCGCGCGGCTGATTTGAGGTAGAGGGGCGTCTGGGAAGGGAAACGCGAAGATGAGCACGTGGATGCTGTGGATGATCGTCTCGCTCTTCACCGGCAGGCCGCTGCTGTCGCTGGTGCTCGTGTTCGGGCTGATCTGGGCGATGGACCGGTTCACCCTCCAGGTCCTGCCGCGTCCGCTGCGCGTCATCGGCCGCTGGCGGCGCGCGGGGCAGCTTGAGCGGGTGCTGATGAACAACACGCACGATCGCCGGGCGCGCTTCGAGCTGGCGGAGCTGCGGGTGGGGCAGGGGCGGTACGCCACGGCGGTGGAACTGCTGAAGCCCAACCTGGAGGCGGGCGACGACGATGTGGACACGCTCTTCCTGCTGGGGGTGGCGTACCTGGGCGCGGGAGAGGTGGCCAAGGGCGAGCTGCTGCTGGACGAGGCGGAGAAGGTGAACCCGGACTACCGCCAGGGCTCCATCGAGCTGGAGCGCGGGCGGCTGCGGCTGGCGCAGGGAGATGCGAAGGGCGCGGTGGAGGCGCTGGAGCGCTTCGTGAAGGGGCGGCACGGCTCCATCGAGGGGCGGACGCTGCTGGCCAAGGCGCTGGACAAGGCGGGGCGGGACGCGGACGCCGCGCTGATGCGCGATGAGGCCTGGAAGGACTACGTGGCCGCTCCGGGCTTCCAACGCCGCCGCGAGCGGATGTGGGCCTGGCGTGCTCGCCCGAGTCGCCCCATCACCTACGCGGCCATCGCCCTCGTCGTCCTGTTCCTGGGCGTCCAGGCGCTGAGCACCCTCCAGCCTCCCGCCGATCCCTACGCCGACCCCTACGATGATCCGTATGCAGCGGGGCTGGAAGAAGAGTAATCTCAGGAATTCAAATGTTCCCCGCCCCATCCCATGTGCTCCGTCAGCGAGAGGGGACGCTCGCGGAGGTGCCACTGCCGTTGCTGCTGCACTCGCTGGCGGTGGAGGAGCGCACCTGCACCTTGGAGCTGAGGGTGCGCCAGCGGGAGAAGCGCATCACCTTCGAAGAGGGCGCGCCCGTGGCGTGCGTCTCGAACCTGCTGCACGAGACGCTGGGCAAGTTCCTGGTGGAGAAGGGGAAGCTGAGCGAGGCGGACTACCAGAAGGCGCTCTCGGAGAGCATCCAGACGGGGCAGGAGCTGGGGACGCTGCTGGTGCAGAGGGGGCTGATCAGCCCGTTTGACTTGTACAAGCAGCTCCAGGCGAACCTGGGAATGAGCCTGCTGGACTGCTTCCGGTGGACAGACGCGCGCTACAAGCTGATCGCGGACGTGGAGCCGCCGGGCACGAGCGTGAGGACGAACACGGCGCAGCTCATCCTCACGGGCGTGGCGAACATGATGCCGTTCGACACGGTGGCCACGCACTTCACCTTCACGGATGACCGGCGCTTCGTGCAGGTGCCGGGGGTGGAGGGCCCGAAGCTGTCGGCGAAGGATGCGCGGCTGTTCCAGGCGCTGAGGGCGCGGCCCACGTTCGCGGAGCTGCTGGAGCGCACGAGCTACGACACGGAGACGACGCTGCGGCGCTTGTACGCGCTGTGCGTCGTGGGGGTGGCGGACTTCGCGGACGCGGTGGACGAGCGGGCGGCATCGGCTCCTCCGCCGGTGGCGGTGGCGGAGGCCGAGCCTGCGGTGAAGGCGGTGCCCACGGGGGTGCCGTTCTCGGATGAGGACGAGGCGGCACGCAACGCGCTGATGAGCGCCTTCATGTCGCACCGGAGCCAGGATCCGTTCGCGCTGCTGGGGGTGCCGGAGGACGTGCAGGCGCTGGCGCTGCGCAAGGCGTTCCTGTCGATGGCGGACACGTTCAACCCGCTGCGCTTCAACACGCCGGATCTGAAGGAGAAGGCGGAGGTTCTGCTGGCGGCGTACGCGCGGGCGTTCGGGGTGTTGCAGGAGCCGGACCTGGCGGCGCTGTGGCGCAAGCGGCGGGCGGCGGCGCGGGAGAAGGAGCGGGGAGCGACAGGGCGGCCCTCGACGCAGGAGCAGTTCCGCATCAAGACGGAGCTGCTGGACGGGCGTACGCAGTTCGATCAGGGCAAGAAGCGGCTGGAGGCGCGGAACTTCGCGGGGGCGTTCGAGTACTTCGAGTACGCGTGCGACATCGAGCCGCGGCCGATGCACCTGGCCTACCGGGCGTGGGCGCGGTACCTGATGAAGCCGGAGTCGCACGGCAAGCTGGTCCTGCAGGAGCTGAGCGATGTGCTGCGTCAGGAGCCGGGGTTGGAGGAGGGGTGGTTCTTCCTGGGCGAGGTGAGCCGCGGGGAGGGCCAGTGGTCGCAGGCGGAGGACGCATACCGGAAGGCGTTCAAGCTGAACCCGAAGAACCGGCGCTACGTGGATCTGATCCAGGAGACGAGCAAGAACGCGAAGCGGTGAGGCTCGGGCGGCTCACTCGGCCAGCTGGGCGTGACGGTGCGCGAAGAGCTGCACCAGGTTGTGCTGGATGAGCTGACGGGTGGTGTCATCCGGGGTGGGGGCCTTCTGGCGCGCGCCGAAGAGGACCCTCGCCATGGGCAGCAGCTGCTCGGGGAGGGTGGCGCTCTTGAGGAAGCCGGCGATGCCCCACAAGCCCGGCTTGCTGAGGAAGCTCTGCACGGGGCCGAGGAACCTGGAGGTGAAGCCCTTGAAGGCCCCCAGCAGCTTGCCACCCCCCAGCTTGCCCAGCCTTCCCAGTCCTTGGTTCAGCAGGCGGCTCGGGCCTCCGGTGATGGAGGACAGCCCCACGCTCACCAGCAGCTTGCCGAAGGGGGACTGGGAGAACTTCACCACGCCCAGAGGAGGAACGAGCTCCAGCTTTCCTTCCGCGGCCTCGGCGAGGCTGGCGGCCTCCATGATGAAGCGCCCCATCTCCTCCGGATCTGGACGCTCGAGCCCGATGGCGCGCAGCGCCTGATCGTCGATGACGTAGAGCTCCGGCTCCTCCTGGGTGTGGCGGAGGAAGTGCACCACCTGAGTGACGTACTCCTCGGTGGAGACGCCCAGATTCCTGGCGATCTCAGCGGTGTTCTCATCTGCGAGCACCTGCTTGCGGAGGGCCTTGGCGTCGGGGAGGGTCCGGAAGCCCTGGGGACTGTGCGGTGGCATGAGCCAGCGCAGTACAGGACTGACAGGCGAGGGGCTGTACCACTATGGGAGTAGGGCTCGGAACTCCAGTGGGGCGCCCTGTCGGCGGCGCATGCCACGAACCTGTCATACAAGCAGACAGGTTCTGAAACCCGCGCCCGGGAGGTCCCCTTGAGTTCCGCTCAGCATCCTCTCGGAGTTACGGCTCTACGGTGGCGACGAACGCGGCTTGAGAATCGCGGCAGAGGAGGGACTGGCGTGCAGTAGAGTTCTGGAAGGAGGGAGTGGCTCCCTTCACCTCGGCGAGGCACAGCATGCAGAGAGAGCATGGGCCCGCTCCACAGCCGGCGCTGCTTCCAGTGGGGACGGTGGTGGGGCCCTGGCGCGTGGTGGGCTGGGCAGGTTGCGGTGTCTACGGCGCTGTCTTCCGCGCCGTGCACACCGGGGAAGAGCAAGCCCATCCCATTGCGCTCAAGCTGGCGTTGCTCCCCGGGGATCCGCGCTTCCCTCGCGAGGTGAAGCTGCTCGCCCGCCTGGACCACCCGAGCATCCCGCACTTGCTCGACCATGGGGAATGGCAGCATCCCGCAGGCACGCTCCATCCGTACATCGCCATGGAGTGGGTGGACGGCGTGCCGCTGTACGACTGGGCGCGGGACCAGAAGCCTGACTCCCCGGTGGTGCTCCGGCTGCTGGCCCAGCTGACCGGAGCCCTCCAGGCCGTGCACGCCGAGGGAGGAGTCCACCGAGACGTGAAGGGAGCCAACGTGCTGGTGCGGCGCGCCGACCACCACGCCTGGCTCATCGACTTCGGCTCGGGAACGTTCCAGGGTGCCTTTACCCTCACGCCTCCGATGGGGTTCCCGGGCACTCCGGCCTACCGCTCCCCGGAGTCGTGGCTGTTCGAGCTGCAGTTCAGCAGAGACTCCACGGCCCGCTACGTCGCTGGGCCAGCCGATGATCTCTACTCACTGGGAGTGACTGCTTGCCGGCTGGTCACCGGCGAATACCCGGAGCTCGGCGAGCCCACGAAGGATGAGAACGGCATCTGGCACTTGGAGAAGGTGATTCCTCCTGCCGCGCTTCTGCTCTCCGAGCGTGTGGAGCCGCAGCTTCGCGCGCTCATCCTGCGCATGCTCTCGGTGCGTCCCGAGGAGCGTGGGATCGTGGAGCAGATGGCGGAGGCCCTGGAGGAGGCCGCGCAGCGCCCATCCTGCCAGAGCGCTCAGCCGCACTTGACCCTGGAGCCGCGACAGTCTCCGGAAGAGCCCGGCGCCAAGGCTGCCGTCTTCGAGCTTGCTCCTGGACAGCATGAGGGCGGCAGAGCCGAGGTGGAGGAATCTTCGCGTGAGCGCGGCTCTGCCCCGCGTGCCAGGGTGCGCGGGTCCGCGGAGTCAAGGCAGCGCTGGCTCGCGCCCGTGGCCGTGAGCCTCTTGATGGCCGTGTGGGTGTGGTGGGTGGCGCCTGGACAGTCCAAGGAGCGCCCTGCTGTCACACGACAACAAGCAGCAGGTGCCAGTCAGGAGGAGGGTGACACTGCGGGGCTTGGCGACGCGGCTGCGTCCGTATCGGCGGAGGAGGCTCCCGGTTCCACGGGATGGAAGGGGCTGTCCGAGGATCCGCTCCCGGAACCGCAGCCGGGGCAGGCGCGGCCGGATGCGCGGGGCCGGTGCCCTCGCAGACAGCATGTCGCTCTCAACGAGGGCTGTTGGAAGCGACTCAACCTGGAGGGCGAAGATTGCGAAGAGCTGAAGGGCCAACTCTACAAGGGCACCTGCTACATGCCCATCACCACACCTGGGCGAAAGCCCACTTCCAGCCCTACATCTGAGCAGTGAGCCCCGCGCGTGCTGAGCCCAACCCCAGCGCCAAGCCCATGGCTGCTCGCGGTGAGGACGCGCTGTAAGGAAATCTGAGCTGGTGGAGAGCCCATCCGAGGTTCCTTGCGTGTCGGCGGAGCCACGGTCCTGGGCAAAACCAGGAACCCAAGCTTTGCCGGGAGTCGCCTGCCGGGCGCAGCTTGCTCCAACCTGTCTGCTTGTATGACAGGTTCGTTCCAGGTGCTGCCAGCAGGCGTCCCACGCACCTGTCTGCTTGTATGACAGGTTCATTCCGGGCCTTGTCTCCAGCAGGCTCACCCCTCGAATCTCCGGCCTGGGACGAGGGGCAGGGGCCTGCGGACTCAGCTGTCGGGCACGGCGTGAGTCTTGGCCAGGGAACCTCCAGCAGATCTCCGAGTCGCTCATTGGCCTGGGCCTGCGCCGACGGAGGCTCCAGCGACTTGCCCGAGTGCCTCAGTTCAACACCCTCTCAGGGTGAAGACTGTCGACACCTCCCCGCCCGGATCAGGCAGGCAACGGGCCGAAGGATTCAGCGGGCAGGAGGCGAAGTTGGCCGGTGGCGGGATCGATCCAGCGCCGCGCCCGGGTCGAGATGCGCATGGTACGCTCTTGGACTGTGCGCGTCTGTTCCACAAGTCTCTGGAAGATCGCCTGGACGTGGGCGGTGCTCGCGGCTTGGACCGGGTGCAACAAGAGCGAGCAGGATTCCCGAACCGAATCTCCGAGGGCGAGCAAGGTGCTGGCTGATTCGTCGTCACCCGAGGCCAGGGTGCCGCGCGCTCATGCGAGTGAGGGAGACGCAGGTGGCGGCCTCTCCCCAGCGGCGCGAGGCGAGTCCTTGGTCATCGTTCAGCGCGAGGAGTCGATGGGCGGTGAGAAAGACATCCATAATCGCTACCGAGGGACCGTCAGTGTCTCAGCCAGGCTCCCAGAAGAGGTCACGAACTGTAGCGGTGCCGTGATCAGCCGGACCCTCATCCTGACAGCAGGCCATTGTGTGTGCCCCCGTCTCAAGGCCGCTCCGCCTGAAGAAGGGGCAGCGGTCATGATTGACGCGTCGGAATGTGCGGGGCGTGCCAGCGTGGGAACGATTGTCTACAAGGCCAGAGGAGGAGATGAGGACGCCGTAGGCTTTTCCACCCAGGTCTATGGGGGAGTCATCCGGCCGCACCCGGAACTCAAGGTCCTGCTGGATGGGCAGGGAGGGGTGATCTCGAGCCGTGCGGATCTTGCCGTGATTGTCCTGGATCGCCCGCTGCAAGAGCAGGAGGGTCGCTCCATCCCACTGGCGGACGAGGCCGTTCAACCCGGCGAGCTGCTCGTCATCGTGGGCCACGGCTACGATGAAGTCGCCAACGTTTACGACCGGGAACGCCGCTTCAGTCGGAACCAGGTCTCCCGAATCCTTGAGGCCCAGGAAGGAAGGGTCCTCATCCGGCAGCCAGAGGGCCATCTCTATCGGGGAGACAGCGGGGGCCCCTGCCTGAGAGAACTCCGCCAAGGGCCCGTGCTCGTGGGGATCTCGAGCAGATGGTTGGGGCAGGGGGGCTCATTCACGAGTACGCATGGCTACCGGAAGTGGTTGAGCGCGGAGCTGGAGCGCGCTGACCGGCTGGCTCTGCCTCAATGATAGGGTGCCCTCACCGGAGGCATGGATCAGATGGAGGCTCCAAGTTCGAACAGATTGCATCTCCGGTTCGTCCTGGTGGTTGCTGCGGTCGCGGGGATGTTCGTGGGGTGTGTGGGCACAGCTGGGACTCCGGACAACCGAAGCTTGTCCGACCGGGCGCGAGGCGGTGGATATTCAGTCGTGTCAGAAAGCATCCTGGACACTGCGAATCGCTACCAGGCTGCGGTCAAGGTGGTCGCCCGGTTCAAGGGGAAGGCGGGGACTCTTTTTCATACGTGCAGCGGGGTGGTTGTCCATGATCGCCTCGTCATGACAGCAGGCCACTGCGTCTGCAGAAGGCGCAAGGCTCCATCGCCCGAGGGGGAGGAGAGATTTGTCGTGGATCAGTCCACGTGCGCTCGAAGGGCGAGCGTGCAGACGTTCTTCTTCAAGACCCTGGATGAAGAGGAGCAGGAGAGGATAACGAATCCTGCGCAATGGCCGACGAGCGGAGAGGTTTATGTTGGGGAGGTCAGACCCAACCCTCAACTCATGGTCGTCTACACCAGTGAGACGAACAACCACGAGCTCGCGAGCAACGCGGATCTGGCGTTCATTTTTCTGGATGTGTCCCTCAAGGGGAAGGTGGACTCTGCTCGGCTGCCAAGAGAGCAGATCAAGGTCAACGAACCGATTCGCATGGTTGGCTTTGGTGCCACGAAGCCCGGAGAACCGCCCGCGGGCATCCGCCGTGTTGGAGCGAACACGGTTGTTTCCGTGGAAGAAGGTGCAGGCCGGATCTTCCGCGTCACCAAGCCGCTGCTCATTCAGCCGGCCTTCGTGCAGGGAGAGCCACTCTTCATGAGAGAGGATGGCTCCTACGTCCTTGCTGGCGACAGCGGCGGACCCAGCTTTCGCGAGGAGGAAGATGGGACCTTCAGCCTCGTTGGGATCGCGAAGACGGCCTACAACCTGCCGGTGGAGTACTCAGAATATACAAGTACGTACGCCTACCGAGACTGGATCGTCCGCGAAATCGAAGGCGCCAGGAAGCGAGGGGGGACGGATTAGCAGAGGGTGAGCGCCTCGCAGCTCAGGCGCCAAGCGGTGACGACCTACGGCTCCACGGTGGCGACGAACCGGGTCTTCCCGTTCTCGACTTTCAGGACCACCGCCTGCTTCTCCGCATCCCGTTTGGCGTTGATGGTGATCTTCCCCGCCACGCCCGGGAAGTCCTTCGTCGCCGCAATCGCATCCCGCAGCGCCTTGCCCGACAGATCCGGCGCCCGATTCATCGCGTCCACCGCCAGCTTCGTCGCGTCGTACGCCAGAGCCGCCACGCTGTCCGGCTGGCTGCCGTAGATCTTCTGGTACTTCTCCGAGAACGCCTTCAGCAGCGGGTCCGGGTTGTCCAGCGCGTAGTGGTTGGAGAAGTAGCTCCCATCCAGCGCCGAGCCTCCCAGCTCGAAGAGCTTCTCGGACTCCCAGCCGTCCCCGCCCAGCAGCGGCACCTTCAGCCCCAGCTCCCGCGCCTGCCGCGCAATGAGCCCCACGTCCGTGTA
>Ga0190275_10000839_pt1 | contig 24359 bp, 22 predicted proteins | sample Popmic550T_FD_133745 | JGI IMG/M metagenome (GOLD analysis project Ga0190275, IMG submission 133745) | Populus adjacent soil microbial communities from riparian zone of Yellowstone River, Montana, USA - 550 T | ecosystem: Environmental > Terrestrial > Soil > Riparian zone > Trees stand | place...
CACGCTCGAGGAACGCCTCCACCACGTCAACGCCCTTCTGGAAGGTGCCCGGCGCGCCCTTCAGCTCGGCGCCCATCGCCTTGAGCAGCATCTCCGAGACGAAGTTGTTGGACAGCTTGTTGAGCCGCTTGAGGATGACGTCAAACGTGTCCGACTGGGCCACATGCACCAGCTTCGCCCGTGAGGGCGCCAGCCCCAGCTTCACTCGGCCCTTCACCTTGATGCCGCGCGCCTTCAGCATGTCCTTCAGGGTGAAGCCGAAGTACATGGGCGGGTTGTCGATCTTCTTCCAGACACTCAGGGCGCCCTGATCGGGCGAGACCTGTCCCTTGACGATGATGCGCTGCTTGTCCCCGAAGGCCTTGCTGGCCACGGAGATTCGCCGGGCCCGGCGGCTGCCCGTGAGCAGCCCGTTCTCCACGACGAAGAAGTCGCTGTTGGGCTCCAGCTCCACCGTGCCCTTGGCGCCGGGAACCTCGCCGGGCCGCAGGTAGATGGCCGTGGCGTTCCAGTTGAGGCTCACCGCGCCGGTAGGAGACATGTAGGCCCGGTCCGACGTCTCCTGGTCATACCCCGGCGGCGTGCGCTCGGCGTCGAACCACGAGTCGTCGATGATGATCTCCTGCACCTCGCGCAGGCCGGTGTGGAAGAGCTCGGCGACGACGCCATACAGGCGCTCGGTCGTCATGGACGGGTCGCCTTTGCCGCGCACGTAGAGCGTCTTGACCTTGCCGTCCGGCGGCATCTCCGGGTCCACGAGGAACTCGGTGTCGAAGCGGTACTCGGGCCCCAGCGTCGCCAGCGCCGCGGCCGCGGTGACCAGCTTCACATTGGAGGCCGGGTTGAGCAGATCGTCCGGGTTCTGGCTGAAGACGACGGTGCCGTCATCCATGCTCTGGATGAAGATGCCCACGCGGCTGGCCTTGAGCGGCGTGCGTTGGAGGACGTCGAGCAGCGCCGTCTTCAGCGCCTCGCGCTCCGCCTTCTTGTCCGCTGGGGCGGCATGGGCAGCGGGCAGCGAAAGAATGATCGCGACCGTCGCGGCCAAGACGACTCTGGCTCGATGAACCTGCACAAGGGCTCCGGGGAAAGCGCGAGCCATCATGAGAAGCCGATCGAGGAAGTTCAAGGGAGGAAGAGTAGGCGCGTCCACGGTTGGGCGCTCGCTTATCCACCGGGCGAAGCGGCTGTGCCGAGGATGTAGACTTTTCTTCATCAGGCTGTCGTGGATGCGCACCTGCAACCCTGTGGACCGACCTTCAGTTCCAGCGCCATCACGAACGCTCAGGGGACATCACTCGATGCCAGGAGTGCGCAACGTCATCGACCGTACCACTTAGGTATGACAGAACCAGGAACTGGATGTCCTTGCTTCGCCGCGCGCTTTGGGGGTTGCTCCTGGTCGTCGCCGCTGGGTGCCGCTCGGAGCCGCCGCCGGACGGCATCACCGTCCTGGTGGAGGCGCCGCCGGACAGCCTGGATGGCCGGTTCGCGCTGACGGCCATCGGCCAGCGCATGGTCCAGCTCATCGCTCCGGGACTCCTCACCTTCGATGATACGAGCAGGCCGGTGCCGGAGCTGGCCGAGTCCTTCCGAGCGCTCTCCCCTACCCTGGTGGAGTTCACCCTGCGCCCGGGGCTCACCTTCCATGACGGCACCGCGCTCACCTCCGAGGACGTGAAGGCGACCTATGACGGAGTGCGCTCCAAGGCGCTGCAAAGTCCGAAGGTGGACCGGTACGCGCCTGTCGAGGAGGTGGAGGTAGTAGATGATCGCACCGTCCGCTTCCACCTGCGTGGGGCGTACGCGCCGCTGTTGGCGGAGCTCTCGCTGAGCATCATCCCTGCGGAGCGTGCAGGACTGGACGGAGTGGCACTGCAGGCTTCTCACCCCGTGGGCGCAGGCGCGTTCCGGTTTGAGTCCCAACCGGATGAGGAGCACCTCACGCTGGTGCCCTTTGAGGGATACCACTTAGGGCCTCCTGCCATCCCGCGGCTGTACTTCCGGGTGGTGCGTGACGAGACGACGCGGGTGCTGGAGCTGCTCAAGGGACGGGCGGACCTGGTCACGAATGCGGTGTCTCCGGCGGTGCTGCCCTTGCTGAGGAAGCAGCCAGGCTTGCGGGTGCTGGTCCGGCCGGGGACGGGCTATGCGTACCTGGGCTTCAACCTGCGCCCAGGGCCACTGGCGGATGTGCGGGTGCGCCAGGCGGTGTGCCACTTGCTGGAGGTGAAGCCCCTGGCGGAGCACAAGTTCCACGGTCTGGCAGAGCCGGCCACGAGCATGATCCCGGCCACGCACTGGGCCTACACACCGGGCGAGGGCTGCCGGTACAACCCGGCCGAGGCGGCGCGGCTCTTGGACGAGGCCGGCTACGGGGATCCGGACGGGCCCGGGGGCCTGCCGCGGCTGAGGCTGAGCCTCAAGGTGAGCACGGATCGCTTCCGCAAGTCCGTGGCGCTGGTGCTCCAGGAGCAGCTGGCGCGTGGGGGAATCGCGGTGGAGGTGCGCTCGCTGGAGTTCGGGACGCTCTTCAATGACATCCGCCGGGGCAACTTCGAGATGGTGACGCTCAAGTGGGCGTCCGTCATCGAGCCGGACCTGATGCGCAACGTGTACCACTCGAGCAACGTCCCCACGGAGGAGAACCACTGGGGGGGGCTGAACCGGGGTGCGCTGATGGATCCGGAGCTGGACGCGCTGCTGGAGGAGGCCAGCCAGGTGGAGCTCTCGGAGCGCAAGGCCGCCTATGCGCGGGTTGGGGCGCGGTTGGAGGAGCTGCTCCCCTATGCGCCGCTGTGGCACGAGAGCAGTGTGGCGGTGGTGTCGCGGCGACTCGAGGGCTTCGAGCCCAGCGCGCACAACTTCATCAGCTCGCTGGCTCGGGCGCGGAAGGTGGGGCCATGAGGCGCGCGGCTTCCGCGGTCATCGCGGTGGTAGGGGCGCTGCTGCTCATCTCGCTCTTCCTCAACCTGGTGCCGGGCGATCCGATCGACGTGATGCTGGGCGAGGAGGCCTCCGAGGTGGATCGCGAGGCCCTGCGGCGCGCGGTGGGCATGGACCAGCCCTGGTACGCGCAGCTGTGGACGTTCTCGAAGGACTTCGCCACGGGCGAGCTGCGCACCTCGCTGCCTCCGTTCCAGAAGAAGGTGCTGCCGGCCATTGGAGCGGCGCTGCCGAAGACGCTGCAGCTCACGGTGGCCTCGCTGCTCATCGCGGTGGGCATTGCCATTCCGCTGGGCGTGGCGGCGGCGGCGCGCAAGGGGACGGCGGTGGACTCGGCGGCGATGGGGGTGGCGGTGGCGGGGGTGGCCCTGCCGCGCTTCTGGCTCGGGCCGATGTTGATCATCGTCTTCGCGCTGTGGCTGGACTGGCTGCCCGTGTCCGGCGCGGAGTCCTGGAGACACCTGGTGCTGCCCTCGCTGACGCTGGGCACGGCGCTGGCGGCGTTCCTGTCTCGCATGACGCGCGCGGCGATGCTGGAGACGCTGCGCGAGGACTTCGTCACCGTGGCGCGAGCCAAGGGGCTGCACCCGCGCGTGGTGCTGTGGAAGCACGCCTTCCGCAACGCGCTGCTGCCCATCCTCACGGTGCTCGGCCTGGAGTTCGGCACGCTGCTGGGAGGGGCCATCGTGACGGAGAAGGTGTTCGCCTGGCCGGGCATGGGGACCTTGCTGCTCACGGCCATCGAGAAGCGCGACTACAACACCGTGCGGGCAACGGTGCTCATGTTCACGCTCTGCTACGTCATCGTGAACACGCTGACGGACGTGGCGTACGCGCTGGTGGACCCCCGCGTGAGGAGGCGCTCGTGAGCGAGGCCTCGCCCGTCGCGGCTGTCGCGCCCACGGTTGTCACGCGCCGGGGGTTCCGGCTGCGCACGCTTGGGGGGAGGTTCGGGCTGGGGGTGGCGGTGCTGCTGGTGCTGACCGCGCTGCTGGCGCCCGTGCTCAGCCCGTACGCACCGCAGGCGATCGAGCTGTCCGCGGAGCTGGCGCCACCGGGCCCGGGGCACCTGCTGGGCGCCGGTGAGAACGGAATCGATGTGCTCACCCATGTCCTCTACGGAGCGCGAGTGTCGCTCGTGGTGGCGTTCTTCGCCGTGGTGCTGTCAGCGCTCGTTGGGACGACGCTGGGAGGGCTGGCGGGGTACGTGGGCGGCTGGGTGGACGAGGGGGTGATGCGGGGAGTGGACGTGCTGCTCGCCTTCCCGGGCATCTTGCTGGCCATCTTCATCACGTCGGTCCTGGGGCCGAGCCTGTTCAACGTGGTGTTCGCCCTGTCCTTCACGGGGTGGACGGGCTACGCGCGGCTGGCACGCGGGCAGGTGCTCACGCTGCGCGAGCGCGACTATGTCCAGGCGGCGCGGGCCCTGGGGAGCGGCAACGCCCGCATCCTCTTTCGCCACCTGTTGCCCAACGCCGCAGGGCCGCTGCTCATCCAGGCGACGTCTGCCTTCCCCGGAGCCATCCTGGCCGAGGCCTCGCTGAGCTTCCTGGGTCTGGGAGCTCCACCGGGGACGCCTTCCTGGGGAGCACTGGTGGATCAGGGGACGCAGTACCTGCTCGTGGCGCCGCACGTGGCGCTGTTCCCCGGGCTGGCGCTGGCGCTCACCGTGCTGGGCTTCAACTTCCTCGGCGACGCGGTCCGTGACGCGCTCGATCCCAAGCGCGTGAATTGACAACACCGGTTGCCTCGTGAAGCCACTGCCCTCGTAGGGAGGTAGCCGGGGGCAGGGCCAGACTGGCAAGCTGGGTGGCGTGAGCCTCCCAAGCGCCTGTGTCCCCCAGAGTCGAGTCACGCTCTCCTTTCCTCCCCTGGGGTGCACGCCATGAGCACGCTGGAGGCCGCACTGGCCGAGTGGCGCTCCGCCCTGGGCGAGGCGAACGTGCTCACCGAGCCCGAGGCGCTCGCAGCCGCAGAGACGACCACCTTCGCCACCACCCAACGCATCCCCGCCATCCTCCGCCCCGGCAGCACCGCCGAGGTCCAGGCCTGCCTGCGCGTGGCTCAGGCCCACCGCATCCCCGTCTACCCCGTCAGCGGTGGCCGCAACTGGGGCTACGGCTCACGCGTTCCGGCGCGCGATGGCTCCGTGCTGATGGAGCTGGCGCGGATGAACCGCGTCCTCGCGTACGACGAGAAGCTGGCCTACCTCACCGTCGAGCCCGGCGTCACCTTCCGGCAGGCGTACACCTGGCTCAAGGAGCGCGGCAGCCCCCTGTTCATCACCACCATCGGCGGCTCCCCCGAGGGCAGCCTCATCGGCAACGCGCTCGAGCGCGGCGATGGCCGCGGGCCCCACTCCGACATCTTCAACCACGTGTGCGCCATGGAGGTGGTGCTGCCCAATGGCGAGCGCGTGGAGACAGGCATGGCGCGCTTCCCCAACGCGCACGCAGCCCCCGTGTACCGCTGGGGGCTCGGGCCCTCGCTGGATGGGCTCTTCAGCCAGTCCTCCCTCGGCGTGGTGACGCGGATGACGTTCTGGCTCGTGAAGAAGGTGCCCTACCTGCGCGAGTTCGTCTTCACCGTGAAGGAAGACGCCCAGCTGTGGGAGCTGGTGGATCGGCTCCAACAGCTCGCGCTCGATGGCACCCTGCGCAACAGCTTCTACTTCTGGAATGACGTGAAGGCGCTGAGCGTGGCCCGGCAGTTCCCCTACGAGCACACCGGCGGGCGCACCCCGCTGCCCTCCTTCATGCTGGAGCAGCTCCGCGAAGACTTCGGCCGGTGGGCCGTCAGCGGCGCCATCTCCGCCCAGGACGAGGAGCTGGGCGCCCTCTTGGAGCGCCGGCTCGCCACTGCCATGGAGGGGCTGGCCCGCCCCCTGGAGCTCGGCCCTCGGGACGCAGACTACGAGAGCCCCTTCCAGGGCCGGCCCACTGACGTCAACCTGGCCATGGCGTACTGGCGCAAGAAGAACCCCATGCCCGCCGAACCCAACCCGGATCGCGACAAGTGCGGCTTCATCTGGTGCTCGGTGGCCGTGCCCTTCACCGGCGAGCAAGCCCGCGAAGCCTCCGCCATCGCCACGCGGGTGCCGCGCATGTTCGCCCTGGAGCCCAACGTGGCCCTCCTGGCCCTCTCCCCGCGCTGCCTCTACCTGGTGGTGGCGCTCGCGTACGATCGCGAGGTCCCCGGCGAGGACGAGCGCGCCATGGCCTGCTACCAGTCCCTCCAGCGCGAGCTCGTCCAGGCCGGCTACTACCCCATGCGGCTCGGCCTGCCGGGGTTCTCCGAGGAGCTCTCCTCCCAGGATGACTCGCGCGCACTGCTCAAGCGCCTCAAGGAAGCCGTGGACCCGGCGGGGATCCTCGCCCCCGGGCGCTACGGCTTCTGAGCGGGAGGTGCTGGATCAGCCCAGCACCTTGAGGAGCCGCTCTGCCTGCTCGCGCACCTCATCGCCCTCGGGCAGGTTCGCGGTGAGCACCGCCTGAGCCTGCGCCTTCGCCTTCGCCTTGTCGCCCGCACGGCTGTACGCCAGCGCCAGGTTGAGGTGCGGCTCCGGCTGGTCCGCCTTGCGCCGCACCGCCTCCTCCAGCACCGTGATGGCGCGCGGCATGTGCTTCTCCGGAGGCGTGGCCGGCATGCGCATCAGGAGCTGGCCCAGGTTGTTGGGCGCCTTCCACCCGCCAGGCTCCAGCCCCATCGCCTCCTCGTAGGCCGCCACCGCCTTCTCGTAGGCCGGCGGCTCGGCCGCCTCGTACGCCGTGGCCTCGATCATCTTCAGCTCCGCCGTGGCCAGCCCCAGGCTCTCCATGGTGCGGCAGATGTGCAGCGCGTCCTGGCGCTGGCCCTTCAGCAGCAGCAGCAGGGCGAGGTTGGCCTGCGCCTTGGGATCCTTCGGGCGCTGGTTGGCCACCGTCGTGGCGGCGCGGAAGCTCGTCCTCGAGTCGCCCATGCCCAGGGAGATGGCCGTGAGCGCGGACAGCAGGCGCGGGTGGTTCGGCATCGCCCTCAAGCCCTCATCCACCACCCGGCGCGCCTGGAGGGCCCTGCCCTCCTCGACGAGCGCCTGGATCAGCGAGAGGTAGGGCGCCAGGAAGCGCGGCTGCAGGGTGATGGCCTGCGCGATCGACTGGATGCCCTTGTCCGTCTGCCCGGCTTCGATCAGCACCTGCCCGAGCCGGTACACGAAGACGGCGTTCTTCGGCTGGAGCTGCGTGGCCTTCGTCAGCGCGACGAGTGCCTCCGCCGTCTTCTCCTGCTTGAAGAGCACCAATCCCAGCCCGAAGAAGCCCTCGGCGCGCTTGGGATCCTGCGAGAGTGCCTGCCGGAAGTAGCCCGCCGCGGGCTCCAGCTGGCCGCGCTGCGAGGCGAGGTTGGCGCGCAGCAGCAGCGTGTCCGCCGTGGTGCCCTGCTTCTCGGCGCGGGCGATGTGCTGCTCGGCCTTGTCGAGCTGCCCCTCCAGGAGCAGCACCTTGCTCAGAACGACGAGAGCGGAGCGGTCCTGGGGCTTCTTCGCCAGGGCCTGCTCCGCTGCCGTCTTTGCCTTTGCTGTCTGACCCGTCTCGAGGAATTTCTCCGCAGCGCTCATGGCGCCGCATTCTTCCTCAAGAGAGCCCCCCTGTCGCCCTCTTTGAGAGGGCGGCAGGACCCTACGGGTGGACTACCACGAGGTGAGGAAGTCCTTGGCCTTCTCGGCCGCGTCGCCCACCGCGTCCGCCGCGTCGCTGGCCGCGTTGCCCACCGCGTTCGCCGCGTCGCTGGCCGCGTCGCCCACCGCGTTCGCCGCAGTGCTGGCCGCGTCGCCCACCGCGCTCGCCGCGTTGCCGGCCGCGTCAGCCACCGCGCCCACATCCAGCTCCACACCGAACTCCACGCTGGCGCCGATGCCCAGCGTCGCGCCGATGTCGAAGTTGGCCGACAGCTTGCCGTCCTTGAGGCCCACGTCCGCCTCGAACTCGGCGCCCAGGCCCGCGGTCACCTCACCACCCACCGTGGCCTTCGCAGGACCGACCGTCTGGGAGACCTCGGCCGAGGCGCGAGCCCCGACGAACACCTCGCCGCCCGCGGACGCGGCCACATCGCCGTTCAGCGGGTCGATCGTCACCTCACCCTTGACGCTGGCCTCGGCGCCCACGTTGGCCTTGGCGGAGGCCTCGGTGCTGCCGATGCCGTACTCGGACTTGACGCTGCCCTCGGCGCTCACGATGTTGGCGTGGGCCTCGGCGCTGCCGCTGGCCTTCACCTGGCCGCTGGCCAGATCCGCCGTCACCGAGCCCTCGCCCGAGACGCCCGCCGACCCGACCTTCACGTTGCCCTCACCGGACAGCGCGCTGCCTTCCTCACCGAACTTGCCGCTCGCCTCGACCGCGTTGGCCTCGGCCTCGAACTTGTCCTTGTAGAGCTCTACCTCGCCCGACACGCCCTTGTTCTTCACCTCCGGCTTCACCGGCTGGTTGCGCTCGTTGGTGCGCTCGGTCGACTGGGTCGTCTGGCCCGTCCGCGTGTCGCGCTCGACGGAACGGCTATAGGTACGGCTGCGGTTGTCGACAGAAGAGATACCCATGGCGGACTCCCAGAACGTGAACGCGGGCGAAGGTGCGCCGCTGTATACGTAGGGATTCTCCGTGATCGGGAATATTGGTTGCTTCATGCCGAAAAATAATCTCTTGTAGGTTGGGAGCCTACCTTATTTCCCTAGGAAATCCAGGAGGATGCGATGAGGGCAGTGGTGCAGCGGGTGCTCGAAGCGTCTGTCGCCGTGGGCGGGGAAAACGTGAGTCAGATCGGCCCGGGGCTGCTGGTGCTGCTGGGGGTGGGCAAGGGGGACACGGAGGCGGAGGTGCCATGGATGGTGGAGAAGCTGGCCACGCTGCGCATCTTCGAGGACGCGGCCGGGAAGATGAACCTCTCCCTGGAGGACACTCACAAGCAGCTGATCGTCGTGAGCCAGTTCACCTTATATGGAGATGCGCGCAAGGGCCGGCGCCCCAGCTTCATCGACGCCATGGAGCCGGTGGGGGCCAAGGCCCTCTATGAGAAGGTCTGCGAGCAGCTGCGCGCCCGGGGCCTCCACGTCGGCACGGGCGTGTTCGCCGCGGACATGAAAGTCGCCCTCATCAATGACGGGCCCGTGACGATCCTGCTGGAGACGCCAAGCCCCTGAAGCTTCACAGGTGGCTTCACAGGTGGACGTCGGCGCCCTTCGTCACCAGTGACACCAGGGCGGCCTGCTCGTTCGCCGCCTCGCGCACGTGGCCGGAGATGACGCCCAGCTCCCGGATCCAGTCCGGGGCCCGCGGCCCCAGCCCGGAGAAGACCACCGCCAGCGGGGGGGGCTGAGCCGCCTTGCCCGCCCACCACGCCAGCAGCTCGTCCCGCTCCGGCAGCGAGGGCAGCTTCAGCCGCTCCAGCTCCCGGGTGAGCAGCCGCTCCATCTTGTGCGGCAGGCTTGCGTTCCACTGCGCCACCGCGCTCGCGGGCCGCCAGGCCCAGTCCGCGAAGGCAAAGCCCTGCCTGGGCACATACTCGCCCCGCCCCTGGGTGTAGAAGACCTGATCCGGTGGAAACTGCGGGAAGGGTGCCCACACGCCTGCCATGAGGGAGGCCGACCCCAGGTCCTCCCGAGGCTTCAGCCGGATGGCGTCCCGAACGGCCCGCGCCTCGCGCGCGTTCCCATAAGGGTAGTCCGCCAGCTCCACCATGAGCGCCAGGTGCAGCGCCTCGTCCCAGTCACCCGCGTACCCTGCCCGCTGGCCTTCGATCTCCCACCCGGGAGCGCCCTCGTGCCACTGCAGGAAGACGAGCCGATCCACCAGCTCGACCCAGAGCTCCTGCTCCAGTCCGCTCAGCCCCCCCGGCGTTGCCGAGGACAGCAGTCGCTCACATAGGACGCGCGCCTGCTCGTCCCCCAGCACGCCCAGCAACCCCTCCAGTGCCCCGGGCGCGTCTCCCATGGCCCGCGCGAGGAACGGGAGCACCACCTCCTGGAAGAATCGGTCGTGGATGGGGCGAAGGACGATCTCCATGGGGCTCCCCCCTCGCCGGCCGCTCAGGGCCGGGCGTCTTCCTGGACAATGAGCGCGTGGATGTCCGCGGCAGTAGGCGCCTCGAGGATGGACGCCCGGAACCGCGGGTTCTTGAAGAGCCGGGAGATGCGCGCCAGGGCCTTGAGGTGCACACCCGCGCTGTTCTCCGGAGCCACCAGCGCGAAGAAGAGCTGGGTGGGCTTGCCATCAATGGCCTCGAAGTCCAACCCCTCGCGAGATACGCCGAAGGTGGCCAGCAGCTGCGACATCCCCGCCAGCTTCCCGTGGGGAATGGCTACCCCCTCGCCAATGCCGGTGGAGCCGAGCTTCTCGCGCTCGCGCAGCACCTCCACCAGCTTCTCCTCTTGGAGGTGGGGGTGGGCGCGCACGAGCGCCCCGCTCAGTTCACGCAGCACCTCTGGCTTGGTGCGCGCCTGCATGTCCGCGATGATGGCTTGGGGGCTGAGGAACTCGGCGATTCTCACTGACGCTCCCGCGGTGACGCTCGACGTCGAGGGGCAATTACTCCTCACCACCTTTTCGCGCAAGGGTCGCTTGCCCTCCCCGTCGTGCTTCTGCACGGCTCCGCTCACCAGCAAGCAAGGTGGAGGGGGTTGCGTCTCTCGACTAGCATCCCCCCCGCGTGTCTGCCCGTCACCTTGCTCCCCTTGTCCTGCTGCTGTCCCTGGGCGTGTGCGCCTCCGCTCCCGCTCCCAGGGCCGTGCCTTCGCCGCCCGCCCCCGCCCCGGGTCTCCCCCCGGTGTCGACGAACCGGGTTGACTCCCTGCTGGGTGGCCTCTCCCTGGAGGACCGGGTGGGGCAGCTGATGATGGTGGGCTTCATCGGCACCGAGGTGGACGAGGACGTGGAGGCGCTGGTGCGAGGCCACCGGGTGGGGGGGGTGTGCCTCTTCAAGCACAACGTCCTCGGTGCCCGGCAGGTGGCGCGCCTCAATGATGGGCTGCGGCGGCTGCTGGTGGATCACATCCCCCTCTTCCTCGCGCTGGATCAAGAGGGGGGCAACGTGGTGCGCGTCCAGGATCAGGTGGTGGTGCTGCCCAGCAACATGGCCCTGGGGGCCACCCGCTCTCCCGAGCTGGCCTACGCAGCGGGTCGTGCCCAGGGAGAGGACCTGAGGCGGCTGGGCTTCAACATGAACCTGGCCCCCGTCCTGGATGTGAACCTCAACCCGCGCAACCCCGTCATCGGCGTGCGCTCCTATGGGGACAGCGTCCCCCTGGTCTCCGAGCTGGGCCGGGCCTTCGTGCGGGGACAGCAGGCCGCGGGGCTCGTCACCGTGGCCAAGCACTTCCCCGGCCATGGCGCCACGGACGCGGACAGCCACAAGGCGCTGCCCGTCATGGAGGAGACGCGCGAGGAGGTGCTGGCGCAGATGGAGCCCTTCCGCGCCGCCATCCAGGCCGGGCTGGATGGGCTGATGACGGCGCATGTGGCCATCCCCCACCTCACCGGGGATGAGCTGCCGGCCACCCTCAGCCCCCAGGTGCTCGAGGGGCTGCTGCGCCAGGAGCTGGGCTTCGACGGGCTGGTGCTCACCGACGAGATGGAGATGGAGGCCATTGCCCAGCGCTACGGTGTGGGCCGCGCGGCAGTGCTCGCGGTGAAGGCTGGCGCGGACATGGTGCTGGTGCCCTGGCAGCCGGAGAAGAAGATGGAGGTGTACGAGGCCCTGCTCGCCGCCACGCGCAGCGGGGAGCTGCCGGCCGCGCGCCTGGAGCAGGCCGTGCGTCGCATCCTCACCGCCAAGCTGCGCCGGGGCCTCTTCGAGACGCCGCCCCTGGTGGAGGAGCGGCTCGCCACCCCCCCGCCTCCTGGCAATGCAGAGGTGGCGCACCTCATCGCCCGCGCCGCCGCCACCCTGCTGCGCACGGATGGCCGCCACTTCCCCTTGTCCCCCTCGGCGCGCATCGCCGTCATCACCGCCGAGCCCTCTCTGGGCGAGGCCATCCGCGCCCGCTCCCCGCGCGCCTCGGTGCTCAACGTCCCCGCCTACCCCACCGAGGCCCGCCGTGCCGCGCTGCGCCAGAAGGCCCGGAAGGCCGCGCTCGCCGCGGACGTGGTGGTGGTGGGGCTGATCAACTCGCGCCAGGCGGAGCTCGTCACCATGGCTGCCGCCACCGGCCGGCCCGTGGTGGTGGTGTCCATGGGACTGCCCTATCTGGTCGAGCTGGTGGACGAGGCCCGCGCCGTGCTCGCCGTCTACTCGTACCAGTCCGCCTCCACCTCCGCCGCGGCCGCGGCCCTCTTCGGGGAGATCGGCACCCCGGGGCGGCTGCCCGTCCAGTTGCGCATGTTCCGCTTCGGCCACGGGCTGGATCCCGTGGGCCAGAAGCAGGCTGCCGCCGCTCCGGGCTCCCAGGGCAGTGGGGAGACGGGCAACGCCCTCCAGGGTGCCGCGCGCTGAGCCGCAGCCCGGATCCGCCTCGGGCCCCGAAGAGACTCCGCGCGCCCTGCTCCGCGAGCGGGGAGCGTGGGCGCGATATGTCTTTTCCGGGTCCTCGTTCTTCCTCTCGTCACGGCTGCTGAACGAACCGAACGGAGGAACTCATGTCGCGCTCGCTGCTGCTGTCGTCTCTTCTCTTTCTGGGTGTGGGCTGCGCGGGTGCCGGCAGCGGCCTGCGCGCGGAGACCGCGGGGGTGCGGATGGGCCAGCGCTCCGCCGAGCCCATGGTGGTGACGAGCCGCTACATCACCGGCCCCTCCTCCTCGCTCAGCCTGAGGGAGGACGGGCTGCGCGGCCGCTTCCGGGACCAGCCCGTGGATCTGCAGTGGGACTTCCAGCGGGTGACGGGCGTCTTCGGCGCACAGCCGACGAAGCTAGAGCTGTCCGAGGGGGATGATGTCCGCGCCTCTGGGAGCTTCGGTGGTTCCCCCGTGGAGCTGCTCGTGAAGGAGAACGTGATGGTGGCCCGCGTCGGCGCGTGCGCCTACTACATGACGCGCGTAGAGGGAGGCTACTCCGGCCAGCGCGACTGCGACGGTCCGCTCGACGACGGCTTCTACGTGGACTTCCCCGAGAGCCTCCAGGCGCGCCCGCTCGGCGAGATGGCCACGCTGCTCACCCTGGCGCTCGTCAGCTATACGGACACGTACTCTCCCTCCATCTCCGCCGCACGCTGGACCCACCCGCGGGAGCTGCTCCGCGAGCTGCCCAACTCCTCGTGCCGGAAGTACCAGTAGGAGAGCGTCACCCCCGGGAGCCTCCCAGGGGCGCATCCACCGCGCTCCGCCTCACCCTGCTGGGAGGCGGAGCGCTCGTGTTTTCAGGGGTCGGCTACCGAGCAACGGCGACGGCAGGAGCTTCCTGGGGCTCATGCGGCTCGATGAGGCCGTACTGCCCATCCTTGCGACGGTAGAGCACGCACATCGAGTTCGTCTCCACGTTGTGGAAGACGTAGAAGTCGTTGTTCATCAGGTTCATCTGCATCACCGCCTCCTCCACCTTCAGCTGCTTGACGGTGAGCTGGGTGGTGCTGAGCATGCGCCGCGTGTCGGCCTGCTCCCCGGCCTCGGTCGCCGGAGCGCTCGTGGTGGGGGCGCCAGAGCCCTGGGCCTCGGACGCGAGGTGATCCTGATCCTCCGGCATCTCGAACACAGCGTGGCGCACGCGCGACAGCTGGTTCATCAAGTCCTGCCGGTGGTGAATCTTCTCGCGGCCGTGGTGACTCTTGAGCTTGTCCTTGTAGCGGCGCAGTTGCCGCTCGATCTTGTCCATCGCGAGATCGATGGACGCGTACATATCCTCGCTCTTCTCACGGCCTCTCAGCACCCACGAACCCGAATGGATCGTGATGTCCGCGTGGTGCAAGTGGCGTTCGAGCGAGAGCACCACATGCGCTTCACCAGCCCGGTCCAGCAACTTATTGACCCGGTCGACCTTCTCGCGTGCGTACTCCTTGAGGGAATCCGACGCTCCGAACTGGCGGAAGGTGATGTTCATCTGCATGCGTAGCTGCCTCCTCCGTGGGTAGGACGTGCTCCGTTCCAGATCAGAAACGGTCTGGGGGCACAAAAGCAACCCGCCCCCGTTGATGACCGCTCGTCAGCAGTCCCAGGGACTAGGACCGCCAGTTATCCGACAGGGGGGGCAGCGTCCTTATTCCCCAGCTATTCCCGAGGAGATTCAGCCACTTCCGTGCTCTCCGGGACCGCAAACGGAGAGTCACGTGATGGGTTGGGTCCTATACAGTCTTCGATGCGCAGGGACTTGTTGATGGCCAGGGCTGCCCTGGCCCCTTCCGCGGCTGCTACGATCACGAACTGGACATCTCGGGCGGCATCGCCCACGACGTAGAGCCCGGGCACGCCGGTGTCCTGCAGCTTGCGTGTCTTGACGGCACCCTTGCTCGTGAGGGTGCAGCCCAGCTTGCTGGCCAGCAGGGAGCGCTGCCTGGGCCGCGTGTGGAAGAAGAGCCCGCGGCGGGGAATGGCCTCGCCGTTGGCCAGCACCACCCGCTCGAGCTGCCCATCCGTGCCCTCCAGCCGCGCGATGCGCCCGGTGTGCCAGCGGACTCCCTCGCACCGCAGCACCTCCTGCTCCTCGCGAGCGGGCGGTTTCCCTCCATCCGTGAAGAGGAGGATGTCGTCCGTCCAGGTCTTCAGGCCCAGCGCCAGCTCCACACCCTCGTGGCCTCGGCCGTACGCGGCGAGGGGCTGCTCACGAGCCTCCCAGCCATCGCAATAGGGGCAGTGCCAGACGCTGCGGCCGTAGAGTGGCACGATGCCTTCGACGCGGGGCAGCTCGTCCACCACGCCGGTGGCCAGCAGCAGCCGGCGGCAGCGCAGCGTGGCGCCTTCCTCGAGCATCACTTCGAAGCCCTCTCCCAGGCCGCGGGCGTCGGAGACGTGCACGTCCCACATGTCGACGCCGTAGGGCGCGAGCTGCTCGCGTCCGAGCCTCAGCAGCTCCGAGGGGTGGGTCCCATCCCGGGTAAATACGCCATGGGAGGCGTGCGAGGCGCTGTTGCGCGGGTTCCCGTCATCACAGACGAGGACCCGGCGCCTGCACCGGCCGAGGAGCAGCGCGGCGGACAGCCCCGCGGGGCCACCGCCCACGATGATGACGTCATAGTCGGCCCCCTGCCCCGTGCCCATCGCTCACGCTCCGGGCCGGCTCACGCGAGGACCTTGCCGCCGGTGACGCCAAGGATCTCTCCGTTGACGTAGCGGGACTCGTCCGAGGCGAGGAACACGAAGGAGGGCGCGAGCTCGGCGGGCTGGGCGGGCCGCCCCATGGGGTTGCTCTCGCCGAACTTCTTCAGGTGCTCGCCGCTGAAGGACTGCGGGATGAGCGGCGTCCACACGGGCCCGGGGGCCACGCAGTTGACGCGGATGCCGCGCTCGATGAGCGACTGCGCCAACCCCTTGGTGAAGGTGACGATGGCGCCCTTGGTGCTCGCGTAGTCGAGGATGCTCGGCGAGGGCTGGTAGGCCTGGACGGAGGCGACGTTGATGATGGTACCGCCCTCCTTCATGTGTGGCAGCGCCAGCCGCACCAGGTGGAACATGGCCATGATGTTGACGCGGAAGGTGCGCTCGACGCGCTCGGCGTCGTACTCCTCGAACTTCTCCACCTCCTTGCCCTGGTAGGCGGCGTTGTTCACCAGCACGTCAATGCGGCCGAAGCGCTTCACCGTGTCCTCGACGAGCTTGCGGCAGTGGGCCTCGAGGGCCAGATCCCCCGCCATGGCGAGCACCTGGCGCCCCTCACCCTCCAGGAGGCGCCGCGTCTTCTCCGCGTCCTCGTACTCGTTGAGGTAGCCGAAGGCCAGGTCTGCCCCCTCTCGGGCGAAGGCCAGGCACACCGCCCGGCCGATGCCGCTGTCTCCGCCCGTGACGAGCGCCACCCGGTCCTTCAGACGGCCGAGCCCTTTGTAAGACTGCTCGCCGTAGTCCGGCGCCTGCTGCATCCGCTCCTCGATGCCAGGGTGCGGCTGGGGCTGTTCAGGAAGGGGGGGCTTCTGGCCGGCGTGACGTGGGTCAGGGTTGCGAGGCATGGGTCCTCCATGGAGTACCCAGGCACGGTGGAGGCGACCCTCGAGTCCGGCAACCACCGACTCAAGTACAAGGGTATGCCCGCCAGGCGCCACCCGCTCGAAGAGCAGATGGCCGACCGCTCATTGCGGGACGGCGACCTCGAAGTCGCTGGAGTGGAAGATGGACCCCTCGCAGCTGGCGATCCCTTCGCACTCGAGCACCTCGCCCTCCAGGCTGGCCTTCAACGTCAGCAGGTGGTTGGCCGCGGGGGTGGCCTCGGGCAGCGTAAAGCTCACATCGCTGCCTTCCTGGGTGGTCTCCAGGGTGGCTGGCGCCCTTCCCTCCTCGCGCAGCAGGGTGGCGCTAATGGGCCCGGGCGTCTCTTCCGCCGGCAGCCAGCGATAGGTGTACTTCTGGCCTCGACGCAGGGTGGACCCGCTCCCCGTGCCCTGGAAGGCGAAGCGACGCTTCGTCTTGAGGCCCTTCACGATCAGCGAGACGGCGCGGCTCCCGTCCTCCGCCTCGAGGAACACCCGGGCATCCTCGGTGGGCTCGGCGTTCCAGACCTCTGGATCGAAGTCGATCCAGGCGCGCGTCTCCTCGCATGCATCCCTGCCGCCCGTGTCCGGGAAGCCACCGGGCTCCAGCTTCATGGGCTGGCCATTGAAGGTGGCCGTCGCCCCATCAACGAGCCGCGTGCAGCCGTCCTGAGCCTGCGCGATCGTGACGGTGAAGCGGTGTGAGCCCGCGGTGTTCGGGTTCTCCAGCGCGTCCACGTCCACGAGCGCGTAGGTCAGCGCACGGCTGGCAAGATCATCCAGGGAGACGGGACGGGTCTCGGTGCGCCCGCCACAGCCGGCGAGCAGCCCAAGCACAGTGAGCAACGGCACCACGAGAAGGGAAGACAGGGAGGAAGGAGTGCGGAACATGCAACCCCGGACCCTATCACTCCCGCGCGAGCCGCTCCTCCAACCGTGCCTTCACCTCGGGCCACTCGGTGTCGATGACGCTGTAGTAGGCCGAGTCGCGCACCACCCCGTCCCGCACCAGCATGTTGTTGCGCAGGATGCCCTCGAACTTCGCCCCCATCCGCTCGATGGCGGCCCGGGAGCGCGCATTGCGCCGGTCCGTCTTGAGCTGGACGCGCATGACCTGGAGCTGCTCGAAGGCGTGCCGCAGCAGGAGGAACTTGCACTCGGTGTTCACCCGGGTGCGCCAGGCCCGCTGTGCGAGCCACGTGTAGCCTATCTCCAGCGTCCGGTCGTGGCGGGAGATGGCCAGGTACCGCGTGGAGCCCAGCGGCGCCCCTGTCTCCCGGTCCCGGATGAAGAATGGCTGCTCAGTGCCCTGCCCAGCGGCCTCCAGCGCCCCGGCGATGTACGCCGCCAGGTCCTCCTGGGTCCGCAGCGCCACCGAGGTGAACTCGAAGATCTCGTCCTCGCAGAGGGAGGCCAGTGGCGCGGCGTGCTCCGGCCGCAGCGGCTCCAGCCGCACCGAGCGGCCTTCCAACGTGACGGGAGGGACGACCAGCGGGATGAGGGCTCTGCGGGGCAGTTCTGTGTCTGTGCTCATGGGCTCATCCTGCCCATGAGCTGGTCCAGCCAACAGGTCCGGTTTTCACAAATCAGCTGGACCAGTGCGCTGGGGATGGAAGCGGGCGCTCAGTAGTAGCGCTTGCGCTTGCTGCTCGGGAGGATGCCCAGCACCTCGCGGTACTTGGCCACCGTGCGCCGAGCGATCTCCGTGCCCTGCGCCTTGAGCAGCTCCACGATCTTCTGGTCCGAGTACGGGTTGCGCGGATCTTCCTGCGACACCAGCTGCTTGATGTGGTGCTTCACCGCCTCGCTCGCCGTGTCCTCGCCCGACACGCGCGCGATCGACGAGTTGAAGAAGTACTTCAGCTCGAAGATGCCCTGCGGGGTGTGCACGTACTTGCTCGTCGTCACGCGAGACACCGTGGACTCGTGCATCCCGATGTCCTCGGCCACGTCCCGGAGGATGAGCGGCTTGAGGTGCGCGATGCCCTTGTCCAGGAAGTCCTTCTGGAACTTCACGATGCTCTCGGTGACTTTGTAGATCGTCCGCTGCCGCTGGTGGATGGAGCGGATGAGCCACTGCGCGCTGCGCAGCTTGTCCTGGATGAACTCCTTCGTCTGCCCCGGCGACACCGCGCCGTTCTTCAGCGCGTTCCGGTACGTGCTGGAGATGCGCAGCTTGGACAGGCCGTCATCGTTCAGCACCACCGTGTACTCTTCCCCCATCTTGTAGACGAACACGTCCGGGCTGATGTACGGCGCGTCATCCCCGCTGAAGTTGCGCCCCGGCTTCGGATCCAGCTTGGGCAGCAGCTTCGCCGCCTCCACCACCTCCTCCAAGGTGATCTTCAGCTCCTTGGCGATGGCCGGCAGGTTCTTGCTCTCCAGGTACTTCATGTACCGCTTGATCATCATCCCCAGCAGCGGGGCGTGCTTCTCCTTCAGCGCCTGCACCTGGATGAGCAGGCACTCCTGCAAGTCCCTGGCGCCGCAGCCCTTCGGGTCCAGGCTCTGGATGCGCCGCAGCGTCCGCTCCGCCACGCTCATGGGCACGTCCGCCTCGTTGCACAGGCGGATCAGCGGATCTCCCTCCACGTCCGGCAGCTTCAGGTACCCGTCATCATCCAGGTTGCCGGTGATGAGCATGGCGACCCGGCGCTCGGCGTCGTTCAGCTTCAGCATCCCCATCTGCGCCTGCAGGTGGTCGACCAGGTCCTCCTTCTTCACCAGGTTGGCCTCGAAGGAGGGCATGTCCTCCGTGGCCACGTTGCCCTTGTTCGAGGCGGTGCTCTGCTCCTGGAACTGGTAGCTGTTGAGGTAGGCCTCCCAGTCGATCTCCGGCGGGTTGTCCGAGTCCCCCTTGAACTCCGGGGTGACGTCGCCCACCAGCGACGCCTCGGCATCCCTCGGCACCTCGACGTTCGCGGCCTCCAGTGAGGCCTCGCCGGGCTCCTTGTCCGCCACGTCCAGCGGGGCTCGCTCGTCTGGCTCCTCCAGGAGCGGGTTCTGCTCCATCTCCTCCCGGACCTGCTCCAGGAGCTCCATCCTGGAGAGCTGAAGGAGTTTGATCGCCTGCTGCAGCTGCGGCGTCATCACCAGCTGCTGCGAGAGTTTCAGGCTTTGCTTGAGTTCCATCGCCATAGACCAGACTCCCCACCGCACAGAAACAGGGCCTTGAACCGACTTCCATCAAGGACCGTGCCAAACTAGCAAGACCCCCTCCATTCGTCTAGTGCCCAGGAGTGTGGCCTTCTGCTTGCATATTCGGATTTCTGCAGTCGAATCATGGATTTAGAGGACCTCTTGGGTATCCCAGGAGGTGTTCACCCGTCGACGCAAAGTGTAGGCCAACCTATGCAGAGGGCTGTGGCGACTCGTGCTCGCTTGCTCTCAGAGCCGGGGGGAAGCTGCCCTTTCGGGCCGGTTTCACGGCGCTTGCAGGCGGAAGCGTTCGCCGAGGTACACGGCGCGCGCCCGAGGGGACTCTGCGATCGCAGCCGGGGTTCCCTCTTCGAGGATCTGCCCCTGCGCGATGATGTAGGCGCGGTCGCAGATGCCGAGGGTGTCCTGGACGTTGTGGTCGGTGATGAGCACGCCCAGGCCTCGCTGCTTGAGCAGGGCGATCTGCCGCTGGAGGTCCCCCACGTTGATGGGGTCCACGCCGGCGAAGGGCTCGTCAAAGAGGATGAAGCGAGGGTTGGGGATGAGCGAGCGGGCGATCTCCGCACGCCGCCGCTCGCCGCCGGAGAGCGTCTCTCCCAGGGCGTCCGCCACGTGGCCGAGGCCGAACTCGGCGATCAGCTCATGGGCCTTCGCCTCGCGCGCCTTGCGGTCCAGCCCCTTCTGGAGCTCCAGCACGGCCAGGAAGTTCTGACGGACGGAGAGCTTGCGGAAGATGGAGGCCTCCTGCGGGAGGTAGCCGAGGCCACGGCGCGCGCGCCGGTGCATGGGCAGGTGCGTGAGGTCCTCATCGTCCAGACGCACGCGGCCGCCGTCCGGGGTGACGAGCCCCACCACCATGTTGAAGCTCGTGGTCTTCCCGGCGCCGTTGGGCCCCAGCAGCCCCACCACCTCACCCTGGGACACGTTGAAGGAGACGCCGCGGACAACCTGGCGCTTGCGGAAGCTCTTCTGGAGGCCCTCGGCCCACAGCCGCCCGCCGCTCATGGCTTCCTCGCGCCTCCCTTGCCCTTCTGCGAGCCGCCCAGCGGGGCCGTCTCGACGACGATGCGCGCGTTCTCCACCTCGAGCCGCTCGCTGCCCAGCGTGAGGCGCACCTTCGTGCCTGTCACATAGGTGGTGCCCTGGCGGGCCTCGGGCGAGCCTGTCACCACGAGCACGCCGCTGGGCACGTCATACTCGGCTCGCTCGCCCCGGGCGAACCGGTCCCCGTCCTGGGCCTGCACGCCGCCGGTGCACACCACGCGCGTCACCTCGCGGGAGGCCGTGTAGTGGGCCACCATCTTGTCGCACTTGAGATCCAGGGTGCGGTGCTTCACCTGCACGTCGCCGGTGAAGGTGGCCGAGCTGCGCTCCCCGGTGATGAGCTTCGCGGTGATCTCCACCGGGTTGTTGAGCGCCACGTTCCCGAGCATGGGCGGGCGCGTGCCCCCATCGGTCGCGGCGGCCGGAGCCGTGGGCTGAGCGACGAAGAAGGCCATCGCCAGGAACTCAATCACTGTGCCCCTCCCACCACGGTCTGCGTGGAGCCTTCAAAGGTGAATGTCCCGTCCGCGAGGGACACGTCGAAGCTGTCCGCCCGCAGGCCATAGTCCGGCCCCTGCAAGGCTACGCCCTCGCGGCCGCGCGCGTGCTGGGCGGGAGCGTCGTAGGTGGCCCGAGGCGTGCGTGCCACCGCACCATCGGCGGTGCGGACGACCACGCCCCCGGAGCCCGTGAGCTGTTGCGAGGAGAGGCTGCCCTCCATGAGTGGGGCACGGATCTCCATGCCGCCTCGGGAGGCCGAGGGCGCGCTCTGCGGGCCGCGCCGGCCCGGCATGCGCAGCAGGGTGTGGGTGGCTGTCACGGCGCCCTCGGCGCGCTGGTAGGTGAGGCGCTCGGCCCGGCCGGCGAGGACGAGCTGGTCGCCCTTGAAGGACTGGAGCTCCACGCCATGGAGCACCACCTGAGGGGGTGGCTCGGACGCCGTCCCTGCCTGCTCGCGGCGAGGGCCACAGGCGGTACCCAGGAGGACCAGGAGGCTGGAGAGCAGGAGGCGCGGCACGAGACTCTTCCTATCACCGGGCCGAGGCGGGCGCTTCTGCTCCTGGAGTGAGTGTCGGCGGCTGACTCTCGGGCCGGGTCTTCCACCGCTGGTGCATCCACACCCACTGCTCGGGTGCTCGGCGGATGGCCGCCTCGATGCGCTGAGAGAGCGCGGCCGTGAGCGCCAGCGCCGCCGCCTCCCGGTCTTCCTCGGCAGGCAGCGGCACCTCCTCCATCCTCAGCAGGTAGCCGCTTTCCTCGCGCTGGCAGAAGCCCACCACCACTGCCGCTCCGGTGCGGATCGCCAGGTCCGCCGCCGCCCGTGGGGTGGCCGCCAGCTCCCCGAAGAAGGGCACGAAGAAGGACTGCACCTTCGTGTCCTGGTCAATGAGCAACCCGAGGATCTCCCCGCCCTTCAGTGCCCGGAGCATGTGCCGGGCGGCCCCCTCCTGCCCTCGCCAGATGCTCCGCACCCCACCCCGCGCCCGGAAGCGCCCCACGAGCTCCGTGAGGCGCGGATCCGACGTCTCCTTGGCGATGCTCTGGCAGGGAAAGCCCTCGCAGGCCACCCGCCGGGCCAGCAGCTCCCAGTTCCCCACGTGCCCCGAGACGAACACCACGCCCTTGCCCCGGGCGAGCGCCGCCTCCAGCACACCCCGGTCCTCCGGGGGCCACGCCACGAGCTGCTTCAGCTCCCGGTCGAGCGCGGCCGTGCACCCCACCTCGAACATGGCGGCGCCCAGGTGGCGGAAGCAGGCACGGGCCAGGGCGAGCCGCTCCGCCTCGGACTTCTCCGGGAAGGCCTGGGCCAGGGACTTCAGCGCCTTGCGCCGCTCGCCCCCCGCCACCCGGAAGGCGAGTGTCCCGAAGCGCACACCCAGCCACCGCGCCGCCCCGAGGGGCACGGGGTGGACCAGGGCCAGCGCGGCCCGGATGAGCAGGTAGCGGAGGAAACGCTTGAGCCGCTTTGCTAAGGGTGGGTGCTCCACAGCCGCGGTTCTATATCCCAATGCGAGAGTACAACTTCGACGGTCTCGTCGGCCCCACTCATAACTATGGCGGCCTCTCGGTCGGCAACCTGGCCTCTACCACCCATGGCGGCCAGGCCAGCTACCCCCGCGCGGCCGCCCTCCAAGGCCTGGAGAAGATGCGCTTCGTGGCGGGACTGGGGGTGGGACAGGCCGTGCTGCCGCCCCAACCCCGCCCCTCCTTGAGGACGCTCCGGCTGCTGGGCTTCACCGGCACGGACGAGGAGGTCATCACCCGCGCCGCGCGCGAGGCCGAGCACCTGCTGCGGCTCTCCTCCAGCGCCGCGGCCATGTGGACGGCCAACGCCGCCACCTGCGCGCCCTCCGAGGACACCGCCGACAAGCGGCTGCACCTGACGCCCGCCAACCTCCAGCAGATGTTCCACCGGGCCATCGAGGCGGAGACCACCCACTCCGTCCTGCGCGCCATCTTCTCGGACGAGACGCGGTTCGCCGTCCATGCGCCCCTGCCTGGCGGCGGCCAGTTCGCCGACGAGGGCGCTGCCAACCACACCCGGCTGGCCACTCCCGGGCATGCCGCGGTGCACCTCCTTGCCTGGGGGCGCAGCTCCTGGAAGGACGTCACCGCGCCCCAGCGCTTCCCCGCCCGGCAGACGTTGGAGGCCAGTCAGGCACTCGCCCGGCTGCACCAGCTCGATCCCGAGCGCACCCTCTTCCCGCAGCAGCACCCGGAGGGTATCGACTCGGGCGCCTTCCACACGGACGTGGTCGCCGTGGGCAATGGCGGCTTCCTCATGCTCCACGAGCTGGCCTTCGTGGACGCCCCTGGCCTGCTCCGCACGCTGCGCGAGAAGCTGGGCCCGGGCTTCACCTCCATCGTCGCCACCCAGGCCGAGCTGCCGGTGAAGGATGCCGTGAAGGCGTACCCGTTCAACTCCCAGGTGCTCACCCTTCCGGACGGCAGCATGGCCATCATCGCCCCGCTCGAGAGCCAGGAGCTGGACACCACGCGGCGCTTCCTCGAGCGCGTGGTGGCCGAGGACAACCCCGTGAAGGCCGTGCACTACCTGGATGTGCGCCAGTCCATGAACAACGGCGGCGGCCCGGCCTGCCTCCGCCAGCGCATCTCGCTCACGGAGGCCGAGCGCGCCGCGGTGAAGGCCAACGTCTTCTATTCACCCGCCCTCCACACGTCGCTCGCCGCCTGGGTGAGCAAGCACTACCGCGAGCAGCTGTTCCCGAAGGACCTGCAGGACCCGAAGCTCGCCCGCGAGACGATGACGGCGCTCGACGAGCTCACCCGCCTCCTCCAGCTCGGCAGCGTCTACGACTTCCAGCAGTGAGGCCCGCCTGGCTGGAGGCATGTAGGGAAGAATCGGGCCAGGGGTGACGCTGGATTTTTGATTCTGGTCAGGGTGCTGGCCAACATCGGGGGCGGAGGCATGCCCGATGAGCCCACAGCAGCCAGGTCCTGGACAGAAGTTCAACCCGCTGCGGTGGATCGAGCCGTCTCTGAATGGCCTGGTGACAGTCGCGCTCCTGGTGGCCACCTGGTTCCTGGCGACCAGCGAGACCGGCCGGGCCTTCCGCGAGAACCTGTCCTGGCCCTCCAAGCTGGGGCTCGCCGTCCTCGCGGGCCTGCTCATCCTCGCCATCACCCACTGGTTCAACCTTCGCGCGCGGGTGGAGGAGCAGTGGCTCGCGCTCGCGAAGAGCGCGGCGGCGATCGCGCCCTCGCTCGTGAAGCCTGCCCTCATCGTGCTCCTGGGCGCCATCCTCTTCACCGCCTACCACATCATGAAGGAGCGCCCGCCGTTCGCGGAGGGCCCGATGCTCGGGGGCGTCTCGATGACGCTCGTTGGCATCCTCTGCCTGTCCTCGGCGCCCGCGCTCCTGACGCTCGGCGTCTCGCTCCTGGTCGAGCGCCGCATGGCCCGCGGGGACTTCGCGTTCGAGGTCAACCCTTCCCTCGCCCTCCACCGGAAGCATGGCGAGGAGCTCGTCAAGCATGCCCGGGCCAACTGGGAGTACGAGCGGGAGATCATGGAGGGCTCCATCCATCGCATGGGCCGCCACGGCGCGATCCTCGGCTTCCTGGCCTCCTGCATCCTCGTCTCCTGTACCGAGCCGACGGCCACCGAGAACGCCTACATCGC
>Ga0190275_10000840_pt1 | contig 24353 bp, 49 predicted proteins | sample Popmic550T_FD_133745 | JGI IMG/M metagenome (GOLD analysis project Ga0190275, IMG submission 133745) | Populus adjacent soil microbial communities from riparian zone of Yellowstone River, Montana, USA - 550 T | ecosystem: Environmental > Terrestrial > Soil > Riparian zone > Trees stand | place...
GTCCCTAGAAAAGGGCCATTTTGGGACTTTTACCTACCCCCCGGGGCCTGCGAGCTGCCTAGCTTGGCCGAAGGATGGTGTCGGCGCCTGCCCTTGGCTCGTATCGAAACCACCAAGAGACGATCGCATCTGCCGTTTGCTTCTGGATCCGGTCCGCATCCTTGGCTGCGTTGGCAAGGCACTGCGCCTCAGGTGTTTCGAGGACGATGATCGCTTTCGGCTTGAGCATGCGATGCCACCAGTCACGCCTGGCGGCTGTGGGTTCGGATACGATGAACCAAGCGGCTCGGTATGTGGTGGGCCTCGATAGGCTGCCGAGCAGATCGTTGCGCTTCAGCAGTGCGGGGTGCAGCCACCTGTCGTCCCATGAGTGCAGGGGTTCGCCGGATAGCTGCGAGGCAATGACGTCGAGGTCTATGACGAGGTCGGCTGGCCCTGCATGTTGCGCTGCATAGGTGCTCTTGCCCGATGCAGGGGGGCCGCACACTATGGTCAGCGGGATCGCCGACGGCTTCAGCCACTTCGGGAAGAGGGACGCAAACTTCGGTTGCCCGGACTTCTCCTCTCGCTGCACGACACTGTCATGCACCGCCTTGGTCACTGTCTCCAGATTGTCGATGTCCCAGAAGAGGCTGGGATCGCCCAGGTGGGGCTTCTTGTGGTTGACCACCGGGCTGTCTGGTGCGGGCGACTTACCTCTGCACAACACGCCGGTGCGCTGGCAGGTGTAGAGATCGCGAAGCAGTACCTCCTGCCTCAACCTCTCCCAGCGTGCGGTCTTATACCAGGCTCTCCAATGCTGAGTGCTTGCCCTCTGCTTGTCCCTGGCCTTCTCGTCGCCTGGTGCATAGCCGAGGCGGGGCGCCAGGCTACTGAGTTGCGGCTTGAGGTTGGCGAGGCGGGGCATGCTCTAGTCGTCTGCTTCCCCATCCGCCTTCATGGCCTGTGCGAGATGAGCGATCATGAGATGCGTGCGGGTGTCGCGGTTGGGCGTGGCGCGCTGGGCCAGGGCGAGAGCGGCCACCGCTGCGCATCTGCGGAACTCCCTCCATAGGCGGGGATAGGTCCACTTCGGGCGCTTGACGTAGTAGGTCACGTCCTTGGTCATTCGACCTTCACCGTCTGCCGTATGGTGGTGTCGGGGTGGGCCTCGGCATAGGCCTTGGAGACGAACTTGCCGGTGATGGCGCTGCGGTAGACGTGGCGCTCGCTCATGTGCCGGGCACCAGGATCCATATGCCGGGGATGATGCCGGCCAGCCAGTTGAAGCCGTACTCATCGACGACGAGCCGCGGCGTCATGGCGGGTCTCCGGGATGCGATGGGGATGGTTGAATGCGAAAAACGGGGCAAGCGCCCCGTTCTAGGCTCTTACTGAGCCGACCCTTTCGCGGCAGGGTATCCGGTTCGGAGGCGCCGCTACTCGGATCCATCGCTCACCGTACACGCAGTGTAGCGACCGCCTGGAGGGGGACGTCGACTTCACGCTCCGCACCAAGCATTCGAAGAAATACTCTTATTCTACCCTTCGCGTCAAGTTCGCTGATGGATGCAATGCGCGCAACCAAGCCGAAGTAGGGCTCCTCGTCCACAAGCTCGACCGTATCGCCCTCTCGGCCCTTGAACCAGTGGGGCGGCTTGTCCGATGGAACGAGGCCTTCCGCGTCGGCTATCTCGATCAGCGCGTCCATGACAGGAGTCGGGATCTGCAGCGGCTCCTTGCTGAAGCTCCGCCTCACAACGGTCGCCACGCCATAGGTCGTATCGACGGCCTCGAAGGTCTCGTTCGGATGCCTGAGAGCCACGAAGACGTAGCGCGAGAAGAGCGGCCGATCGACGATCTCCAGGAGCTTGTTCCGGCCGCGGCGCTCCTTCACCCGCTGGTGGGGATAGAAGACCCAGAAGCCGCGCTTCCGAAGGTGACGCTCCGCATGCGCTTCCTGTCCGGCCTGGGTCATGACAGCGAACCATTGCGGGATCATCAGGGGCGATCCTCGGCGTTGGCAATCTCGAGGAGCACGTCTGCATGGCAAGGGACGCGCTTGCCGTCCTTGTAGAGCGGGCACCAGCAGGCAAGGTTCTTGCCGCGGAGCTCGCGCCGCACATCCTCCACAGTCGTCGGCGGGCCGGCCGGTATCTTGCCCTTCGGCCATGGCAGGGGCTGAGGATACCAAGCGCCTTCCTTGGCGAGCATGGACCGGAACGAACCGACTGCAACTTCTGGCACCATCGGCCAGCATTTGCCGTTCGGGCCCCTGTCGGAATGGCAGACGAACGGATTGCCCCACCTCGTGCTGCGGTCAACCTTCACCGTATTTTCGGGCATCTTCCAGCCCTTGGTGCGCCGGAGTTGGATTCGCTGCGGGATCATGCGCCGAACAGCCCCTCGTCCTGGTCCCGCAGGCTTTCGAAGCGGGTGAAGCGGGCCCGGAAGCGCACCCTCGCCTTCCGGCCTTCCTCTCCGAAGCGCGTCTTCAGCGAGTAGAAGTCGGCCTTGCCCTTGCACTGCATGAGCATGTTTGTCAGCCGCTCGATCTCCTTCTCCCGCTCCTCCAGCGTGATGCGCTCTTGGAGCCATTTGTCGGGGCGGAACAGCGCGAGGCAGGCGTCGAGGTTCTGCAGCCCTCCTTCCCCGCCATAGGCGTCGCCTCGGACCGGCCGGCCCACGGTGCGCTTCGTCGATTCCGCGTTCTGCTGCATCAGCACGATTCCGGCGCAGCCATTGTCGGCCATCACGTCCTTCAGGTCGCTGAACACCTGGAACACCTGCTGCGCAAGAATGTCCCGCGGATTGTCGGGCGCGATCTTCTTGGCGTGGTCTATCACGATGATGCCCGGGCCTTTTGCCTTGACGAATGAGCGAACCCTCACCGCCAGACCCGAGACCCGGAGCCCCGACCATTTCTGGATCGCGATCGGCAGTTTTGCCGCTTCCCGCGCGTCCTCGAAATAGCGGTCGAACTCCTCCTCCGTGAGCTGGCCCGATTTCATGCGGACCGCCTCGAGCCCGATTTTCTGGCTGGAGAGCTGCCACGCGCATTGCTCCCGGGATTGCTCCCCGGAGAGGAACAGGCACGGCACGCCCTGCTCTCCCGAGAACCGGATCTGCTGCATGATGAACGAGGTTTTGCCGTCGCCGGACTTGCCTAGGAGCCCGTAGAGGTTTCCCGGCTCCAGGGGCCCGTCCAGGACCGTTCCTATCTCGTCCATGAACCAGGGCCATCCGGTCGATGCCTTGGCCTTGTGGGCCGTCCCTGCCGCGTTGAGGGCCTCCTGCACCACGTTGCGGATATCGAGGTCGTAGCCGGCCACCGCGGCGCCCTTGCGTATCTCCGCGAAGCGGCTTTCCAACTCTTCGAGGATTTCCCCGACCTTCGCATCCGGAGGCGCATCGCGGGCGATCGTCTCCGCATCCATGGCGACCGCTACCAGATCACGGCGGATCGATAGCTCGTGGATCGTCCGGCCGTAGTCTTCCGCGTTGGCGGTGGTCGTCGCTTCCATGGCGAGCCGGGCGACGTATTCGGCCAAGCTGATGTCCCCGACCGCCTGCTCCGCCAGAAAGGCCTTGAGCGTCTTCGGGTCGGCGACGTGGCCCGATCCGATCCGCTTGGCGCAGAGGTCGAATATGGAGCCATGCAGGGCATCGTAGAAGTGCTCGGGCTTAAGAAAGGACACGACCTTAGCTAAGGCCTCGTTGTGAATGAGGATGCAGCCGAGAAGGGCTTGCTCCACCTCGATCGAGTGCGGCTGGCGGGGCTGGCCTTGCATGTCCATCAGGCGGCCTCTCGCGCTGTTGCCTTGTCGATCCGGTAGCCAGTGCCCCAAATCGTGCGGATGATCCCGTCGCCGCCTGTGGCCTCCTCGATTTTACGCCGGAGCCGACACACGATGACGTTGACGACCGGCGCGTCGGGCTCGTCGATGGAATGATTATAGGCAGCGGACAGGAGCGCTTCACGAGAGACCGTCCGCCCGGCCTTCATCATCATCGCTTCGATGAACGCCAGTTCCATCCGGGTGAGCTTCAGTTCCTTCCCGTCGGCCGTGGCGGTGCGCTCCACCGGATCGTAGGAGAGCCGCCCAGCCTTGATCACCGGCTCGGTGATTCCGAGGCTTCTACGGGTGAGGGAGCGAATCCGCGCCATCAGCTCGGACTTGTCGAACGGGGACGCGAGCGCATCGTCCGCGCCGCTGTCGAGGCACGAGGCGATCTGATTCCGGGATGCGCAGAGCGCCAGCACCGGCGGGCGCGGGTCGATGCGCCCGATCTCGCCGGGCAGTCTCCTCCCCTCCCCGCAGTCGATCACCGCGACGCTCACCATGTCGTCGGCGAGGAAATAGGCCGCGTCGTCCAGGAGGCCCGTAGGCTCGACCCGGTGCCCCGCGGTGATGATGTCCATGCCGAGCCGGCGGCGCATGTCCATGCTCGGGCTGTAGAGGAGGATTTTCATGCCGCCCTCGCCCGGAGCGCGTCTTCCTCGCGGAAACGACGTTCGTGCCCGTTCAGCCAGAGGAGGATGCCGCCGGCCTCAGCCTCGTCCTGATTAGCGACGTAGACGCCCATGCTTTCGAGGAGCGATTTGCACCGCTTCTTCGATTCCGCGCCGGGGATGTTGCCGTTGCCGAGCGTATGCTTCCGCCATTCTTTGACGCCGACCCGATGAAACGGGATGCGGTACATGGCGAGCGTGAAGCAGAGGACGTGGTGGATGCCGTTGAGGAGGTTCTGCGTCTGGACGGAGCCCTGCGTCTCCATCACCGTTTCGAAGCCGAGCGCCGTGACCTTCTGCACCTTCCGCGGCGCGGGCGGGACGGCCATTGGGATTTCGATGGCAGCGCGGGTGATCTGCTCCTCTTTCAGAAGGCGGATCAGCTCCCTACCGAGGAATCGTGAGCGATAGGTATCCTCGCCCTTGGGCGCGTGCCATGAGCCGCACCGGATGACGGGGCGCCCTGTGAACGGCTCACAGAGCGCATACCCTGTCCGCGTCGAGGGATCGAGCGAGAGGAGCATCCTGACAATCCGCCGCGATTGTTGAGGGTGCTACTCGGCCGCTTCAGCGAAAGGGTTGTCGATCCCGTCGACCTCGCCTTCCTCGTCCGCTTCGTCCTCGTCGTCGGGCTTCATCGCCATGACGAGCTCGCGCTCCTTGCGGCCCTGGCGCCAGCCGTCCGCCCACTTGCGGCCGACCTTGCTGTTCTCGTCGTGCGGGTTCGGCAGGCCTTTCTGCAGCCACCCCTCTCGGCGCCCGTCGTCGTAGGCCTTCTCTTCGAGTGGGATTAGGCTGGGATCCTGCTCGAAGAAGTCCACCTGACTTGGCTCCGGCCGGATTCCGAGGAGTCGCAGATAGCCAAGCGTGTCCCGAACTTCCTTCAGCCACTTGTCGAGCTTGCCCTTGGCCTTCAGCTTCATGGCCTTCTTCGCGGCGGGGACGTTCACCCCCATCCGCTCGGCCTGGGCATAGACGCCGCGGAACGTGCCGGTCGCGGATTCGTGCTCCGTCTTCGCGGCCGTCATCCGTCCGATGTGGACCGCGTCGATCGCGTCTCTGTTGGGCTCGTCGGTCATGCTGCTTTCCCTCCTCGTAGCCACCCGAGCCGCGTCGAGTGGCAGAGCACGGTCTGGTCCCAGATGAACCAGCACCAATCCGATGAGCCGCCTTCCGCTTTGCCGCCGGCGGACAGATATCCGCCTGGCGGGCACGAGACCCGCGGCGTCACGATCCAGATCCGGTGAGGTGGGCGCTCTTTGAAAAGGCCATTGGCGCGCTCGGCGCCGGCGATGAAGCGGATGTCGAGAAACACCGCGATCTTGCCGCTAGCGATATTCAGCGCGCGGCGGATGAACGCCTCGGCCCCCTTCGCACGGAAAAACGGCGGGTTCATCACGATGTTCTGGACGTTGGTGAATTCGCACTCGGGATCGAGGAAGTCCTGCACGCCGCCGAAGCCCCGGTCAGCGATGTCGGAGCCGTGCGCGCTAATCCCGTTCTGCAGGAGGGTATTGACGATGTTCCCCTGCCCGCAGGCAGGATCCCAGACTCGGCCGACGAAGCGCTCGACGCGGAGCAGCGCTTCCGTCGCGGCGGTCGGCTCCACGTACCAGTCGAGCGGGTCGCGCTCCCACAGCTTCGCGTTCTTCGCGCGCGGTTCGGTGTCGAGGATGGCCAGGGCTTCCATCAGCGCGCCATGCGCCGCCGCGGCGCGGTGTCGATCGGCCGGTGGTGCTCGCCCCTGCGGATGATGTTTGCGAGGGTTCTCACCCGCTGCGAGGCGTCCCTTAGACGGATGCTCCCGCTCATCTCGTCGGCCCAGCGCTCCAGCGTGGAAAGCACGGCCTTGCGCTCAGCGTCGACGCCCTCTTGGGCCGTCTTCATGATGAAGATGGGCGGCTGGGTCATGGCGCCGCCTCGTTCGGAGTGACGCGAAGCGAGGTCTTCCTCCACTGGACGCTGTAGTAGCGGCCGGCGAACCGCACGCCCATGAGGCCGCCTTCGGGTCGCTTACCCTTTAGGCAGTCCTCGGCGACTTTCGCCTGCTGCAGAATGTCACCCGATAGGGCGTCGAGGATGACCCGCGCCGGCGGCTGCGGCGGCAGGCGAAGCGTCTTCCCTTCCACCCCATTGATGGCGATTCCCATGCGGTGGAGCTTGCCCATGACCGCGCTCCGGCTCGTCTCGATGTACATGGCGATCTGACCGCCGGAGTATCCGTCCGCCGCGAGCTGCTTAAGCCTCTCGACCTTCTCGGGGGGCCACGGGACGTTCATGGCGCGCGCCGCTTGAGGCGCGACTTGGCCTTCGCAATTTTCGCAGCCAGTTCCGCAGCTTCAGTCTCCAGACTGAGAAGATCATCGTCCGCCTCGACGAGCGCCCGTTCGATCACGAGCTCATGTTGGAGAGTGCGGATCTGATCCTCGCAGTACGTCAGATACGCGCCCCTGATCCGCATGAAGAGGTCCGCGTCGATCGTCTTCGCCACGCCGCGCCGGAGATGCACGAGCGCCCAGTAGGGCAACCCGAACTTGGCCTCTAGCCGGCGCAGCGCGCCTTCGGTATCGCCTGATCCGCGCGTCTCGCGCTCAAGCAGGCGTTTCACATAGTGGCCGGCGGCGAGCGCACTCATGCTCGCAACCGAATTAGCTGACTTTGACAAGCCCATTGTCCCTGTCCCTCGATACGCTGTGGGTCATGGGAAAGACGGTTCGTAAGACTGGAAGTGGAAACAGCCGGGGCCTGGCGGTCTACCCACCCCGGCTGCTCTCCGCCGCATCCCCGGGGGGCCCGGGTGGCGAAGGGGAATGGAAAATGGCGGGAGCCGCGAAGCCCCCGCCAGTGAGGGAGGTAAACGCCTCGTTGGAGGCCCGGTGACCGCGATGGCGCGGAATGGGATGGGGCTGCTCTCACTGGAACAGCCAAGCTATTATCGCGCCGTCGACACGCTCACGCGGCAGACAAAGATTGTCCGCAATCTCGCGGAGAGAGTAGCCGCGCTCCTGACTGGCGAGGATTGCTTCGATGAGTGCGGCCTCCCGGTCGTTCACCGCCGCCCCTCCATGGTCGCGTACCAGTTGGCTAGACGCCGCCACTCGATGATCGCGTCCCACATTTCCCCGATGCCATGATCGACGATCGCGAAGGCGCGCTGGAGGGCGGCGTCTTGGATGGAGATAACGGTGGCAGTCATGCCAGCACTACGATGAGGCCGAGCCAGAAGATCGCGCATCCGGCGAAGAGGACGGGCCATCTCGTCATGCTGCCACCGCGCGGCGACGACTTGCGCTTCGAATCTCGGTCAGGCGCTTGTAGCTGATGCCTTCGATGTCCCGCTCAATTGCCGCCGCCACGAGGCGATCCCAATGTTCCGGCGGAATCGAGTTGCGGGCCTTCATGGTGCGCGCGTGACTGTCCGGTATACCGATCGCTTGGGCGAATGGACCGGCCCCGCCAAAAGCTTCGATGATCGCGTCGAAGGTCTCCATACGCCATGTCGCTACACCAAGTAGCGATGCTAGTCAACACGGCACGTAGCGATCCGACCGCTACACTACGTGCTATGGATATGAAGGCCCAAAGACGGCAACAGGGACGGCGGTTGAAGGAGGCTCGTCTGCGCTTCTACCGCTCCGCCCGGGAAGCCGCGCTCGACAACGACTGGCCGGAGAGCACCTATCGCTCTCACGAGAATGGCACTCGCACGATGGGTGATGACGACGTGGCCCGCTACGGCAAGCGGTATGGCGTCCGTCCTGAAAAGATTATGTTCGGCGGCGCGGGCGGGACCAGCACCGAGAATGAGGCGGTCCAGTCGGTCAACGAAGTGGACGTGCGGGGCGGAGGCGGCGCCGCAGGCCACACCGAGAGCTTCGACGCGATGACAGCGGTCGACGGCCGGACCTTCTCCGCGGATGAAGTTCGCTCAGAGTGGGGCATCCCGAAGGAGTACCTGCGCGGCGAGCTGCACATGCAGCCGGACGGCGCCTGGATCATCGAGGTGTTCGGCGATTCCATGTACGACCCGTCGTCCCCCGGTGAGCCTGGCTCTCTTTTCCCCGGCGATCGTGTCATCGTCGATACTGGCGATATAAGACCGACGCCGCCCGGCCATTTCGTGGTGTTCGACGGAACCGGCGTCGTGATCAAGCTCGTCGAGGTAGTGCCGCGGTCGGACAGGATCCGGCTGAGCAGCCGCAACCCTGCTTACCAGCCCTATGAGGCGACGGCAGACGAAGCGCGAATCATCGGCAGGGTCCGAGGTCGCATTTCCGCGATGTAGAGGGGATCAAGATGAGGTCTGTCATAATCTTGGCGACCGCAGCCCTTACCGCCTGTTCCGTGACGCTGCGGAACGATCCGCCGGCCGCCACCTTCACGGCCTCTACCGGCTTGGACGAAACCGCGACCTGCCTGGTTCGGGCTTTGAACGAGGATAACCCACGGGCTCTCCTGCCGGGACCGCATCTCACGCATCAGGTGCAGATCGTCGAGCCGGGACGGGTCTATGAGGTCTTGCCACAGAAAACGATCGTGGTCGGCGGCGAGGTCTACTTCATCCGGGCGACCGCCCTCCCCTCCGGCGGCACTCAGATCGAGCCGTTCGCGATCGGAACGTGGCGTGGAGTGAAGGAAGCTGCCGAATCGTGCGCGGGGTAGCTCTACCTCTCTGACGTTTGTACCCTTCTTGCTTCCCTTCCCGGATCTTCATCCTGCTCGGTGGTGAGGGGAGGGATTTGGCGTAAGACCCCCTACCCCCTATGGCCAGAAGCCATAGGAAGGCAGGGATCAAACGCCAGTCCTGCTCGGCGGAGCCGGGGATGGGACATGGCGGCCGGGCCTCACGGCAACCGGCAGGTCCGATTGAACGTCGGCGGTGCCTCCGGACTTTCGACCCTGCACCGAATCGCCCTTGCCGACAGAGCCGAAGCCGCACCGGCGATCTGCCCCCTCGATACACGATGTCGATTGTCGCTACAAGGTGTGTTGACATGCGTTGCTACACGGTGTAGCGATACACCCACCAACACGGGAGCGGCGCCCATGCAGACCACAGCCCTACGAATGCCCGAGCCGGAGCGGATCGACCGCTTCAAGGTCGGCGACCACGTCGTGACGCGCGATCTTCTGACCCGCGGCATCGTGGTGCAGGTCTGGCATCACCCCGACGGCGAGGCGCGCTACTCGGTCGAGTACCAACTTTGGCCGAACGAGCCGGCGCAGTCGCTGTGGGTGCGCGAGAGCCATCTCCACGACCTCGCCAAGGGCCTGCAGGAGATGGACCGCGTCGGGAAAGCGGTGCGGGAGCGGATCGACGCGGACAGAGCCCAGAAGCGCCGGCAGGCCGCGGCGGCGGCGGAACCCATGGAGAGGCCCGAATGATATCCCACCCGAAAGACTTCGAGGTTCTGTTCTCAGACCTCATGACGCGCGACGAGGCGATCAGCCAGGAATGGTTCGATCTGGCCTCTGCGATGATGGAGTTCGCCAAGCGCCGGAAGGACGTGCGCCTTCTCATGCGGCCGAGCGAGTGGATCCAGCCGGAGGAGGACGAGCCGGATAGGCCCATCCCCGAGGGCATCAAGCCCCGGCGCAAGTCCGGTCCGTCGAGGCTATTGGCTGGCGAGACCCTTTCTGACGAGGCCGGCGAGCGGGTCGCTAAGGCAGTAGCCGCGGCGCTCGACGACGTGGCCGACGTTCACCAGTCGGAGGCGGCGTGATGCGCGGCATCCTCCCCCTTGTCGCCGAGGGCTTCGGCCACCTGTCCGCCGCGATCTACACCTGCGTATTCGCCGGGGCCTGCGTCCTGCTTGTGGCGGGGTTCTACGGATGAGCGATCACGGCATCGAGGCGTTCTACCGATTCCCGCTGTGGTTTCGCCGAACAACCGTCGTGGTTGCCTTCATCCCCGTCATGCTCTGGACGATCAGCGTCCGGATCGTTCGGGAGATCAAGCCGATCCCCCTCTACCTGCGGAGCGACATCAGCGAAGAGATCGCCGTCGCGCGCAACATGTGGCGCAGGACGCCCGTCCGATGACCGCGCGCCCGATCGGGTCTCTCGCCGCCCAGATCGTCAACGGCCTCGCCGAGCGCTCCGGAAGGCCCCGCCCCTTCGCCGACGTCATCCCGATCGCCGACCGGGAGTCCTGGCTCGCCATGCGGAAGCAGGACGTGACCGCCAGCGGAGCTGCGGCGCTCCTCGGCGTCCATCCCTTCGTCACGGCCTATGGCCTGTGGGCGGAGAAGACCGGCGCAATCGCTCAGGACGGGGAGATGACCGAGGCGATGGAGCGCGGCATCGAACTTGAACCGCTCGCCGTGCGACGGCTGGCGAAGGTGCGGCCGACATGGCTTGTGGAACAGCCGAACGCCTACTACCGCGACCCGAAGGCGCGGCTTGGAGCGACGCCGGATGCCTTTGCATCGGATCCGGAGCGGCCGGGCTTCGGGGTGGTGCAGATCAAGTCCGTCGAGCCGAGGAAATTCCGCAAGGACTGGCGGAACGAGGATGGGGAGATCGAGCCGCCGCTCTGGATCGTCGTCCAGGCGATCATCGAGGCACACCTGACCGGCGCGCAATGGGCCGCGGTCGCCGCGCTCGTCATCAGCTATGGCATCGAGCTTCACGTCGTCGAGGTGCCGCTGCATGCCGGCATCATCGAGCGGATTCGCGCCGAGACGGAAGCGTTCTGGCGGATGGTCGAGGACGGCCACACACCGGACCCGGACTACAAGCGTGACGGGACGCTGCTCTCGCGCATCTATGCCGAGGCGAGCGGGCCGGAGATCGACCTCAGCGCGGACAACGAAATCCCGTCTCTCCTCGCCGAGCGCGAGCGGATCAGCGCCGTGACATCGGAGAACCGGCGCCGCTCGGACGAGATCAAGGCCGCACTCCTCCACAAGATTGGCCCGGCTCAGTCGGCCCGCGTCGCCGGCGGGATCATCACGGCCAAGACCGTCAACCGCAAAGGCTACACGGTCGAGCCTTCCTCCTACCGAGACATCCGATTCAAACCCGCGGGAGCCGCGCGATGAAGAAGAAGAAGCCATTCCTGAACCGCTGCGTCTTCATCGAAGGGATCGGCCGCGTCCATGCGCTCGGGCCGGCTGGCGAGGAGCATGTCGCTGCACTTGATCACGGCAACGTCTTCACCGGCGATCCGCAGAAGCAGTTCGATCTAGGCATGCTAGCAGCCGACATCATTGCTGGCCACGCCGAAGGCAAAGTCCTTTGGGCAGTACGATTCCAGGAGAAAAACGCATGAGTGCCGCCACGGCTGAGAAGATGCCTAATCCGATCGTCGAGTTCCGCCACCAGCTTGACTCGATGGGCGAGCAGTTCAAGGCGGCGCTGCCTAGCCACATCCCGGCCGAGCGCTTCGCCCGCGTCGTGATGACGGCGATCCAGAACAATCCGAAGCTCCTGCAGTGCACCCGGCAGTCGCTGTGGAACGCCTGCATGCGTGCGGCGCAGGACGGGCTTCTGCCCGATGGTCGCGAGGGCGCGATCGTCTCCTATGGCGATGACGAAGACGGCAAGGGGAGTTCGAAGGTCGCGCAATGGATGCCGATGATCGGCGGGATCCGCAAGAAGGCGCGCAACAGCGGCGAGCTGGCCGGATGGGAAGCCCATTGCGTTTACGAGAACGACCATTTCGATTTCGAACTCGGTGACGAGCCGTTCATCCGCCACAAGCCGGCGCTCGGCGACCGCGGCGAGATCATCGCCGCCTATTCCATCGCCACGCTGAAGGACGGCTACAAGTCCCGCGAGGTCATGTCGATCAAGGAGATCGAGGGCGTCCGCTCCAAGTCCAAGGCGAAGAAGGGTCCGTGGCGCGACCCGATCTTCTATCCCGAGATGTGCAAGAAGGTGGTGGCGCGTCGGCACGCGAAGGTGCTGCCGATGAGCGGCGACCTCGACGACCTGATCCGGCGCGACGACGCGCTGTACGATCTGGAGGGCGCGAAGGAGGAGGCGCAGCAGACGCGGCCCCGGTCCCTGTCCGGCCGGCTGGACGCTCTCGCCGCTTCGGAGCCACGACAGGAGGAGATACCTGCCGGCCCCGTGATCGAGCATGCGGCCACACAGGAGCCCGCTGACGGGCAAGTCTCCGATCCGGCACCCGACACCGGCCAACCCGAGGAACGCCTTCCTGAGTCAAATACGGGGGCAGGAGAGGCATCCGACATGGGGCCGGACGAGAGCCAGAAGCTCCGGGCCGAGGCAATCGAGTTCTTGAAAGGCGCAACGACGCAGAAGGCCGTCACGACTTGGCTGAAGAACAACGTCGAGCCAAAGCGTGAGGCGATGTTCCCGGGTGACCTCGGGGATATCGACCGGGCACGCGATGCGGCGCTGAATCGGATCGCGGGCGAATGAGCAAGCTCCAGATCACGGCGATCTGGAACGGCTCGGCATTCGTGCCGGATCACGTCTTCGCGGAAGACTGCGCCGCTATAAGCCGGGGCAAGCAGGTGATGCTCACCGTCGAACAAAATCGCCATCCCGAGTTTCACGCGTGGTTCTTTGCCATGCTCGGCGCCGTCTGCAGGGCTGGCTACTGGGAAGGCGACCAGGACTCGCTTCTACGTTACATCAAACTCGGCGTTGGCTGGGGCGATTGGTATCCGCACAGCAACGGGGGCGCGACCTTCGTCCCGAAGTCGATCAGCTTCGCCCGCTGTGACCAAGCAATGTTTCAGCGCTTCGTCTGGTACGCGAAGCACTTCTTGGCCACGCGCCTCGGCGTCGACACCGATTCAATCTTCGCCCAGGCGGATAGCGAGACGGGCCATGCCGTCGATCGGAGGGCGGCCTAATGCCTGATCGTCCCCCCATCGGAAACAAGGGCATGTCAGGGGGGCCTCCCCCGACCGAAGAGCCGCTGGACTACGGCGGCAGCGGATGGGCCCGCACGGGCCGTCTGCGGCTAAGCCCCGGGTGGTTCGGCTTCGTCAAGGTTGAGGAGCTTTGGCAGAGCCACGCCGGCGATCGGCAATGGTGCACGGTCCGACGCCCCATTCAACTGAACGACGTGACGAAATGAGCATGATCGAACGTCCCGCGACGGCCTTCGCCGAGGACCGGCCAGCGAAGCAGAAGCGCCCGCGCATCAATGACGAGGCGCACCTGAAGCTGATCCGCCAGCTCCCGTGCATCATCGACGGAACCTATCCGGTCGAGGCCGCGCATATCCGGTCCGCATGCCCGAGGCTCGGCAAGAGATCCACGGGGAAGGCCGAGAAGCCGGACGACAAGTGGACGCTCCCGCTTAGTCAGAAGCGCCACGCGGAGCAGCACCAGGGCACCGAGCTCGCATTCTGGGAGCGCTACGGCATCGAGCCCTTCTCAACCGCGCTCGCGCTCTACGCGGCGCAGGGCGACATTGAGGCCATGGAGCAGATCGTCAGGAACGCTCGAAAGGACAGAGCATCATGAACAAGACCATTGCATTCGGCGCGTTCGGAATGGCGGCCCTCGTTCTGGCCGGCTGTGAGCGCCCCGCCGATGTCGCGTCACGCAATCTTTCGACCGCCGCGGACAACTTTGAAATCACTCGCCGGGTGGTGTTCTTCAACGGCATCACCGACAAGTACCTTCTGACGATCGAAGGGCTCTGCTCTCTCGGCAACAATGATGGGCCGAAGGAGTTGACCGTGACATGCCGGGTCGGCGCGCGCGAATACAAGAAGCACTTCCTCGGCCTCTCCGACAACGTGACGTACTTTGTCGAGCAGATGGAGCCGACCGACGTGAGCACCTTCCACTATCGGGTGATGTTCCGTCCGCAATCCATCATCCCCGACATCGACTTCCAAGGCGACGCTGACGAGCTGACAGACTTCGGGGACCGCCCATGAACAAGTCCGCCGAACCCGGCCCGGAGAGCGAGGGGGTGGGGTTCACAGACTGGATCATCGTCCCAATTGACATTCGGCCCGGCGTCGTAGCGAGGCTGCAACTGCCGCGCCAGATGACCAAGGCCGAAGCTGAGAAGATCGCGCGCGTCGTGCTGGCGTATGCCGACGCAGGAGCCTCCACATGACCGCCACAACCCCCCAAGCCGATCAGCCCTCGCAGGACAGCGCCTCTCCCGACATGGGGAAGGTGCGGGAGGCGTTGGAGCCGTTCGCAAAACTCGCCGACGAGATCGAGTTCTGCATGGGGCCGAACGGGCATCCCGACAACTGGTCGAAAGCCTGTAGTTGGCCAGACCTTGTTCAAGCTCGCAAAGCGTATCGCGCCCTCTCCTCCCTTCCCGCTCCACAGCGCCAGGAGCCTGCCAGCGCCCCGGCGGAGGGGATAAGCGAGTTCTTTTGGGGCGCAGTCGAAGAGGCCTCGAAAGAGTGGGAAATGCAGGCGGCGCTCCCGGACGATGAACCGAGCGGAATGACTGAGATCGGCCGCGCGTTCTATCTTCAAGGCCGCCTTGTTGCTTGTCTGAGAACCATACTCGAAATTGCGCCGAAAGCGAAGCTCTCCGCCTCTTCCGCCCCACCTGCGGGGGAGCCGTTCACCTTGTGGGCTGACGGTTACCGTCATGGCTGCGCTGATACCGCCGACACTGCGGCGATCATCGAGCGGTGCGCGGAGATAGCGGAGAAGAGAGCTGCCTACCATCGTGACGCTTCATTAGATCTGGCGTTCTACTCCACGGACAGAATGCTACGCCACGCAAAAGCCAACGAGGCTAAGTACACTGCCGAAGCCATCCGCGCCCTCAAGGGGAGGGATGCGAAGTGAGCGAGCACACCAAGACGCTCGATTGTGTCTTTCACGCGAGCCTGCATTGCCTCTCTACATCCGCGCCAGGATTGTCAGCGGCCGTCCGAGAGGCCATTGCCAGAAATGTCCGGCAACGGGTGAAACAGACACTCCCGTCGTACTCCGACGATCCACAAAAGAAGCCATGCACGGCTTACGGCTGTCATGGCGGATGGATCGAAGGGATGGGGGCTGGGTTCGACTGCGAAGAGTGTCACGGCACTGGCTTTGTCACGATTGACCCAGCCGCCCACCGCGCCCTCGGGAGGGATGCACCGTGAGCGAGCTAGACCTCAACTGGTACGCCAGCCAGCTTCGCGCCCTGCCCGGCTATCCTTGGCTCGATCCATGCCCTCGCTGCGGCTATCGAGGTTCATGCGACTGCACCGTTCTTGAGCGAGCACGGGCGGCATTACCGGGACTGCACTTGGCTGTTCGCCGCGCCCTTGAAGCCGAGGAGAGGGGGACGAAGGAATGAGCGCCGAATGCCGCTACGCCGTTGCGCCGAAGGAATGCTATCGCGGCACCGGCGGCGACACCATGAAGCGGGTCGCGAACCCCGACCGCTTCCTTTGCTCGTGGGCCAACTTCCACCCTGACGCGCCAGCGAAGCTCGTCGATACGCCGCCTTGGCTCCAGAACAACGCGATGGCCGGGCACCTCATGCGCAAGGGCGACTGCGACAAGTGCCCCTGCTTTGATCGTGGGGAGCCGGTGGAATGACCCCACCCCGCACCGAGGAGGAGACCCCCGTGAAGCGCCATCCAATTCAGCCACTCGAAACCGACAGCCAAGGTGTGCTCCGGTTCAAGAGAAATGCCATCGTCTGCCACCTTCTGGACCACGGCGGACTGAACATGAACGATCTCGCGGTTCTGGACTTCTCGAACGAGGATCGCGAGCACTTCGCTCAGCTCATTGGCTACAGTCTCAGTGGTGGTGCCGATCTATCTTACGTCAGCAACGAAACCTATGCCGCCGCGCAGCGGATGCACGAGGAGGGTGCAACCGACACCGAAGCTCGTCTAGCGGTCGCAACTGACCTTCTGCGCAAATTGCGCGAGGCGCTACGCGAGCCGATAGCCGAACTCTTCGGTGTGCATCCTGACGATCTGGACGGGCATCCATGACCCCCCGCACCGAGGAGGAGCTTCGCGCGATGCTGGCGGACTGGGAAACGCCGCGTTGGGTTTATAGCTGCTCACCCGCTCGCGCCGCCCCCGACCTCATCCGCCAGCTTCTCGACCTCATGGCGGAGAACAAGCGATTGAGCGAACAGCTACGCGCCTTCACCGAACTAGAGGCCCCGTAGGCATGGAGAGGGCAAGCGCACGGCAGATCAGGAGGAAGCCTCACGGTCCCGTGGAGGTGCCGCCGGAGTTCGTCGCGAAGATCAAGGCGATGGATGACTGCCAGTTGCGCCTTGCACTGCGCTGCCATGAAGACGACCCGTGGCAATACAAGACGGAAGGCTATCACTATGAGCTTCGGAAATCGAAGCGAAACGCCTGCCTCGCTGAAATAAAGAAACGCCGCGAGGATGAGGTCGACCCTGACGTTCCGAATCCGGAGCCAGAGCAACCGAAGGCCGGCGTGGTCTATATCATCAAAGCCGGCGAGCGGGTGAAGATCGGGTTCACGACCAACCTTGAAAGCAGGCTAGGTTCATACCGAACCAACTGCCCATTCCCGCCAGAAGTGCTGTGTAAATCACCGGGCACACCGCGCGACGAAGCAGCCGTGCATTTGCGGTTCCATGAACACCGTCTGCACGGGGAATGGTTTCACCTAACTCCCGAGATCCAAGCGTATATCGACGAAGTGAACGCTGGAGTGGCGGCATGAACCGCCCGCTCGCCATAACCCAACGACAGGTCCGCGCGATCTGCGAAGGAGCGCGGCGGGCGGGCTATGCACCAATCCTTGAGATCGGCAATGTCGTGATCCGGCTTGTCCCCGAAGATCGCGTTATCCAGCCCCCGCCAGAGGAACCAGTTGACCGCGAGGGGATCGACCTTTGACTGAAGAGATGCCCCGGAAGCTCCCGCCCTTTGTCTATCGCGAGAAAACGCGCCACGGCAGGGCCGTGTACTATTTCCGCCGGGAGAAGGGACTGCGCACGCGCTTGCCGGATTACGGGAGCGACGGATTCGACACGGCCTATCGCGCCGCGCTGGAGGGCACGGAGACGCCGAAGCGCCGTAAGGCAGGCGCCGGTAGCCTCGCATGGCTGATCGCCCGCTACAGGGAGACGGGCGCCTACAGGCAGGTCCTATCGCCGGCCACCAGGCGGCAGCGCGACAACATCCTGAAGGGCGTCGTGGATATCTCCGGCGGAAAGCCGTTCAAGGCCGTGACGAAAGCTGACGTCATGAACGGTCGGGAGAAGCGGTCGGCGACGCCGGCGCAGGCTAGGAACTTCCTCGACGCACTGCGCGGGCTCTTCGCCTGGGCGGTCGCCTCGGACCTCTTGCCGACCGACCCGACGGAAGGCGTGAAGAATCCGCCGCGGCCAAAGACTGGCGGCTTCAAGGCCTGGACGATGGAGGATGTGGGCAGGTTTGAGGCTCGCTGGCCGGCCGGTAGCAAGGAGCGCGTGTGGCTACACGTCCTGCTCTATACCGGGCTGCGGCGGGGCGATGCCGTCCTGCTTGGCCGTCAGCACGTCAAGAACGGCGTGGCGACGCTCAGGACCGAGAAGACCAACACCGAGGTCTACATCACCATCTATCCGCCGCTGGAGCGCACGCTGGCGATCGGGCCGGTCGGGGATCTGGCCTTCATTGTTGGCGCGGATGGGAAGCCCATAACCAAGGAGACGTTCGGCAACTACTTTCGGGAGGCATGCGACGCGGCGGGGATCAGAGGGAAGTCCGCTCATGGCCTCCGCAAGCTCGCCGCCACAGTCGCCGCAGAGCTTGGCGCCACCGTCTCGGAGCTCGAGGCGATGTTCGGATGGACAGGCGGAACGATGGCCTCGCTCTACACCAAGAGCGCCGAGCGGAAGCGCCTGGCATGGTCCGGCGGGGAAAAGGTCATGAACAGTTACCGACCGCACCCTGCCGGCAATTCCCCGCACCCTGAAAAAGATAAAGGCGGCTCAAAGGGTTAGAGCCGCCTAATTGAAATGCTGGTGCGGTCGAGAGTAGTCTGACAATGGGTCGCCACGGTGCTTTATGGCAAGGTGCGGGCGAAACAGGCCCTTTGATCCGATTACGGAATTTTGAATGCTCCCCGCACCCGTTCTCACCGTCTCCACCATCGGCGACCTGATCGACTGCGCCTACACGATGTGGGCGGTGTGCGAGGCGTGCGGATGCCGCCGCGTCGATCTCGCGGTGCTGGCGGCGCGCTACGGGCGGGAGGCGAGCTATATCCGGGGCGAGACGCCGATCCGGATCCGATGCGCCCAGTGCGGCGCGCGGTGCGAGCGGCTGATCATAGGAGCGCGATGATGCCAAGGAGGAGGGACAGATGGCACGAACAATGAGCGAAGTCAGTCAGGAAGACGACGGGATCGAGATCACGCCGGAGATGATCGAGGTGGGGGTGAAGGCTCTCGCCAATGCAGAGAACCGCGATGCGACTAACCTGGACGAGGACATTGTGCGGGCGATCCTAGAAGCCGCGCTGTTCGTGAACGAGCAGGGATAATCACGGCGGAGTCATGAGCCTGACCGCCCTCTGAAACTCCAGTTGCGGTATGTCAACGCCCGGAGAAAAGAAGCCGCTTTGCGTTGGCGCTGCGAACACGAAGTTCACCTCACGACGCACCGTCAGAGGATACAGCTTCTGCCAGGGATTACACTCGTACTCGACGATAGAGCGGTAGATTGCCGCTCCTGGAGCTGCGCTGATTGGCGTGGGAATTTCAATCTCAACCGAGAAGTGACCTGACCTTAAATCCAGGCGGGCGAAGCGGGGCGCGACCGGAAAAACGATGTTGTTCCCGTCGATGATGAATTCCCTGATTGTGGCGGGACAGTCCCTAAGCCCTTCACCCTCGAACCGAAGCTTAATGGGCTGCCCCGGCGTGACCGGGTTGTTCATCACCTCGATCTGGGTGATGACCCGAGGCAGGGTGTTGTCCATCATCATGACGATGACGGGCGAGAGTATGGCGCAGACGATAGCGGCCGCGAGGAAGGATGAACTTGGGCGCTGGAATTTCATGAAGCGGCGCATCGTCTATACCTTCTCTGTGAAGAAGCGGGTTACAGCCCAGACCGCGCCAGCCACTACGGCGATGCCGGTGGCCACGTTGCGCAGGAAGCCCATTACCCACGCGACCGCTGCGTCCTTCTCCAAAACCTTTTCGATGTCCTCCTGCTTGTCGATCATCCGACGAAGTGCCCGGCGTTCCTCATGTGTGAAAGGATCGCCGTTGAGGCCGCGTTGTTCGACCATCTAGAACCCCATTGGCGGCGCGAAGAAACAGCGGCGACTTTGATCCAACTTCTTGCACCGCCAGAACTGCCCATCCTCGGACATCTGCGCTTCGGCAAACGGGATGGTCTCGCCAGTGGATGATATGCGCCAGCCTGCCGGCGTTGACTGCATGTCGGTAGCCGGGACGATAAAACAATCTCCGGTGCCGCAGCACCCGCTCCCGTCGATGGGCGATCGATAGGCCCCACGGCTGATCCAGCTTTCATGTGCGCCGGCGGAGCATGTTCCGACGATCACGGAGAGGATAATGCCAAGCCCGAGGCCCAGCCAGAATTGCGGGGTGGTCATGCCTTTGTCCCGAGGTAGGTTCTAAGCGCCACGCAGCGCGGCTCGTCAGACTCGCCCTTCAGCCCCGCATAGGACCGGCGCACGTTGTCGTAGGAGCACCATGCGATGAGAAGCCGCAGCGCATTCTCGTCGGAAGCCTGGATGGCTCTCTTTGCCACAGAGCGCGGGTCTGAGCCGCCTTGCGCAGCCGGGGTGGGTACAGGGTCGGAAACGATTGCGCCGGCCTCAGGGAGCGCGCGCTGAGGGATATGGAAGCGGGCGGGGTTGCAAGCCCCCAGCAGCACGAGGACCAAGCCGACAAGAAGCAGTCTCGCGCCCCGGCGTAGCGGCGTCCTCTTCGGCAACCAATTTCTCGAAGGCATCAAGATCATTGCGAGCCTCTTCCGCTCTAAGGTTGGCTTCCATGAGCTGCTTCGCCATGCTCGCGTGACGGCGCGCGTTCTCTTCGCCGTCGAACTTCTCCGCTGCGATACGGGATGCTTCCTTCTCCGCCTCGCACTGGAGCCGCTCGGCCCGCGCCGCCTCACGCTCGACCTCCCGGATCTTGCCGCCGCCCTCCCAGATGTACGTGACCGGCCACGGCACCGGGAATCCTTCGTAGCGAAGATGCTGAACGCCGATGCCGATCGCGATGCCGAGCACCATCGCCATAATGCTACTCAGCCCGCCGACGAAGGCCATGAAGCCCCCGCTGGCGAAACGAGCCCCTTGGAATAGGCCGCCGATCATCCCGCGCCCTCAATCTCCCCTTCCCCGGTCATGCGCGGGTTCGTCCGCGTCATGATGATCTCGTTCCGCTGGGTCTGGACGTTGCCGTACTGCTTGATGGCGAACGCGCCGAGGCTGAAGACGAAGACGTTCGTGATGAGCGCGATCACGATCCCGTCGTAGTTGCTGATGTTCTCGGACGGCACCAGCAGCAGCACCGCGGCGACGACGAATAGAAGCGCCACGAGCATGATGACGGCGATCTCGCGGGCGCCGGTCTTCTCCAGCCGAACGCCGAACGGAAGGCTTTGGGCGGTGTCGCCCTCGAAGCCTGCTTCCGGCGGCTTGGCTTTGGCGGTCGTGCGCTTTGCCACGGTCACGCCTCGCTACCTTCGGCGGCAACGCCCCTGGCAGCCTCGCCACGGCCCGTTTGCAGGAAGGGCGCTGTCGTGGGCCACCGAGCATTGAGAAACCGCTCCTTGGGCACCCTGGCGACCGACACGGCGTTGCTCTGGTTGCCTCCGAGGACGTGGTAGTGCGATGCGTCCTCGCCGGCCATGAATCCGACATGCCCTTTCCAGCCGGACTTCTTCTCCCGCCAGAACACGAGGATGGCCCCGATCTGCGGATCGACCTCCCGGCCGACCAGCGCCCAGTTGCGGGCACCCCGCGGATTATTCGGCAGCGGCTCGTCGGGAAGGGTCCGCGACATGCAGGCGTCCACATACGCACCACACCATGCCTCCTTGCGGATATCCCCGATGCCGGTCTCGTCCATGAACTCTGTCAGGTCTTCGAAGTCCTTGACTTCATGCTTCCCAAGCCAGCGACGGGCCTCGCCGTACCAGGGCAGCGGGAGCTCGCTGTCGTCGATCTGGGCGGCCTTGGTAGCCTTCTTCGGGGGGAACAGCGCCGTCAGGGTATCCCGCCCGGGAATGCCGTCGACGAGAAGGCCCTTGGCAGCTTGGAATCTCTTGCACGCCGCGATCGAGTCCCGGCCCCACACCCCGTCGGCGCCGGCCTTGCCGCAGCTATAGCCGGCCTGGATGAGCGCGGCCTGGATGTCCTTGTAGGAGTATTTCATCGCCGTCTCCGATCACTCGCAATTGTCGATGGGTGTCCCCGCCGCCTGCGCTTCGACGATGCAGAGGAGCTTGTTGAGCGCGTCCGATTCGCCCCGCGACTGCGTGACTTCGGCGGTGGAGCGGCGGATGAGGGTTTCGAGCGTCGTCTGCACGCCGGAGAGGCCTTCCTTCACCGCCTGCAATTCCTGCGTCTGCTGGAGATCCACGACCGTTCCGGCGGCGACCTTCGCCTCGAGCTGCGACAGCGCCGGCTTGACCTTCCCGTTGATGTAGCCGTCCGCCCTTGCGTCGAGCGTCATCAGCCACGTCAGGCCGCCCCCGATCGTGGTGAGCCCGCCAACGACTGCGGCGACCGAGAGGATGAGCTTCACCGGGCGGCTGAAGAGGTGCGCTTCCGGCATGGCAGGTTCCTTTCGGGCAGCAAAAAGCCCGCCGAAGCGGGCCGGGTCAGAGGGCCCGAAGGCCGCTATCCGAGATAGTCAAAGCCGAGGAGGACGCGGGGAGCTTTATTCTGCCGGCTCGGCTGAGATTTGGTCCCGCTCGTCTTTTGTTTCCTTCGCCGCTTTAGCAGCCGCAACGATCTTTTTGTCGAGTTCTAGGCAAGCTTCCGCTGCCTCCATCCCCCGCGCCATGACGGCGACATTCAGGAGATTGCGAAGCACAATAAGCTCCTGTTCTTCGAAGCTGATCTGGATGGGCACTAGCTGACTCCTAGGTCCCTATTGCCGGGGTGCCGGCGTTATTCCACAGGATACCAGCGCCGGGATTAGCTGTCGGCAGGCCGGAAATATGAACGACGCGGGCCGAGCCGGTGCCTGCGTTTTCCGGCTTGATTTCAAAAACGTTGGTGTTCCAGCCGAACTTCATGCGCTCATAGTTCGATGCGTTGGTGTAGGTGTTGTAAAGGCGGAATGTCTGAGCATTCGCGCCATTCCGCTGTGCGAGTACGGCAGCATCGTCGCGAGCGAGGATCAGGTCAGGGGCAAGACCAAACGTTCCCCACCCTAATCCCTGGCCGCCGAGGTGAATCCCGAAATTATCACGAACTTCCGCCACTGGACCATTGGTGCCAGCGAGATACAATCCGGAACCGCTGCTATAGATATAACCCGTAGAATAATCACTGCTGACGCCAACATAAATTCTGTTCACAGCCATATGGCCGTTCTTCTTAAATGAGGCGCGACTCGCACCCCCGGCCTGCAAGTCTAGAATCAGGGAGGCAGCAGCGCTGGCGGTATCAGTTACAACCACCTTAAGGCCGGTGAACACCTCGGCAGCATCGTTCCATGTTTGCGTCAACGTAAGCGGAGCCGAGTCCGTAAGCGTGCCTGCGGCAAAGGTGCTCTTGCCCGCTAGAGCCAACAGATCGCTGATCGCCATCTTGCCGGATACCGGCGTACCTGCGGGATCGTCCACGCCATAAAGCAGATCGCTGACGATTGGCGTGAATGCCGAGAGGGCGGAAACTTTGGTGTCAGCCATGATTAAGCCTCCAGCAGCAGCACACCGCCGCCATCTTCAAGTTGAATGCCGTTGCCGTCTTCCAGAAGAAGAAGCGCATCCGGCGGTGCCAGCGAGATCACCGTGAGGTCACCAGAAGCCGCCCCTGTTCCGGCGGCGGTGCCAGCGAGATCAACAATGTTTGGGTAAAAGTCCCACGCTGTCGGGTCGTCAATGTAAGCGCGCATCTCGGCAATCGTGGCCGGGAATACCGGGTAGCGGCTGGGCGGTCCCGCCACCACGGCGCGGGTGTTCCAGTCGTAATGCTCCTGCGCGCCGGCAGCTGTGATCGGCGTCGTGCCGTCCGCGAACGTACCGATGAGCGCCGCCCCGGCCCCATTGTAAACGCGCGCGCCAGGATTGATCCGCCAGTCGCCGTCAGCAGGCCCCGTGTTGATCCCTTCCGCGACACCAAGCCAGAACGCTAGTGGGTTGCCACTGGTCTGATCCCCGCCGCCGAGGACGACGCTATTAGCGTCCTGTCCCGAAGCAGCTTGGAACGAAGCCAAATCGGAATAGAGCACACTATTCCAGTGGAACAAGTTGCCGATGCCCCCGTAAAATACGTTGTTGTCGCCAACATACGTGTTCGCGAATCCTTGGTATATGCGTGCGGCAGCATAGATGACACAATGATCGACTATTCCCGTCCCGCCCAGGCCGTTGCTGCCCTCTGACATCAATGATGAATAATGAACCTCAGGGACTGCGTTTATAACTCCGCCTCCCTTCACATGGAGGGCGCTTTGACTGACAACGGTTCCCGTTCCGAAATTGCGGATGGCATTGTTGGTGCCAAGCGCAGGCGGAGGCGTCGTATCCCGCACCATCAAACGGGTGACAATGTTCGATACCGACCCGACGGTTTGAACACCAAAGACATAACCATCCTCGGCGTAACAGTTGGTCACGACCATGTTCAGAGCAACGGCCGAGACGAGAGGCATGCCTTTTGACGCACATGCCGATAGCGTCAGCGTATCGATGGATGCCGGGGTCGACGCGTGCGCGAGAAATGCTTCGACAGTGCGCCGATCCGCTCCGCCGGGATA
>Ga0190275_10000841_pt1 | contig 24341 bp, 25 predicted proteins | sample Popmic550T_FD_133745 | JGI IMG/M metagenome (GOLD analysis project Ga0190275, IMG submission 133745) | Populus adjacent soil microbial communities from riparian zone of Yellowstone River, Montana, USA - 550 T | ecosystem: Environmental > Terrestrial > Soil > Riparian zone > Trees stand | place...
GAACCGACCCGAGTCGAGCGCGGTCATCGCGACCTTGAAGCCGTCGCCGATCTCGCCGAGCAGCGCGTGGTCGCCGACCTCGACGCCGTCGAGCGCGAGCTCGGCGGTGTCGGAGGCGTGCAGGCCGAGCTTGCCGTGGATCTCCGAGGCCGAGAACCCCGGCGAGTCGGTTGGCACCAGGAAGGCGCCGAGGCCGCGGTGGCCGAGCTCCGGGTCGGTCTGGGCGAAGATCAGCGCGAAGGCGGCGACGTTGCCGAGCGAGATCCACTGCTTCTGGCCGCTGATCCTCCAGCCGCCGTCGACCTTCTCGGCGCGTGTGCTGAGGTTCGCCGCGTCGGAGCCGGTGTCGGGCTCGGTCAGGCCGAAGCAGCCGAGCGCCTCGCCGGAGCAGATGCCCGGGATGAAACGCTGCTTCTGCTCCTCGCTGCCCCACTTCGCGATCGCCGAGCCGACGAGCGAGGTGTTGACCGAGACGACGGTACGCGCGGAGGAGTCGGCGCGGCCGATCTCCTCGACGATCAGTCCGTAGGTGCGGTAGTCGATCCCGCGCCCGCCGTACTCCTCCGGCAGGATCGGGCCGATGAAGCCGATCTCGGCCAGCTTCGCCACCAGTTCGGTGTCGAAGCGGCCGCTGCGGTCGTTCTCGCGCGCCCGCGGCGCGATCTCATTGTCGGCGAACTCGCGGGCGGTGTCGCGGACCAGCCGCTGCTCGTCGGTGAGCTCGAAGTCGATCACGGCGGGCAGTCTAGACTCGGCCGATGGACGGGTTCGCGTGGCTGACGGTCGGCGGTCTGATCTTCGTCTTCCTGCTGTTCCTCGCGATCGGCAAGTGGTACCCCGGCTCCGGGGCCGAGCAGGTCGACTGGAAGCCGACGCGCTCGATCGAGACCGAGATCGAGCTCGAGCTCGACGACGTCGACCAGATGCTCGAGGCCAACAACGCCCGCCGGCGCGCATCTGGACGGCCCGAGCTGACCGAGGAGGGGCTGCGCGAGGAGGTCGCCGAGGAGGAGCGACGGATGCGGGAGCGGTCCGAGGAGGGGTAGATCTCGAGCGGCCGAGCCCGCCGTCGCCGGCTAGGACGCTCGCGCGGCGCGGCCGGCTAGGACGCCAGCGCGGCCGTCTCGCCGCTGTCGTCGGACCGCGGCTCGTAGTCCAACAGGAAGCGATCCGCGAGCGCCTCGACCAACCCAGGCAGGCGGCCCTCGTCGCGCGCAAGCTCGAGCTGGCGCCGCGCGCCGGTGCGCTGCGCCAGCGCCCGGACGGGCTCGAGCTGGGACTCGCAGCCGAGCTCCCGCGCGTGTGGCGCGCACGCCTCGAGCAGCGCGTCCAGCTGCTCGCGCGCCGGCACGCGGCACTCGCCCTCCGGATCGATCAGACGCGCGTCCATGCCGTCGCGGGCGGCGATGAAACGGTTCTCCTCGAGCGCCTCCTGGGAGTCGATCAGCGCGGTCGGGACGTAGCCCTCCTCGATCTCGAGCCGGGCGATGCACTGCACCAACGCAGCCAGCGCAGCCGCCTCGCCGACGGTCGTCTGGGCGTCGAGGATGCGCACCTCGACGGTCCCGAAGCGCGGCTGCGGGCGCACGTCCCACCAGAGGAACGTCGGCTCGGGAAAGGCGTCGCAGCGGATCAGCAGGTCGACGGCCTCGACCCACTCCTCGTAGTCAGCGAACGCGCGCGGGATCCCGACACGCGGGAAGGCCTGGAACAGCGGCGTGCGCGTCGAGGCGAGGCCGGTGTCGCGGCCCTGCCAGAACGGCGAGTTGACTGACAGCGCGAGCAGCAGCGGCAGGTGGACGCGCATGCGGTTAAAGAGGCGGATCCCCTCCGCAGGCCCGCGCACGCCGACGTGGACGTGGAGGCCGAACGTCGGCTCGCGGCGGGCGAGGTCGCGCATCGAGCCGTAGACGGCCTCGTAGCGCGGACCGCTCGACACGACGGTCTCGTGCCAGATCGTCGACGGATGGGTGCCCGCGCTCGCGGCGCGCAGCCCGAGCGGCGCGAGCTCGCGGTCGAGCTGGGTGCGCAGCGAGCGCAGCTCGCCGAGTAGGGCCTCGGCCGTGGGGTGAACGCCGGTGCTCAGCTCGAGCGCGGAGGTGTGCGTCTCGCGCGTCACGTGCTCCGCCAGCTCGGGCGGGAGCCGGGGGAGGACGCGGTCGATCTGCTGCGCGAGCGACCAGTCGTGCGGATTGAGCAGCATCACCTCCTCCTCGGCGCCGAGCGTGTACTCGTTCTCTCCTTGCCACACCGCCCACTCCGGAAGACGGCTGCTCATGCGGCCCTACTACCCACATCGTGCGCCTCGAAGCGCATCGAGGCGTCGACGAGGCCGCGGAACAGCGCAGCCTGCTCGCGCCGGCCGACCATGCTCTCCGCATGCCACTGAACGCCGACGACGAAGTCGCGCGCCGGCGCCTCGAGGCCCTCGATCACGCCGTCGGGCGACCATGCGACCGCGCGCAGCCCGTGGCCGATGCGGTGGACGCCCTGGTGGTGGAACGAGTTCACGGCCGCCTCGCGCAAGCCCATCAGCCGCGAGAGCTGGCTCCCCGCGGCGATCGTCACCTCGTGGGCGATCTTGTCGCCGCCCATGCGCTGGCGGTGCTCGAGCGTCACGCCCGGCCGGTCGGGCAGGTGCTGGTGCAGCGAGCCGCCACGCGCCACGTTGAGCGCCTGGGCGCCCCGGCAGATTGCGAGGATCGGCAGGCCGCGGTCGTCGGCGCGGCGCGCCAGCTCGAGCTCGAAGCGGTCGAGGTCGGGCTCGATCGGGCCGAGCTCGGGGTGCGGGCGCTCGGCGTAGGTCTCGGGGTCGAGGTCGGGACCGCCCGACAGGCAGATGCCAGTCAGGCGATCGAGCAGCGGCTCGACCGCCTCGAGCTCGAGCGGCGGCATGACCACAGGCAGACCGCCGGCCGTCTCGATCGCACGCAGGTAGGTCAACCCGAGCGCCATCTCGCGCCGCGGCGGGTCGGCCTGGGGGGTCTGGTCGATGCTCTCCGCGAACCGGACCTCCGAGGTCGTGACCCCGATCAGCGGTCGCGCGGCGCTCAGGCCATCAGCCACGTGTCTTTGCCTCCTCCGTTTTGCGAGCTGTTGACGACGAGCGTGCCCGCGTCGAGCGCGACGCGCGTGAGCGCGACGGGTGCCGTGACGACCGAGCCGCCGGCGCCGATCGCGAACGGTCGCAGGTCGACGTGGCGCGGCTCGAGCCGGCCGTCGCAGACGGTCGGGTGGGTCGAGATCGCGACGAGGTCCTGCGCGACGTAGTCCTCGGGCGACTCGACCACGCGACCCCGGACCGCCGCTCGGTCCTCGACGGTCGCGTGCGGGCAGACGACCACGCCCGCGCCGCCGTAGCCGCTGCGCGGCTTGACGACGAGCTCGTCGAGCCGCGGGAGGACCTCGGCGAGCACGCTCTCGTCGCAGAGGTCGTAGGTGCGCACGTACTCGATCAGCGGCTCCTCGCCGCAGTAGAAGCGGACCATCTGCTCGACGTAGGCGTGCACGAGCTTGTCGTCGGCGACGCCCGAGCCGAACGGGTTGATGACCGACACGGTCCCCGCCTTCAGCGGATCGAGCAGCGCCTCCGCGATCCACGTCGGGTTGCCCGCGGAGTCACGCAGACGGTCCTCGTCGGTGCGCCGGTAGACGACGTCGACCTCGTGCGAGTGCCCGTCCTCGAGCCGCGCCAGGACGCGCCCCTCGCGGGCACGCAGGTCGCGCGGCCCGACGATCGGGATGCCGAGTCGCTCGGCGAGCGAGCGGTGCTCGTACCAGGCGCTGTTCGAGGGGCCGTCGGAGAGCAGGACGATCTTGGGATCGTCGGCGCCGCCGGGCGCCGCGGCGCGTAGCGCCTGCCCGAGCAAGTCGTAGACCGGCTCGGGATCGACGCGTCCGCCCGGCGCCGCAAGCGGCAGGTGCTCGTCGACCGCCGCGCGCAGCGCAAGCGCATAGGCGATGCCCGATGGAGTGCGGAGGTTGTCCTCGAGCACGCGCAGCCGGCCGTCGGCGCCGCGTACGAGGTCGAGGCCGGCGACGTAGGTCGCGTTCGACACCGGCACGCCGGCCATGTCCGGCTCGAGGTACTCGGCCGTGTCGATCACACGCTGCGGCACGATCCCGGCGGCGACAATCGCGCGCTCGCCGTAGACGTCGGCCACGAAGGCGATCAGCGCCTGTACGCGCTGCGCCTGGCCGCGCCGGAGCAGATCCCACTCGGAGCGCTCGACGATCCGTGGCACGAGGTCGACCGAGAACCGAGCGGAGCCCTCGTCGCCGCTGAAGTCCACTCCGCGGGAGTCGATCGTGGCCTGGAGGTCCGCCGCCATCCGCGCCAGATCGGGCGCTCCATCGAGCGCGGCGATCAGCTCGCCGTAGTGGCGCCGCGGCTCGCCATCGGCCGCGAGGGCCTCGTCCCAGGCGGCGGCCGAGACGTCGCCGCTCGCCGCCGCGGAATCGGCTTGCGCCTGGGCGGTGTCGCTCACACGCTCAGGCTAGCTCGCCCCGTAGGACCGATCGTTGGCCCGGTGGCCAAACAGCCGGCCGCTCGGCTCGCCACCGAGCACGACCTATCGGCAGCCGCGTGCTACATATAAGGAAGAAACCCGATCAGGGTTTACCCCTTTCACGGCGAGCAGAGGAGGACCGGTGGCCGACTACGCCAAGGACGTTCTGGTGGACACGCAGTGGGTCGAGGACCACCTCGACGACGACTCGATCCGGATCGTCGAGGTCGACGAGAACCCAGCCCTCTACGCCGAGGCGCACATCCCCGGCGCGATCGGCTTCGACTGGAAGACCGACCTCCAGGACCAGGTCAAGCGCGACTTCCTCGGGCCGGACGACTTCGGCGCCCTGTTCGGCAGCCGCGGGATCTCCAACGACCACACGATCGTCCTCTACGGTGACCGCAACAACTGGTTCGCCGCCTACACCTACTGGTACCTCAAGTACTACGGCCACGACAACGTCAAGCTCGTCAACGGCCCGCGCGAGAAGTGGATCTCCGAGGGGCGCCCGACGACGACCGACGTGCCGGCCTACGACCCGGCGACCTTCGACGCCCAGCCGGGAGACGACTCGATTCGCGCCTACCGCGACGAGGTCCTCGCCGCGCTCGACCGCGACGTCAGCCTCGTCGACGTCCGCTCGCCGCAGGAGTACTCCGGCGAGTTGATCGCGATGGCCGGCTACGAGCAGGAGGGCGCTCAGCGCGCCGGTCACATCCCGGGCGCGGCGTCGGTGCCGTGGGCGCAGGCGGTCAAGGAGGACGGCACGTTCAAGACGGCCGACGACCTGCGCGAGCTCTACGGCGGCAAGGGCGTCCTCGACGGCGACACGATCGCCTACTGCCGGATCGGCGAGCGCTCCGCCCACACGTGGTTCGTCCTCCATGAGCTGCTCGGACAGGGCAACGTCAAGAACTACGACGGCTCGTGGACCGAGTGGGGCAACATGGTCGGCGTGCCGGTGGAGAAAGACGTCTAGGCAGGGGCTGCACGGCTCAGAGGAGTGGGCTGAGCCGCGCGAGCAGCTGCTCGACGATGCGGGCGGTAGCTCCCCAGACGAGGTGGCCGTCGACGGTGTAGGTCGGCATCTTGATCGGGACGCCCTTGCGCACCAGGCGCTTGAGCTCGTGACCGCGCACGAGGTCCGAGAGCGACAGCTCGAGCACCTGGGCGACCTCTGTCTCCTGGGGAATCCAGGTGCGTTCGGGGTCGATCAGCCCGACGAACGGGTGGACGCGGTAGTTGGTGACGAACGTGCCGACCGGCGGCAGCGCGCCGAGGTCGACGGCCGCCGGGTCGAGGCCGACCTCCTCGTGCGCCTCGCGTAGGGCGGTCGTGCGCAGGTCCTCGTCGGGCTCGTCCTGACGACCGCCTGGGAACGAGATCTCGCCGGCGTGGCGGCGCATGTCGGCGCGGCGCTCGGTGAAGACGGCGACGGTCTCGCCGTCGCGCTCGAACAGCGGCACGAGCACGGCCGCGTCGATCCGGCCGGGCGCGTCCATCGCAGCGGCCTCTTCGGGCGTCAGCAGCAGCTCGCGCAGCTCGGCGGCGGTCGGCACGCGACGTATGATCGCGCCCATGGCCTACGTCGACGACGCCGAGGGCTGGCGACGGCTGGTCGCGAGCCTCGCGCAGTGGTCGCGGACGATCGACGGCGCGTCGGAGGGCATGCGCGCGATCGACCGCGACGGGACGGTGACGACGATCACGCCCCGGGTCCCGCAGCGGTCGATCGTCAACGACGTCGTCTACTGGGACCGTGATGCGCTCGCCGCCCAGTACGACGAGATCGAGGCGGCGTACGCGGCCGCGGACGTCGCCGCATGGTTGGTCTGGGTTCCCGAGGCCGACACCGAGACGGCGGCGCTGCTCGCCGATCGCGGTCACGTGCTCGACTCCGATCCCGAGGCGATGGTGCTCGATCTCGACGACCTCGAGCGGCCGCCGGAGCCGGCCGGCTTCAGCCGCGACATCGACCTGCTCGCGCTCGCTCGGATCAACGACGAGGCCTACGGCATCGAGGACGCCTTCGCGGCGGCGCTCGAGCGCCTCCGGGCTGGGAACGGCCTCTACGCCTACGGCGTCGAGGAGGGCGGCGAGTTGGTGTCGGGCCTCGTCACCTTCGACTTCGAGGACGACTGCAGCGTCTGGCTCGTCGCCACTCGCGAGGCTGCGCGAGGGCGCGGCCTCGCGGGCTCGCTGATGGCCCATGCGATGGCCGACGCGCGCGAGCGCGGCCGCACGACCGCGACGCTTCAGGCGACCGATCTCGGCCGCCCGGTCTACGAGCGGCTCGGCTTCCGGTCGTTAGGCGAGATCGAGATGTGGGAGAAGCGGACGACGCCGGGCTAGGCAGCCACGGCAGCCGGCCGTCTCGCGGTCAGCTCATAGCTCGCCGCGTCGAACTGACGGTTCTCCTGCCAGAAGCGCCAGGTGAAGACCGGCCAGATCGTCGTGTTGCGGCCGTTGGCGTCGATGTACCAGCTCTGGCAGCCACCGGAGTTCCAGACCGTCTGGGGGAGCTTGGCCTGCAGGCGGGCGTTGTAGGCGTCCTGTGCCTCCTTGCGGACCTCGAGCACGTTCGCGCCGCGGCGACCCATCGTCCGGATCGCGCCGATCAGGTAGTTGAGCTGCGCCTCGATCATGAAGACGATCGAGTTGTGGCCCAGGCCGGTGTTCGGCCCGGTGATCCAGAACATGTTCGGGAAGCCCGCCGTGGCCGTTCCGCGGTAGGCCTGCGGGCTGCCCTGCCAGACGTCGGAGAGCGCGACGCCGCCGCGCCCGCGGATCACGTCGCCGAGCGGCATCTCGGTGACGTAGAAGCCGGTCGCGAAGACGATCGCGTCGACCTCGCGCAGCTCGCCCCCGGGCATCACGACGCCGTCACCGCGGACCTGCTCGAGGCCGCCGAAGGCGATCTCGACGTTCGGCTGCTGGAGCGCGGGGTACCAGAGGTTCGACGGCAGGATCCGCTTGCAGCCGATCGTGTAGTCGGGCGTGAGCTTCGCGCGCAGGGCGGGGTCCGACACCTGCTCGGCGATGTGGCGGCGCGCGACGCGCTCCGCGATCTTCAGCAGCGGCGGGCGGTAGACGAGCGCCGGCACGAGCAGCTCGTTGCGCCAGTAGACGAGGCTGCGGATCGCCCGCTGCAGCGCCGGGAAGCGGCGGAAGAGCTTGCGCTCGCGGTCGGTGACGGGGCGGTCGCGGTGGGGGACGACCCACGGTGGCGTGCGCTGGAAGAGCGTCAGGCGCTCGACGGCAGGCTGCAGCTGCGGGACCGCCTGGATCGCCGAGGCGCCTGTGCCGACGACCGCGACCCGCTTGCCGGTGAAGTCGTAGTCGCCGTCCCAGCGGGCGGTGTGGAGGATCTTGCCCTCGAACTCGCCGAGGCCCTCGACGGCCGGCAGCGACGGCTCGCTTAGCCCGCCGGGCGCCGCGACCAGCATCTCGGCGGTCAGCGGGCCGCGCGAGGTCTCGATCCGCCATAGGTTGGCGTCCTCGTCCCAGCTGGCGCCGGTCAGCTCGGTGCCGAAGCGGATGCGCTCGATCAGGCCGTGGCGCTCCGCGACGCCGCGTAGGTAGCGCCAGATCTCCGGCTGGGTCGCGTAGGTGCGGCTCCAGTCGGGGTTCGGCTCGAACGAGAACGAGTAGAGGTGCGACGGGATGTCGCACTGGCAGCCGGGGTAGGTGTTCGCGTGCCAGGTGCCGCCGACGTCGTCGTGGCGCTCGAGGATCGCGAAGTCCTCGATGCCCTCCTCGCGCAGCTTGATCGCCATGCCGAGGCCGCCGAACCCGGCGCCGACGATCGCGATCCTGACGTGGGAGGGCCCGGAGCCGTTGCTGTGCCGGGCGGTGGTGTCGACGGCGGTGTCGGTCATTTGGTTCGGGGAGTATTCCTAGGTCGCTCGGTGGACGGTCAACGAGCCGGAATCGCCGGACCACGGGGTGGGCTGTCGCCGGTCGCGGCGCGGCGGCGGGCAGCTGGAGGGTCGCCGGCACGCGGGGCCGTCATCGCAAGCCGGTGCAGGCCCCAGGCCAGCAGTGCGAGCAGAGCCAGCGCGATCGCCGCTACGACGGAGTAGGCGAGCGCCGTCAGGGCGTCGCTTGCGGAGCCCTTCTGCTCACGCTGGAGGACCTGGCTGTCGGGGATGAAGGTGCGCTCGAAGCGTGGCGGGGCCGAGACCTCGGGCGCCGGGATCGCGGGGTCGGCCGGCATGTAGATCGGCGCTGCGTCGATCGAGTTGCCGCGTTGGAGGCGGATCATCGACTTCCAGTTGCCATGGACGGGAATCGGCTCGGTCGTGCGGTAGACGCCGTCGCGGACCCGCTCGAGGCGGTCGACGACGAGGCCGTCGCCTTGCCAGGCGGTCGCGGTCAGCCACTCGGCGTCGTCGCCGGCGTCGGGCGGATCGAAGCGAACGGTGGCGGCGACCGTGCGCTCGGGGGCCGCGGTGATCTCGCGCAAAGCGACCGTTGCGGTCGTAGGCGGCCCGGGTGGGGTGTAGAGGGCGAAGATCACAAGGCCGCCGACGACGGCCGCGGCGACGGCACCCGCCGCGCGCAGCGATGGCGTGCGCGGCAGGGTGTCCGAGGCGAGGTGGGCACCGACCCAGGCGCCGATCAGGGACCCGCCGAGCGCCATCGCCAACCCGAGCACTACGCCCTCCGGGAACATCGCCGACGTCCACGGCAGCGGCATCCAGAGGTGGGTGAAGCCCCACTCGGCGGCGAGGCCGACGGTGCCGATCAGCAGTCCGCACCAGGCTCCGAAGGCGAGCGGGCGGTCGCGCGGGATCGCCAGAGCGACCAGCTCGACGATCGCGGCCTCGGCGATATAGAGCGGGAAGTGGGGGGTGGTCTCGCCGAGGACCGGGCCGACGAGCAGCGCCAGCAGCCCGCGGATCAGGACGAAGAACAGCACCGCTCCGATCGCGGCCCCGCGGCCAAGCCAGATCCGCGCTGCGACCAGCACGACGCCGGCCGCGAGCATGATCAGCATCGGCTGGAAGACCATCCGGAACTGGCCGACGCCGAAGTCGAACTCGGCCTGGAAGGTCGACATGCCGAGCAGCAGGCCGCCGGTGAGGGCGATCAGGCGCAGCTTGCGCATCCAAGGCGCCTCGTCGACCGTGACGCCGGCGGCCTTCTGCGCGCGCTGGGCCTCGGTCTGTAGTACCGCGATCCCGACGAGGGTCATCGACGCGCCGCCGATCAGCATCAGGTGGGTCGGGCCCCAGAGCGTCACGTCCTGGCCGAAGATCCGGTGCCAGAAGTCGTCGAGCGGGAAGCCGAGCAGTGCGAACGCGCCGCAGGCGCAGATCAGGATGCCGCCGAGCGGGGCGTGCCAGTTGTGGCCGATCTTGATCGCGCTCGCGCTCGGCTTGCCCTCGGGCAGGACCATCGCGACGAAACCCGCGCTGAAGATGCCGAACAGGCCGGCCAGGATGAAGTAGTGGGCGGGGTTGGCGAGCGGTCCCTCGTCGCGGCCAACGTCGATGTGCAGCGCGATGTCCCAGTACATGCCGATCACCGCGACGATCAGCGAGACCGCCGCCATCGCGGCGGGGAATGCGGCCCACCCGGGCTGGCCGGTCACGCGGTTCGAGAAGGCGGCGATGCGGCCAAGGATCGGGACGGTTCCACGGCGATGGCCGTTTCCGAGCCAGATCAAGACGCCGGTCAGGACGGACGCGCTGACGGTCGCAAGCAGGATCTCGCCGGTAGCGGCGCCTCCTGCGGGAGGCGCGGACTCGGTCGTGGCAGCCAGCAGTTCTCCGAACATTGTCTCACCGTATCATGTGACGCCATTCGATGTAACGTCAATCGTGGTAGCCTCGTCTCATGGCGAATTCGCCCAACGGCGCCTCGCAGTCGCTCACAATCGACGAGCTCGGTCGCGAGACGGGCATGACCGTGCGCACGATCCGCTCGCACCAGGCGCGCGAGCTGCTGCCGCCGCCCGAGGTGCGCGACCGCGTCGGCTACTACGGGCCCGAGCACATCGCCCGCCTGCGCCTGATCCAGGAGCTCCAGGCCGAGGGCTTCAACCTGCGCGGGATCAAGCGCCTGCTCGGCGCGACCGGCAGCCCCGCTCAGCAGCTGCTGGGCTTCGGCGAGGTCGTCAGGGCGCCGTTCGCGGCCGAGGAGCCGCAGGTCTTCACGCTCGAGGAGCTGATCGAGCGCTTCGGCGCCGGCATCGGCCCGGACCTGCTCGCCCGGGTGGAGCGCCTCGGGATGCTCGTCCCGCTCGGCGGCGACCGCTACGAGGCGCCGGTCCCGTCGCTGCTCGACCTCGCCGAGGAGGTCGTCTCGAACGGGGTCTCGCTCGAGCCGGTGCTCGTCGTCGTGGGCAAGATGAGGGAGCGCTGCGAGTCGATCGCGCGCGCGTTCGTCGGGCTCTACCTCGCCGAGGTCTGGAAGCCGTTCGCCGACGCGGGCTACCCGGAGGAGCGCTGGCCCGAGGTGATGCAGTCGATCGAGGGCCTGCGCCCGGTCGCGGCCAAGGCGGTCCAGGCGATGTTCGGGCTGACGATGACCCGAGAGGTCGAGGCGGCGTTCGGTAAGGAGCTGAGCCGCTTGACGAAGCAGGCTAAGGGCGCCCGCTCCTGAGCTAGATCAGCTCCAGCTTCTCCTCGAACATGACCTCGCCCTCGAGCGTGCGGTGCACGGGGCACTTGGCGACGATCTGCATCAGCCGCTCGCGCTGCTCCTCGGGCAGCTCCTTCGGCAGCTTGACCGACATCTGGAAGCGGGTCGGCGAGCCGCGCTGGGCGGGCTCGTAGTCGACCTCGACGACGACGTCGCCGACGTCCCAGCCCTTGCGGATCGCGTACATCTCCATCGTGATCGCGCTGCAGGAGGCGAGGCTCGCGGCGAGCAGCTCCTGGGGGTTGGGACCCGCGTCGGTGCCGCCGACGTCAGTCGGCTCGTCGGAGGTCAGCTTGTGGCCGCCCATCTCGACGTGCTGCTTGAGGCCGTTGCCGACGCGGCGCGCGACGGCCTTCATCCGGCGTCCCTCCCCTTGAACAGCTCGGGCTCGGGGCGGTCGGCGAAGCGCGCGAGCGCGAAGACGGCGTCTGCAAGGCGGTTGAGGTAGTGCAGGACGGTCTCGTCGGCGAGCTCGCCGGAGAGGTTGAGCGCGGTCACGCGCCGCTCGGCGCGGCGGATCGCGGCGCGGGCGACGGCGAGCCGTGCCGAGAGCTCGGTGCCGCCGGGGATGACGAACTTGGGCGGGAGGTCGACGCGCTCCATGTAGCGGTCGATGTCGCGCTCGAGCGCCTCGACCATGTCGGCGGTGACCTTCGAGACGCCCTGCTCGAGGCGGTCCGCGGCGCTCGGGGCCGTGGCGAGCTCGGCGCCCGCGACGAAGAGCTCGTTCTGCATCCGCAGGATGTCGTCGTAGAGCTCTGAGCCGGGCTCGGCGGCCGCGCGTGCGAGGCCGAGCGCGGAGGCCGCCTCGTCGACCGAGCCGTAGGCCTCGGGACGCGCGGAGGACTTCTCGACGCGGCCCCCGTACCAGAGGCCCGTCGTCCCGTCGTCGCCCTTGCGCGTGTAGATCTTCACTCTGTTTATTGGAGCAGGTTGAAGATTAGGCCCGTGGGGATCTTCGGATAGAAGTAGGTCGACTTCGGGGGCATCGACTCGCCGGCCTCGGCGACCTCGCGCACCTGCTCGACGGGCGTGGCGCGCATGAAGAAGCCAGCGTCGTAACGACCGGTCTCGACGGCGTCGAGAGCGTCGTCGAAGCTCTTCGAATAGCCGAGGCCGCGCAGGTGCGAGATGTCGTCCTCGGTCATCCCGAGCGCGCCCTTGAGCACGATCGCCTCGAGCACCGCGGTGTCGAGGCGGCGGTAGGGCTCGGGCATGCCGGCGAGCGCCTGGTCTGCGATCGACTGGTCCTTGAGCGTCAGCCGGTAGGGCTGGCGGTGGAAGGAGTCCATGTAGCCGAGCTGCACGCGGCCCTGGGGGTCGCCGCTCGGCTCGAGCTGCCCGCGCTCGACCTCGGCGATCTCGAAGTCGCGCTTGAGCGTGTCGCGGATCGCCTCCTGCTTGGCGCTGTCGTCCTTCAGGCCGGTGAGCAGGCGGTGGGTGGGGAAGACGAGGAGCCCCGGGTCGGAGAGCGAGCAGAGGAACATGAGGACGTAGCGGTGCGCGCCTTCGCCGCCGATCTCCTCGGCGTAGACGTGCGCGGTCTCGTAGCGGTGGTGTCCGTCAGCGATCAGTAGCTCTGCGTCGGCGAGGGCGGCTTGCAGGGCATCGACGCGGTCGGGGTCCGCGACGCGCCAGAGCGTGTTGCGCGTGCCCTCGTGGTCGGTCGCCGCGGCGAACGGCTCGCCCTCGACCGCGGCAGCGAGGGCCTGCTCGGCGGCGCCGGTCGGGTCGGGGAAGAGGCTGAAGATCGGCGAGAGGTTGGCCTGGGTGGCGCGGGTGAGGGCGAGCCGGTCCTCCTTCGGGCCGGGGTGAGTGCGCTCGTGGGGACGAATCCGGCCGGGGCCGTAGTCCTCGACGCGCACGCGGGCGAAGAACCCCCGCCGCCGGCGCTGGGAGCCGTCGGGCGCCGTGTACTCCTGATCGAGCGCCCAGAACGCCGGCTCGTCCTCCTGCACAACCGCGCCGTCTTGGCGCCAGCGTGCGAGCAGCGTGGCCGCGTGTGCGTAGCGGTCGCCACCCTCCGGATCCACGGGGAGATCGACCTCGACGACGTTGTGCGGCGAGCGCGCCACCAGCTCCGCGCGCAGCTCGGCGTCGATCACGTCGTACGGCGGAGCGATCACGTCGTCGAGCGCCCCGACCACGGACGGCTCGTAACGAAGGGTCTTCAGCGGCTGCACCTCGGCCATCGCGGCCGGCACCCTATCGGTGCTGCCCCACGAGCCACTTCCACGCAGATGTTCTGTCCGACCCGCATGGGAACATACGTTCGTCCTGGCGCACGCCTCCTACATCCCCGACAAGGCCCGCGAGCTCCGAGTCTCCAAGAAGCTCACGATCGACGAGCTGGCCGAGCGCCTCGCCCTACCGCGCACAACGATCTACTACTGGGTGAAGGATCTGCCGATCGAGGGATCCGGCTCAGGCGGTGCATTCCCTCCCCACCGTCAGCGCCTCGGGGCCCCTGCGATGCGGGACAAGCACAAGCGGCTGCGCGACGAGGCCTACGCGGATGGCCAGCGCGCGTTCGAACAGCTCGCTGTAGATGCCACCTTCCGCGACTTCGTCCGTCTCTACATGGCCGAGGGCTACAAGCGGGATCGGAACAGGGTGGCGGTTGGCAACTCAGACCCCGCGATCGTCGGCCTGAGCAACTTCTGGGTGCGTCGATTCGCCCGTAACCCGATCAGGTATGCGCTTCAGTACCACGCCGATCAGGACGTCGCAGAGCTTCGCGCCTTCTGGGGTGAGTCGCTGGACGTCAAGCCATCCCGGATCACGCTGCAGCGAAAGTCCAACAGCAACCAACTCACCGGACGGATCTGGCGCTGTCAGCACGGAGTCCTGACGGTCACCGCCGACGACACTTTCTTCCGATCAAAGCTGGAGGCTTGGATGGATTGTCTCCGCGCCGCTTGGGCCGTAGACTCGGCTACCTCGGGACGTAGCTCAGCCTGGTAGAGCACACCGTTTGGGGCGGTGGGGCCGCTGGTTCAAATCCAGTCGTCCCGATTCGAACCTAGTTCGCGATCCGGCAACGCGTCCGCCAGCGCGAGGCTTCGGCGCTTGCTTTCTCCCAGCCGTAGCGAGATGCTGCTCTCAGCCAACGGCAAAGGAGAGTCCTCATGAGAGAGACGCGTTCCGGTTGGGTGACCTTTGCGGGGGTCATGCTGCTCATCCTCGGTGTCCTGAACGTCATCTATGGGATTGCCGCGATCGACGAGGCGACGTTCTTCGTCGACGACACCCAGTTCATCTTCAGCGACCTGCAGACGTGGGGCTGGGTGGCGCTCATCGTTGGCGTGCTGCAGGTGTTCGCGGCGTTCTCGCTGTGGGCGGGAAACGCCTTCGGTCGGGTGATGGGCATCGCGACCGCCGGGATCAGCGCCATCGCCGCGCTGCTGTCGATCCCCGCCTATCCGTTCTGGTCGCTGGCGATCTTCGCCGTCGACATCGTGATCATCCATCAGATCGCCGTCAACGGCTCGAGGGGACGTGGGGCCGAGGAGGCCGCGGCTAGGCGAGTATGAGAACGATGAAGAGCATGTAGACGAGGATGTTGACCAGCCAGCTCTTCTCGTTCATCCAGGTCCGCACCTTCGGCATGGCTACGCGGGCGCGCTTCCGGAAGAGGAGGTAGGCGAGCGCCGGCAGCGCGGCTATCAGCGTCGTCATGCCGATCAGGGGAAGCGCCTCGGCGACGCCGAGGTCACGGCTCACGAGGTGCACTCCGGCGGTGAGCATGATCACGACGTCGCTGGGCATCAGCAGGATCACGAGCAGGCCGATCTTCAGCGCCTGCTTCGCGTCGGCGCCCTGCAGGCGGCCCAGCCACTTCGGCGGCTCGGCGGTCTCACGGCCGAGGTACGTCTTGATGCTCGCGACGATCAGCAGCCCCACCAGCGCGAGCTCGAGGACGCGGGCGGTGGTCGAAGGCTCGGAGGAGTTGTCCGTGCCGAGCGTGTCGCCGAGCAGCCCGGCCAGCCCGATCGCGATCGAGATGCCGAGCGTCGCGGCGATCGCGACTCCCAGGACGAAGGCGAGCGACACCTTGACGGGATCCCGCTCCCCGGTAATGAAGATGATCGCCGACATGATCTGCGGCCCGGCCATCATCGTGATCGCCAGAGGAAGGACGCTGGTCACCGCTGCCTTCCCGCGCGAGCGCTCACCGGGCTACCTTCTCACCTAACGACCGCACTCGACAAGGCGCGGTCTCAACGGCGATCATTGCCCAAGGCCCCCGTAGCTCAGCTGGATAGAGCGACGGACTTCTAATCCGTAGGTCCCTGGTTCGAATCCAGGCGGGGGCGCTCTCCCGGGTCGGCTGGCTGTGTGCAGGTAGGACAGGTTTGCTAGCCTGGTTCGCATGAAGACGGTTCATGTCGATCCGAAGGCGGGCGAGCCGATGGCTCCGGTGGCGGCTGAGGTAGAGCGGTTGCTGGCTGAGGGCAAGAGCGTGACGGTGACGGTCGCTGAGGAGCGGGAGTTGCTTTCGCCACAGCAAGTGGCGGGGCGGTTGGGGTTCTCGCGCCAGCACGTGGTGCGGTTGATCAACGCGGGCGAAATCGAGGCGGAGCGGATGGCGGGGTCGAGCTACTGGCAGATTCCGTTGTCGGCGGTGTTGGCATTCGAGGAGCGGATGGCCGACGCCGATCGTTCGGCGAGCGAGTTCTCCCGCTCGCTGGACGAGCTGGGCTCACCGCTTGAGTGACACCGGGCGCGTATCGCGCGCCGTGCTCGACACCGACATCCTCTTCTCCCGGGTCCTGCACGACCTGTTCGGCCGTCTTGCGCTGCGCCTACGGCTGTTCGATCTGCTGTGGAGCGACGAGCTGCTGACTGAGGCCAAACGCAAGCTAGTGGAGGAGAAGGCGCTCAGCGCCGAGATTGCCGAGCGCTGGGTCGGCTACCTCGCCGAGAGCTTCCCCGCCGGGCGGGTCGAGATCGCGGACGCGCCTGCCGCCCTGAACCTCGCCGAACTGACCGCTGATCCCGACGACCACCACGTATGCGCGCTCGCGGTGGCCGGCAAGGCCGATTACCTGGTCACGCGCGACCGGGGCTACTCGCCCGATGGGCTGCGCGGGCACGGAGTGGAGGTCGTCGCTCCAGATGACCTCCTGTGTCGCGCCCTCGACGATCAGCCGCAGGCGGTCCTCGACGTTCTCGAACTCCAGGCTGGCGAGTGGGGCGGCGGTCGCCCTGTAGCCGTTCTGCTCGAAGCGTTCGAGCGAGCCGGCGCTCCCGACTTCGCAGGGCGCGCCCGCGCCGAACTCGCTGGCTCCTGATCAGCAGTCGCGGCCAGACGGGTCCCGGACGCGCGGCGACTTCTAGACCAACTCTAATTCGTAGGTCCCTGGTCGAATCCAGGCGGGAGCGCCTTTGCTGCCGAAAATCGTTGGCCAAGCGTTAGCGTCCTCGCTATGGGCGATGGGATCGATCCGGAGGAGCTGGAGGTCTGCCTGCGTGTGATCGCGGAGTTGGACGAGATTCCGGTCGAGCACCAGGATGCAGTGGTCGTGCAGCAGGCGGTCGCCAAGCTCTTCAAGACGGTCAAGCGGCGGAGGAAGATCGAGCGGCGCGAGGCGGTGCTGGCCGCGGATCGGGCGGTCACGGCGGCGACGGCAACCGCGGCACCGGGCAGGATCGACGACGAGACGCAGGGCTTGCCGCTGCAGACGAGCTCGAACGGGAGCGCAGGCAGGCTCCTGCAGGCGCGTGCTTGCTACGTGTGCAAGGAGCGCTACGTCGATGTCGACGCGTTCTACCACCAGCTATGTCCGACCTGCGCGACTGAGAATCACGAGCGCCGGAATGCGCGCACGGACCTGACGGGTCGGCGGGCGCTGCTCACCGGCGGGCGGGCGAAGATCGGGATGCATATCGCGCTGCGACTGCTGCGCGACGGGACCCATACGACGATCACGACGCGGTTTCCGAACGACGCCGTGCGCCGCTTCACGGCGATGCCGGACAGCGCCGACTGGCTCGACCGGCTGCACGTCGTCGGCCTCGACCTGCGCGACCCGGCGCAGGCGATCGCGCTGGCGGACTCGGTCGCCGAGCGGGGGCCGCTCGACATCCTGATCAACAACGCGGCGCAGACGGTTCGGCGCTCGGCCGAGGCCTACGCGCTGCTCGCCGACGCGGAGTCGGCGCCGTTGCCGCCGGGGCCGCTGCCGGAGTTGACGACCTTCGGCCAGGCCGGCGGTGCACGCCCGGCGGCGTTGAACGGGTCGAACGGGCAGCATTGGGCGCCGACGCCGCATGCGCTGACGGCGTTGGCGCTCACTGCGGGATCGGCGTCGTCGGAGCGCGTCGCCGCCAACACGGCAATCGACGCGGGCGGCCTGGTCCCTGACCAGCACCCCGTCAACAGCTGGAGCCAGCGCGTCCACGAGGTCGACCCGACCGAGCTGCTCGAGGTCCAGCTCTGCAACATGACCGCGCCGTTCATCCTGGTCAGCCGGCTGCGCCCGGCGATGGCCGCCGCGACGGCCCGGCGCAAGTACGTCGTCAACGTCTCTGCGATGGAGGGGCAGTTCAGTCGCGGCTACAAGGGCCCGGGACACCCGCACACCAACATGGCGAAGGCGGCGCTGAACATGCTCACGCGCACGAGCGCCCAGGAGATGCTGACCGACGGGATCCTGATGACGAGCGTCGACACCGGCTGGATCACCGACGAGCGGCCGCACCCGACGAAGATGCGGCTAGCCGACGAGGGCTTCCACGCGCCGCTCGATCTCGTCGACGGCGCGGCGCGGGTCTACGACCCGATCGTGCGCGGCGAGCTGGGCGAGGACCTCTACGGCTGCTTCCTCAAGGACTACCGGCCTGCCGCCTGGTAGCTACGCGGCGTTGTCGCGGCAGACGACGTGGACGATCGTGTCGCCGGAGCGCACCTCGTCGAGCTCTCCCCGCCGCAGCTGCCGGCCGTCGCGGTAGACCATCAGCACCGGTCCGCCGCAGCGCTCGTCGGTCTCGTAGAGCGAGCCGGCGGTCTGGGAGTCCACTCGCTCGGCGATCAGGTCGATGCCGCTCCCGGACGACAGCAGGTCCTCGAGCGTCTCGACGACCTCGGGCGCGGAGGTGCCGAGGCCGAGCAGCCGCCCGGCGGCGCTCGCGGACGTCACGACCGTGTCCGCGCCGGAGTGCCTAAGCAGCGGCACGTTCTCCTCCTCGCGGGCGGCGGCGGTGATCGTCGCGTTCGGGGCCAGCTCGCGCGCCGTCAGCGTCACCAGCACCGAGGTGTCGTCGCGGTTGGTGGCGACGATCAGCGCCGAGGCATCGGAGGCGCCCGCCTCGACCAGCACCTCGCGCCGCTCCGCGCTGCCCAGCACGCCGGTGACGCCCTCGCGGCTCGCCGCGTCCAGCGCCTCCTGGCGCTCGTCGATCACGACGATCTGGTCGAGGTTCGTGCCGGTACCGATCAGCGAGCGCAGGGCGCTCTGGCCCTTAGTCCCGAAACCGCAGATGACGACGTGGTCGTGCAACTTCCTCCTCCAGATCCGTCGTCTCAGGTTGGCGCGCGTGGCGGACGCGAGGAACTCGAGCGTAGTGCCGACGAGCAGGATCAGGAACAGAACCCGCAGCGGAGTGACGACGAACGTCGTCAACAGGCGGGCGCTGTCGGACACCGGCACGATGTCCCCGTAGCCGGTCGTGGTGATCGACACGGTCGCGTAGTAGATGCAGTCGAGCAGCGACACCGAGCCGTCGACGTCCTTGTAGCCGGCCCGGTCGGCATAGGCCACTGCGGTCACGAGGCCAACCAGGATCAGGGCCATGATCAGCCGCACGCCGAGCGCGCGGGCGGGGGAGGCGGTGCGCGTCGGAAAGACGATGTTGGCGGCGCTCAGCTTGTCCACCGGCCCAAGGCTAGGCCGCGGCCCGGCCGGCCCGGGGCACCGCGGCGGCGTGTAGCCTCCGCGCGTCCATGGCCCCGGTTCGCCTCGAGCGCACAGACGGCCTCGCCGAGATCGTCCTCGACAGCCCGCCGCTGAACCTCTTCGACCGCGCCCTGATCGACTCGCTGATCGAGGCTGTCGACGACGTCCGCGCGAACCCGCCGCGCGCGCTGCTCGTGCGCGCCGAGGGCCGAGTCGTCTCGGGCGGGGTCGACGTCGCACTGTTCGACGGCCTGACGCCGGCGGACGCATCCGAGCTGTGGACCGAGCTGCTCGGACGGATCGTCGAGCCGATCGAGCAACTGCCGGCGCCGACGATCTTCGCCGCCCACGGCCTCACGCTCACAGCGGCGTTCGAGATCGCGCTCGCCTGCGACATCGTCGTCGCGGCGGAGTCGGCGAAGTTCGGGCTCGTCGAGGCGGTCGTCGGGTTGACGCCCTCGATGGGCGGCACCCAGCGCCTCGCGGAGCGGGCCGGCGCCGGTCGCGCCCGCGAGCTCGTGATGACCGGCGAGCTCTTCGAGGCGGAGCGTCTCGAGCGCTGGAACGTCGTCAACCGCGTGTTCGCCGACGACTCCTTCGACGACCGGGCTCGAGAGCTGGCGCTCGAGCTCGCTGCCGGCCCCACCCGTGCCCACGCGATGACCAAGCACATCGTCCGCCGCTACGTGGAGGGCGGCGTGCCGGCCGCCGACGAGGCGGTGCGCAGCGACGCCGGCGAGCTGTTCGCCACCGAGGACCTTCAGCGCGCGGTGAAGACCTTCCTCGAGCGCGGCCCCGGTCACGCCGACTTCCACGGCCGCTAGCGAGCGCGTCGCGGCCGCGGTGGGCAACCGCTAGCCCAGCAGGTCGAGCGGCACGCTGAACCACAGCGTGCTGCCGAGCCCCATGGCGCTCGCGCACTCCATCTGACCGTCCATCGCCTCCACCAGCTGGCGAGCCTCGGCCAGCCCGCCCGTGTCGCGCTCCTCGAGCGCCCGCTCGGGGATCCCCGGCCCGGTGTCCGAGATCTCGAAGTGGACGAGGACGCGCCCGCTGCCCGTCTCGTGCGCGGTGACCGAGGCAACCACCTCACCGCGCTCGGTGAACTTGACGGCGTTCTCGAGCAGGGCCGAGAGCACTTGCCGCACGCTCGGAGCGTGGCCGACTACCTGTCCGGGCAGCGCCTCGGTCGTCTTGACCTCGAGCACGAGGCCCTTGTCGCCGGCCGCCGCCACCACCGGCCGAGCGGTCGCCTCGATCATCCGTCTCAGGTCGAACGGCGCAGAATCGAGCTCTGTCGTTCCCAGCGCCCTTCCCACGGTGGGCCGCACGGAAGCGTCTCCCGCCGCGTCTGCCTGACTGGTCGCCTCCTCCCGTGGCCTCACCGGCCCTCCTCTCCCAGGCGACCGTACCACGGCCACAACCCCTACGTGAAGGGGCTCGGCGCGCTGGAATCCGGGATCGCCGGTAGCCTGAACGCGATGCCCACCTCCCTCGTGACCGGCGGCGCCGGCTTCCTCGGATCCAGCCTCTGCGACCACCTGCTGGAGCGCGGTCACAGAGTGATCTGCGTCGACAACCTCGAGACCGGCTCGCTGCGGAACATCGACCACATCCGCGGCGGCGAGTTCGAGTTCCGGATGCTGGACATCACCCAGCACTACGAGGTCGAGGGCCCGGTGGACTTCGTCTTCCACATGGCGTCGCCCGCCTCGCCGCTCGACTACGCGCGGCTGCCTCTGCACACGCTCAAGGTCGGCGCCTATGGGACCCACAACTCGCTCGGCCTTGCGAAGGCGAAGCGCGCCCGCTTCCTGATCGCTTCGACCTCCGAGGTCTACGGCGATCCGCTCGTCCATCCGCAGCCCGAGACCTACTGGGGCAACGTCAACCCGATCGGTCCGCGCGGCGTCTACGACGAGGCCAAGCGCTACGCGGAGGCGCTGACGATGGCCTACCTGCGCCAGCAGGGCGTCAACACCTGCATCGCGCGGATCTTCAACACCTACGGCCCGCGGATGCGCCCGAACGATGGCCGGGCGGTGCCGACGTTTCTCAAGCAGGCGTTGAGCGACCGGCCGCTGACGGTCTTCGGCGACGGGTCCCAGACGCGCAGCTTCTGTTACGTCGACGACCTCATCCGCGGACTGATCGCGCTCGCGGAGTCCGACGTCCACGAGCCGGTCAACATCGGCAACCCGAGCGAGATGACGCTGCTCGAGATGGCGAAGCTCGTGATCGAGTTGACCGAGGCGCGGTCGGAGATCGTCTTCGAGGCGCTGCCGGTCGACGATCCCCAGGTGCGCCAGCCGGACATCACGCGTGCCAAGGACCTGCTCGGCTGGGAGCCCCAGACCGACCTGCGCGACGGGTTGCGGAACACGATTGAGCACTACGCGCGCACGCTGCACCTGCCGACGTCCGGCTGAGGCTCAGCCGGCGCCTACGAGCTCCGCGAGTCGCGTGTGGCGCTGGAACGCGTCCGCCCTGCGCGCGGCGCGCGCGACGGCCTCGGGCTGACCGACCAGCACGCACGCCGTCTTCGCGCGCGTGATCGCGGTGTAGAGCAGGTTGCGCGAGAGCATCCCGCCGTACGCGTTGTGGACCGGGATCACGACTACCGGCAGCTCGCAACCCTGCGAGCGGTGGACCGAGATCGCGTAGGCGGGGCGCAGCCAGCGGATCGCGCTCGCCGGCAGCTCGATCCGCCGCCCGTCGTCGACCTCGACCTCGAGCCGCTCCTCGTCGTCGTCGGCGCCGAGGGCGATCACGGTCTGCCCGTTCATCAGCCCGGCGTCGTAGTCGTTGCGCGTCTGGATCAGCTTGTCGCCGGTGCGGATGTCGCCGTCGAGCAGCTCGTCGCCGTGCGGGTTCAGCGCGGCGCGCAGGCGCGCGTTGAGCGCGTCGATGCCGAGCGCGCCGCGGTAGATCGGCGAAAGCACCTGCAGCTCGCGGATCGGATCGATGTCGTAGTGGCGCGCGAGCCGTCCGGTGGCGAGGTCGACGACCGTGTCGGCAGCCTCGGTGTCGAGCTCGTGCTCGATCAGGAAGAAGTCGCGCAACTGGTCGTCCGCCGGCTGGGTCGACGGCCGCTCGCCGCTTCGGACCGCGTGCGCGGCGCTGACGATCATCGACTTCGCCGACTGGCGGAAGACATGCGTGAGCTGCGCCACCGGCGCCGCGCCTGACTCGATCAGGTCGGCGAATGGCTTGCCGGCGCCGATCGGCGGCAGCTGGTCGGCGTCGCCGACCATCACGACGCTCGTCCCGTCGTCGACCGCGTCGAAGAGCATCTTCGCCACCTGCAGGCTGAGCATGCTCGACTCGTCGACGACGAGCAGATCGCACTCGATCGGGAAGCTCGGCCCTCGCAGCGGACCCTCGTGCGGCAGCCACTCGAGCAGCCGGTGGATGGTGGTGGCCGGGTGGCCGGTCGCCTCCTCGAGCCGGCGCGCTGCCCGGCCTGTCGGCGCGCACAGCGCGAGCGAGATCTCGGCGCGTCCCGCGAGCTCGGCGACCGTGCGCACGAGCGTCGTCTTGCCGGTGCCCGGCCCGCCGGTCACGACCGACAGCCGCCGCTCGAACGCGGCCTCGACGGCGCCGCGCTGCTCGTCGGTGAGCTTCTCGACCGCGCGCGCGAGCCAAGGCGGGGGAGGCGCCGGCGCCGTCGCGGCCAGGCCGCCGAGGCGGTCGGCTAGCGCCGCCTCAGCGCGCCAGGTCGCTGGCAGGGCGAAGCGGTCGTCGCCAGAAGCTGCGCCGTGCGGAGTCGCCGCGATGCCATCGCTGCGGGTCGACGAGTGGCCTTCGCCGGCAATGGCCGAGTCGCCTTCGCTTCCGACGGGCGAGTCGACGCGATCGCCCTCGAGCGCGCCCGCCCCAGCGAGCTCGTCGAGCGTCGCGGGCGGGAGCGGTCCGACGAGCCGCTCGGCCTCGCGGCGCAGCTCCTGCGCTGGCAGGTAGGTGTGACCCCGCGTCTCCGCGCGCTGCAGCGCGTGAACGACCGCCGCCCGATAGCGACCGGGGGAGTCGCGCGGCACGCCCTGCGCCACGGCGATCGCGTCGGCGGTCTGGAAGCCGACGCCGTGCTCCTCGGTGAGCCGGTACGGGTCGGTGCGCACGAGCGCGATCGCGTCGGTGCCGTGGCGCTCGTAGAGCGCGCTCGCGAGCCAGCCGGCGCCGTGCGGGGCGAGCAGCACGTACAGGTCCCGCAGCGCGCGACGCTCGCGCCAGGACTGCGCCGCGGCCGCCGCCGCCCGCTCGCTCATCCGCGGCAGCGCGGCGAAGACGCCCTCGGGATCGACGTCGATCGCTGCTAGCACCTCCGCGCCGTGGCGCTCGACGAGCTGGCGCGCTCGGCGCTTGCCGATCCGGCTGATCGCCGTCAGGTACTTGAGCGCGCCGTCGCTGTCGTCGGGGTCGAGCTCGTAGCCCGTGTCCGCCTGGACCTGGAGCCCGTACTGCGGATGCTCGGTCCAGCGCCCGACGATCCGCGCGCGATCGCCGGCGCCGATGTGGGCGAGCGGCCCGGCGACGGAGATCCGCTCGCCGCCGGCGTCCTCGACCACCAGCACGGCGAAGCCGCCGTCGGGCGCTTCGTAGCGCACGTCGCGCACGCGGACCTCCGCGTCGAAGCGCTGCTCCGCCGCCCCGCTGCTCCCGCCCTCGCCGTTCATCAGGCGGCCGAGGCTAGCGCCGTCCTCGGAGCGCTTCGCGGCGGCTCTGAGGCATACTCGGGCGACCGATGAGCTCCCCGGAGGCGAAGAACCTCGAGGCGATCTCCAAGGCGATCGACCAGCACGAGCGGACCTGCGAGTACCCGACGCTCGCGATCCTGATGAACCCGTTCGAGGTCGAGCGGCTCGGCTGGGAGGAGATCCGCGGCGTCCCTGTGCGTCCCGACCCCAAGGTCGGCACCGGCCGCTTCGAGATCCTCTGCGCCGGCGACGGCGAGGACGCCGAGCTCGAGGAGTCGGTCGAGGCCGTCGCCGAGGACAGCGTGCCGGTCGTCGTGCCCGTCGGCAGCCCCAACTAGCCGCCGCGCGGCTAGTCTCCCGGCCCGTGGCGAGGACTCGGGTCAACCCTCCGGCGGAGGTCCTCTACGCGAAGAGGAACAAGATCTTCGCGGTGATGATGATCGGTGGGCGATGAGCCTGCTCGACGTCTCGATCGTCAACGTATCCGTGCCCGAGCTCCAGGACGAGCTCGACGCCGACATCGACTCGATCACCTGGGTCGTCAACGCCTACAACATCTCGTTCGCGGTGCTGCTCGTCACGGCGGGGAA
>Ga0190275_10000842_pt1 | contig 24310 bp, 13 predicted proteins | sample Popmic550T_FD_133745 | JGI IMG/M metagenome (GOLD analysis project Ga0190275, IMG submission 133745) | Populus adjacent soil microbial communities from riparian zone of Yellowstone River, Montana, USA - 550 T | ecosystem: Environmental > Terrestrial > Soil > Riparian zone > Trees stand | place...
CGCCGACACGCCCGCCCTCACCTGTTCGCGCAGCTCCTGCGGGATGGTCGCGAATAGGCGGTCGGGGCGCAACGATTTCAGCTCCTGCAACTGAGCCAGAACAGATGGCCCGCCGGGCAGCTCGATGGCACGGAGCTTTGTAAAGATGTTGAGCAGGGTGGCCCTGCGCCTGTCGTCGAGCAGGTTGTAGAGGTTTTGCCCACGCTTCCCGATGAACGACTCGACGTTCTCGCTGGCGGATAGAAGCCTCTGCGCGTCCCGCGACAAAGATTGGAATTCGGGGAACTCGACTCTGACGACCTTTTCCGGGTTCACCGGGAGAGTGAGCGTCAGGCTTGTGTCGCCGCTCGCCCCCACGTTGACGAATCGCCTGACGGGCAGGTGAGACGCCGGGGTAACGATCAGATCATACAGCCCCTGCGGCGCTCCGCGGACGTTCTCGATTACCAACTCTTTCGACGCGTCAAGCCCGCGCGCTTCTTTGTTCTCGCTCGCGAGCGCCCTGTTCCGCAGAGAGATGTTCACCCTGTCCTGCAACGGACTGCCGTAAACGTCGAGCAGCGTCAGCCTCAAACGCGGCAGTCCAGCCGGCGTCGGTGTCGCTGTGGGAGTGGGAGACGGGGTCGGAGTAGGCGTCGAAGGGCCTGAACTCGCCCTCAGAATCTCCTCCCACTTGGCGGCGTTCTGCGCTATCTCCTGAACCGCGTCGGCGCGCGTGCGTATATCAGCAGGGTTGATGATGCTGCGCGCGTTCAAGTAGTCGGCTCCCTGATCGTTGATGTAGTCTCCGAGTTTCCTCCCCGTAAATTGACCTTCAACCATGCCCACCGAAACGACTCGGTATGCGATCTCCGGGTCGAGGGCGCGGTCTGGGTATAGCGTCAGGTCGTCGTTCCCGGTGAGACCCAGCAGGCCGCTGAACTTCGCGTAGTTGCTGCGGCCCGTTATCTGAATGTAGCCGCGCCCGCGGAACTTCCATCCGTCGCCCGGCTGCGTGTTGCCGAGGTCACGCCTACCTTCATAAAGCTTGGTTAGGACATCTAGCGTGTTCTTCTCCGTGCCGGGTAGGAACGGGGTAGGCCCGCGGGTGCCGGTTACATCTGCGCCAGTCTCGTACTGGATGGACGCCAGAACGTACGCAGCCCACCGCACGTCTGTCATGCAAGGGTCTCTCTCTATGAAGGAAAGAAGCTGGTCAAGGTCTCTCTGAGTGAATAGCCCGCCGAATATCCGTAAGAAGGGCTCTTCTTTCGAGAAGAACGTTTGACGGTCGAAGACTCTAAGCGGGCTCGCCGCCAACTGGCATCTGCCCTGTGTCTCCGTCACGGGCTTGGGCTTGGGCTTCGGTAGTAGGTAGATGACCTCGAAATCTGATTGTTCCGTCCAAGTCGCATAGTCGGTGGTGAGCGTTAAGGAGTCGCGGTCTAACTTCGCGTCATTCACGAGTGCGTCGTCCAGCCACTTGAGATAGACGCGGCGGCGCAGTGGCACTACGGCGTCGCCGCTCCCCGCAAGTGTTTCCAACGTCGTGCCCGCCTCCGAGAGGTAAGGCTCGACGCGCGCACGGAGTGTCTGCGCGTCCTGCTTGAAGAACGTGTCGAGATAATCACGCAGCCTCAACTCGCCGCGCGCGTAAGGCGGCACGTAGCTCGGGCGCTGATTCGTCTGCTCCTCCTTCTCCACAAGCGTGAATGTCGGCAGCAGCGGGCTGCTCCGCGGCGCGGGCAGGAAACGCGGCGCGGCGAGCCAGCCGGCAAGCGCAAAGAGGAGTGCGAGGGCGGCGAGCGTCGCGGGCCGAGGGCCGAGCGGCCTCAGGCCGCGCTTGTAGAAGAGGCGGCGCAGCGCCTGCGGCACGCTCGTCGCCGTCCTCGTCGGGCGCACGCCGGAGACGAAAGAGAGGAAGACGTAGTCTTGCAGCGGGTGATCCGGCGGGAGGGCGGTGAGCGCCTCGCGCAGGCGACGCCTCAGGCGTCGCGCGATCTCCAGCACCGCCACGCCACGCTCCGGCGGGCCGAGCGCGGAGATCAGTAAACGCTCCAAAGCGGCGCGCACTTCTCGCTCGCGCTCCGTCGAAAGCTCGCCAATGAGTTCGACGCGCAGCCACTCAGGCATCGTGCCGTGGCGAAACCACGGTAGGCGAACGAGCGCAAGCAGACGCTCCTCGCTCAGGAGCTGCCCGCCCTGCTCGTCGCTGAGGTGTTGGCCGAGGTAGAGCGTCACGTCCCACTGGAGCGCTGGGTAGACGGCGCAGGCGCACAGCCAGTAGAAGCCTTCCTCGCCGAGGTAGTGGCGCAGTTGCGCGCGCAGTCTCTCGGCCTCATCCGGCGTCGGTGCGAGCCGCTCCAGCCAGCGCTCTGGCCGCTCGCGCAGGATGCGCGGGAAGCGACGCGCGGGGCCTTCCGGCGTCCGGGGCCTCGCCGTGACGCCGGTGTGGATCGTTTCGATGAATGCACCGAGGCCCAGCTCGCTTGCCGGGAGGACGAAGAACCCGTCCAACGAAAGCGCGTGCTCGCGGTAGCCCCACTGGCCGAGCGTCTCCGGCGTGAAGAGCGCCTTGTTGGCCCACGGCAGCCCGTCGAGGAATTGATAGGGCTTGCCGGTCAACTGATCCACAAGCCCCGCGCCGTCGCTGAAGACCATCAGCCGGTGGTCTGCGTGCTTGGCCGCGAGGTCGGAGAGAGTGAGCTGCGGCGAGCCGGGGTCGCGCTCGCGGCAGGCGCGCATGTTCCCCTCAAAGTAATAGCGCTCCAAGTAGACGCCCTCGTCCCTCATGCGGTCGAGCAGCGAGTCGATGAAGCGCGTCTGCTGGTCGCTGAAGCTCGCGCGATCAACGAGCGCGAGGTACTCGGGCGAGACGTAGCGCAGACTGTAGACGGGCGTGAAGAAGCTGCCGCCCTCGGCTGTGGCCGTGACGGTCGCCTGCACGTCGAGGTCTTGCGAGATGACCTCGTCGTGCAGGCGCAGCTTCTGCATCGTACGACGGTGCAGGCCGTCGCGGAACAGCGTCTCGCCCGCGCCGCGCACGCTTAGCCGCTCGACGTGCGGGGCGAGGCGGTCGGCGCGCTTTTGCAGAATCATGCGCCGGCGAAAAAAACTCCAGCCCCACCAGAGCAGGAAGCACGCAGGGAAGACGAGCGTCGCCCCCGCGCGCACGAACGCGTAGTTGCGCTCGTAGAATCCCGCCCAGCCAGTCGCCGCAAGTCGGAACTCTGGCCGCGCCGCCAGAGCGTTGGCCCCCGCAACAATCTGGCGGAAGCCCTCCGCGTCAACCTCATAAACAACCGGGGGCGGCGTGGGCGTGACCTCGGGCGCAGGCGTGACCGCGGGATCAGGCTCGGTCACTGGCGTCGCTTTTTTTAAGACGAGTTCGAGCGGGGTCGGGTCAGCGCGGTCGAGCCGAATCTTTTGCGTCACGCGGCCTGCCTCCGGGTGGTCGGCGGACAGTTCGGCCTCGCCGTCCCGAACTTCGTATCGGTGCGTGAAGCTCCCATCGGGGCCGCTCTGCACGGCCTTGCCGCTGAGCGTCACGGTCGCGCCCGCGACGGCGCTTTTGTCCTCGCCCACGACGCGGCCCGACAGCACGCCCACCTTCGGCTGACTCAAGTAGACGAACAGTGCGACAGCCGACGCGGCGACTAGTAGCAGCGCGACTCTGACCGCCCGACGCCGCGCGCCGCCGACGCCGAGAGCGTCCTTGAATCTGCCCCAGCGTGACGCATCCTCACGCTCCTTCTCCTTATCCTTCTCTTTTTCAAACGCGGGCGGCCAAAGCTCCGGGTGCTGTCCGACCCAGAGCGCGAAGCGGTGTTGGAACGACTCCTGCTCCGCGGCACTCGTGCAGACCAGAGGCGAGAGGCAGTTTCGCAGCTTCTGCGGCGTGCAGGGGAGCGCGCCGCGGGCGGCGAGCGCGACCAGCAGCTCCTGCGCGAGGATGAACTCGCCCGCGCCGAGCTTGAACCTGTCGCGTCGCAGTTCGTCGAGAAAATCGGGCAGCAGCTCGCCCAGCCGCTCGGCGAAGCCTACGCCCCTTGCGTCGTATTCTTCTTCGGCAGCCATTGCTGAATAATCGCCCTAGCCGGCACGAGGTCTTCCTCCGCCTTAATCAGGACGCATAGAGTTTTTTCTATTGCCTCTGTCGCTTTACCGTCCTCTTCCCGCCGGAGACCGTCGCCCGCGCCCAGACCCGACAGCCGCAGCGCGATGAGCCACCCAAGAAACTCCGCGGTCGCGGGCTTCTTACGCAGGCCGCTGTTGCGCTCGCGGAGCTTGTAGAAGAGGGCGAGTGCGTCCGAGAGCAGCGGGCTGCTCTCGCCGACGTAGTCGCCGAGACGGCGGGCGACGATTTTCCGCAACCCGCCCTCCTTCTCGCCGGGGAACTCGATGTTGTAGTAGACGCAGCGGCGCAGGAAGGCGTCGGGCAGACTCTTCTCAGAGTTGCTGGTCAGGATCAGGACGGGCCGCATCTCTTTGTCGGCCTCGACCTTCTCGTTGCCGAGTTCGGTGATGCGGAAGTACATCCCCTCGATCTCGTTGAGGATGTCATTGGGGAAGTCGCGCGGCGCTTTGTCTATCTCGTCTATCAGCACGACGTGGCGGCGTGGGCCGTCGAATTTGTAGCCGGCGGGCAGAAGGTGCTTCACTTTTTCGTAGGCGCGCGCGTGGAGTATGGCCTTGCCGAGGGCGTTGTAGGTGATGTGGTCAAGCGCGTTTTTGCTGCCGACGTTGGCCTGCACGGCGCGGAAGAGGCCGAGGTGGTCGAACGTGTAGAAGAGGTCGCGTGCCGTGCTCGACGACTTGGTCTCGAACTTGAGCGGGTCGCCCCAGTTCAGCTCCCAAGCCACGCTGTAGGCCAGTTGCGTCTTGCCCGTGCCCGGCTCGCCCGTCACGAGCAGCGGCTGGCCGAGCATCAGCGCGACGTTGACGGCGTCGGCCAGCGCCTCGTCCGCCTCGTAGCCGCGCGGGTCTTCGTGCCTTGCGCGCGGCGAGACGGGCAGCTTGACCGCCGGCCCCTCGACATGTTCTTCAGGCTTGCCGCTGTAGAACGGTTTCTCCATCCCTCAAGCTTCCTTTCGGTAACGTGCGTTTGACATCAGTGTTTCGAGTTCCTCCGCCAGTCGCCGCATCTGCATCTCAACCAGACCGGCCCGTCCGTAAACCCCGGAGATCGCGTCGATCAACTTCTGGGAGTGGAAATATCTGGCGGCTTCGATGCGCGCCCAATCGTGCGCCTGACCGAGCGGGACGGCTTCGAGTTCAGGCAGCACTACGCCGTGGAGATCGTACGCCTTAAAGTTCAACGACCTGACGAACTCGCGCATGGCGCTGTTCGTCTTCTCGAAGCCCGCCGACGTGAAAAGCGAGAGCAGCCTTCGCGCGAAAGATGGCGGCTCGGGATGTTTGTATTCAAAGCTGTGCAGGATGGTCAGATTCCTCTCCGGGATGAGGTCGTCCCAGCCGCCCCAGTACTCGATCCACTTCCTTATCAGCTCCGGCTGCCGCTCGCCCCAACCCGTCGCGTGGTGGTGCGAGACGATCAAGACAGGCTCCTCGTGCCTGTCTATCTCCTCCTTCATTGCCTTGTCGGTTGCGCGCCGGTCGCCCGTCAGCTTCTGCGCGAGGTTCTGGCGGATGCCGGCCAGCCCGTCCTCGACATTCGCGAACTTGTCCCTCCATGCGAGCGGGTAGACGCGCGCGGGGAATTTCTCCCGGTCGAGTCCGAGCAGCGTCGGCAGCGTTTTCGTCTGTAGCCTCTGGATGAAGGCGTCGTGACACTCGTTCTCGTCCCCGTGAAGGATGCAGACGAAGGGGCGTCTCGGCTTGATGCGTTTCAGATCGGGGTTGAATTGGTCTTCGAGGGCATGCTCTTGATCGCTGCGGTCCGTCAGGTACGGGAGGAATTCCGGTATCGGCGCTTTCGTCTTGTTGCCCCACTTGGCGAGGGACGCGGTGACGCGAGAGTTCAGATGATCGCAGTTCCTGAAGCTGCTGATCGTGTGTCTGTTCATCAGAGTCTGACGGAGGTCGCGGATGCTGTCCGGCTTAGGGTCTTTCTTATAGTGCGGCCACTCAATGCCCTCGTCCAGAAGGAAGATGAAGCGCGGCAACTCGATCTTGCTCGCCTCCTCATACTCCAGATGAGTGATGCTCTTTTCCTGTTTGGCCGGGACGAATCCGTAGCGCCACGCGTAGATGCCGACGAAGAGATCGCAGTCGCGCACGTCTTCAAGACATTTGTCCAGCGGCTTGGAGTCTTCGGCCACGTAGTCTTCCATCGCGATGGGCTGGTGCTGCAAGGCGCGCAGGGCCTCTGCCGCCGCTAGGCGCTCTTCCTTCAGATCAAGGAATGTCGAGGAGATGTAGACTTTAGCCATTCAGCCTCGCGCGGCGCAGGGCGCGACCGCCAATGAATATTCCAGCCGCCGTGTGAAAGATAAGCTCAGGCTAACGAAAGGAGCGTCATTCAACGGGAGTGTGAGCAATAACTCGGGCGCAGCCTCCTTCGCCCTGGAACTCTGACGCGGCAGCGATTATATGATTAGACTGACCCTCTATTCAATAACGGTTTCACCCGCGCGGGTTTTCGAGTCGCCGACCAACTCGGGCGGTGCAACGTGAGTCAGCGATAGGGAGTGCCTCACACCGCCTTCCCGTCGAGCGTGGTCGCCGCGCGCGGCCTAGCCACACGCCCGCACGCGACTGCGCGCCTGCGAGGGGTGAAATTATACGCCCTCAAGTATGATAGTTAGGGCGAATGCAAGAGGGACGAAAGTATTGACCGTGAGTCCGCTGACGAGGGCGACGGCAAACGGGCATTGATTTGCAGATTGTCGCGCTTCCCATCGAGGCGCAGCAGCGGCGAAGGGACTTGCCGATGACGACCGTGTCGGCACTATAATGGCGCGCTCTATAATCCCTACGAGTGCCGCCGCCGCATACTTGCGCCAGAGCAGCGCGGTCGGAACCTCGCGGGGCCCGGGTTTCACTATTCGAGACAAATGAAAGCGCTTGTCATTGACGACAACGAGTTGGTGCGAAGCAACGTCGCGGAAGTTTTGCGCGGCGACGGTTGGGAGGTGCGCGAGGCCGAATCGGCGGAGCGCGCCTTCGAGATGCTGGGCGACGGCGTGTGGGAGCTTGTCTTTTGCGACGTGAAGCTGAGCGACAAGAGCGAGTCCGAGGGCTACGCCGTGCTTCGGCGCTTCGTAGAGGTGCAGCCCGACGCGCAGATCGTTTTGATGACCGGCCACGGCTCAGCCGCGGGCGCGCTCGACGCCGTTTCCTTAGGCGCATACGACTACCTGATGAAGCCGTTCGAGAACGAGGACGTGCTTCGCATCTCGCAGGCCGTGCGGCGCGACGTTGATAAACGCGAGCGCCCCGGCACCACGGGCGAGCTGCCGCCCACGCCCGTCTACACCTCCGACATTGATCTGGTCGGCGTAAGCTCCGCGTTCGTCGAGGTGATGAAGCTCGTCGGTCGCGTGGCCGCGACTTCGCTTCCCATACTCATCGCGGGCGAGTCGGGCACGGGCAAGGAGGTGGTCGCGCGCGCCATTCACTACCGAAGCACGCGCGCAGACCGCGCCTTCGTCGCAGTCAACTGCGGCGCGATACCTTCGGAGCTTATCGAGTCGGAGCTGTTCGGCCACGCGAAGGGCGCGTTCACGGGCGCAGACCGCGACCGCCGCGGTCTGCTTCAGGAAGCCGACGGCGGCACGATTCTGCTCGACGAGATAACCGAGACGACGCCCGCCTTTCAGGTGAAACTTTTGCGCGCGTTGCAGGAGGGGGACATCCGGCGCGTCGGGTCGAATCAGACGATACGCGTGGACGTGCGCGTCATCGCCGCGACCAACCGCGACGTGGAGCAGGAGGTGCGCGAGGGGCGCTTCCGGCAAGACTTGTTCTACCGTCTCAACGCCGTGACGCTCCGCCTGCCGCCGCTTCGCGAGCGTCGCGAGGACATCATGCCGCTTGCGCGCCACTTCGCCTTGCGCGCCGCGCGACAGGGCTTCGAGCCGGTAAGTTTCTCGCGCGACACAGTCCTCGCGCTCGTCGCATACGAATGGCCCGGCAACATACGCGAGCTTGAGAACGCAGTCGTCCGCGCCGTCGCGCTGTGCGACCGCCTCGTGCGACCCGAAGACCTGCCGGAGCGCGTCCGCGAAGCTCTCGCGAACGCCGCCGCCGCGCGCGACGCCAAAGAGAGCGCGCCGCCGCCGCACGCAGACGCGATGCCCGCGAAGGATGATGAGCGGTTGATGTCGCTCTCGGAGCTTGAGGCCGGGCACATCGCGCGCGTGCTGACCCGCACCGGCGGTAACAAACAGGCCGCCGCGCGCGTTCTCGGCATAGACCGCACGACATTGCAGCGCATGATCAAACGATACAAGCTCGACGCCAACGGCGGGGGATAGGAAACAGAAGGCAGAAGGCAGAAAGCAAAAATCAAAAGGAGGATGAGAGCCAGCGTGTCTCTCATCCTCCTTCACTTCTGCCTTCTGCCTTCTGCCTTCTGCCTTCTGCTTTTAAGCAGCGACGCCCGCGCCGCGTTTGCGATTCTCTACGCGGCGCGCGACCTCGTGCGCGATGCCGAGAATCTGCGCGGTGTCGAAGGGCTTGGTGACGACCCAGTCAACCTGCGCCGCGGTGCGCTCGGTCGAGCCGACGGCCTCGCCCCAGCCTGTGATGACTGCGAGCGGGATTTCCGTGTCGCGCTCGCGTATGGCGTGCGCCAGTTCCCAGCCGCTCATGCCCTGCATGCCGAGGTCTGTGAAGACCGCGTCGAAGGCCGCGCCGCCCATGAGCGCGAGCGCCTCGCGCCCGCCCGCGGCGCACCCCACCCGAAAGCCTTCGCTCTCCAAGATGTCTCTCAATAGATCGCGGACGTGGTCTTCGTCGTCAACGACAAGGATTCGCGTGCGACCGGCGTCGTGCGGCACGAGCGTGAGCGCGGGCGCGTCCGCAATCGCCGACGGCGACGCCGCAGCAGGCTTCGCGACGGATTTAGCCACGGGGAGCATGATGCGGAAGGTCGTGCCGCGTCCCGCCTCGGACTGCGCCTCGACCGTGCCCTCGTGCCTTCGGATGATGCCGTAAGAAACGGCAAGCCCAAGCCCCATGCCGGCCTTGCCCTTGGTCGTGAAGAACGGATCGAAGACGCGCGAGCGCACCTCCTCGCTCATCCCCGCTCCCGTGTCCGCCACTCGTATCTCTACCTCCCCGCCTGCCTCCTGCGTCGAGAGCGTGATCGTCCCGCCCTGCGGCATCGCGTCCACCGCGTTGAAGACCATGTTGATGAGAACCTCGCGCAGCTCCGACTCGTCGCCGAGGACGCGCGCGTCGTCCGAGCCGAGCTGAAGCTCTAGGTTGATGTGTATGCCCTCGGATTCGGCGCGACTCTTCCAGCGCGGGCGCGTTATCTCGCGCACGTCCAGAAGCAGTTGGTCAGCCGAGAGAGTCTGGAAATCGTGGTCGCGCCGCTGCCGCGCGAAATCCTGTATGCGCTTGATCGTCTTCGCGCCGTCCTTCGCCGTCTTGATGATGAGCTGTAGGCCCGCCTCTACCTTTTCAGGGTCTTTGGTCGAGAGCAGTAATTGCGCGCGACCGAGAATTCCGGCGAGCGTGTTGTTGAAGTCGTGCGCGACGCCGGAGGCAAGCTCGCCGAGCGCGGAGAGTTTTTCGATCTGCGCGTACTGCTCGCGTATGCGATCCTGCTCCGCGATGTAGTGTGAAAGCTCTTCGACGTGGCGTCGCGCCTGCTCGGCCTGCGCGGCGGCGGCCTCGGCGCGCGCTTCGGCGGCGGCCTCGGCCTTTGCGGAGGCGGCCATGCCCTCGATGTTCTCAAGATACATTCGGTACGTGAGGTAGACGATGACGATGATCGGCGTCGAGGCGATGAGCGCGTAGAAGCCGGCGGTCGAAGCGAGCTTGGCGGTGATGCCCGCGGCGGACGCGCCCGCGAAGTAGGTCACGGAAGTCCAAAGGTAGCTCTTGCGCCAAGTCGTCCAGAAAGGCTCGTCGGCCTTGAAGGAAGTGTGCGCCGCAGCGATTGCCGAGTTGACGGCGTACTGCACGAGTCCCATGACGCAGAGCGCGGCGACGAACGTGGCCGAGAACTCGCCTTCGGCGAGCGCCGCGATTGGCCCGAACAGGAGCCGCAGCACGACGACGGTGATGAAGGTCGAGCAGGCCATCATCGCCGCGTTGAAGAGGCTTGTGAACATGCTGAACTGTTTCTTGCCGAGGCGCGATGCGGCGAACAGCTCAGCCGCGGCGAGCAGCACGCCGACCTCGCCGCCGTAGAGAAGCATCGTCAGGAAGATGAAGGCGTCGGAGAATGAAATCTGGCCGGTCGTTCGCGGGATGGGGATGCAGAAGCGCGAGCTGACGAGAAGCGTGACGGCGACGAGCGGCACGAGCCTGATGTCGAGCCGCGCGAGCGGAAGATTCACCGCGCAGTAAACGACGACGCACGCGCCCGCCGCGATGAACGCCCACATGTACGGCCTGACGAAACGCTGCTTTTCCATGCTCTCTCCCTCGGAATTGGCCTTTAGAGAATCATGCTTGCGTGCATTGGATGACAGGCTCACCGCCGCAGACGCAGAGAGCGCGGAGGAAGCGCAGAGGCGTTGAGCTTATTCAAGTCTCTGCGCCTCCTCCGCGCTCTCTGCGTCTGCGGCGGTGAATCCTGTCGGCCATATACTCAACCGAAAAATTTAAACGTCGCTGCCCTTCTCCTTCGCCGCGCGCTCAAGGAAAATGGTCTCGTAGTAGCCGCTGAGCTTGTAGCCCGCTTTCAAGACGAGCGACTGCGCGACGAGGTTCTGCTCGTTGACGAGCGCGCAGACCGATTTGCTGCGGCTGAGCAGAAGGCGTCCGAGCTGTGAGAGGCAGCGCAGCCCGTACCCCTGCCGTCGGCTCTCGTGCTCGACGTAGACGCCCTCGATGTAGACGCACTCAGGCGTTTCCGATGCCACCTCGGCCTTGAAGATGAGTTGTCCGTCCTCGACGAGAACCCACACGCGCCCGTGCTCGATGCGGCGCGCGTAGCGTAGACGGAAGCCTTGCAGATCAACGTCGAGCGGGTTGACGCCGCTCTCCTCGTATGCGAGCGCGGCGTGGACGGGCATGACGAGCATCAGGTCTTCGAGCGTCGCGCGGCGCAGCGCCGAGACGTGAGCGCACGCGCCGACCGGCCAGCGCTGCTCGAACAGAAGCTCGCGGCAGAACAGGCGCGGCCTCTGCCCCGCGTGCGCGTAGTAGTTCCAGAAGCGTCCTACCGCCTCTTGCTCGCCCAGAATCATGTGCGCGTTGCGCTCGCTTTGCGCGAGCAGCGCGAAGGCGCGGAGCGCCGACTCGTTGCGCGCCTCGACGAACGTGGCGTGGCCGATGAGCGCGACGCCTTCGAGTCGGCCTTCCGAGTCGCGTGCCGCGTAGAACGTGCCGCGGTTGAAGGGACTCTCAAGCCCGTTGTCGCCTATGAGACCGCTCATCACGACCGCGTGGACGGGTCGCCCGGCGAGGAATGAAAGAATCTCCGCCTCGTCGTCCGTTTCGGTCAGGGGGTGGACGAGAAACGACGGCTCGACATGCAGGCTTTGGGGGTGTGTTGTCTTCTTCGACTTCGTGAACCGGGGCATCACGTTGCTCCTTGTAATCGTGCGCTCTGGGTTTGACGCGGCGCGCGCTCTTCGTCGCATCGCCTCTCGTTTGCATCCCTCAGTAATCTATAAAGTCATCTCCCTCGTCCTTCTCCGCCGGCTTCGGGGCCGCGGCATCGCCCTTCGTGGTCGCGGACATTGCCTGCGCCACAGAGTCCGCGCCCGGCAAGCCGTCGGTCACGAGAACGCCGTCGCCCGCGAAGAAGTTGTCGGTCACGAGAACGCCGGAGCCGACGAAAACCGACCCGCTGCCCAACACGCCCCCGTTGCTCCACATGACGTGGTCTGTGACCAGCACGCCGTCGGAGAGAAGCGTCCGGTCTGTGACCAGAACGCCGTCCGTGACGAGAACGCCGTCCGTGACGAGAACGCCGAGGCCGTAGATTTTCTGGTAGGAGGTGATGAGCGCCGCGCCCGTCGCGTAGCCGTGCTTGATGATTAGCCCTTGCGACCAAGCGAAGGTCTCGCCCGCAATCGTCGTCTGCGCGAGCGGGGGCACGAGCGTTGTCAGAAGCGGCGAGCCGAGCGGCGTCGCGCTCGACAAGTCCGTGCGTACGAGCCGCGCAAGCCGTATCGCGCCTTCGACGTTTATCTCGCCCGCGCCCTGCTCAAGCATGTTGAAGCCCGCGAGCGGCTGCGCCGTGTACATCAGGATGGCCTTGACGAGGTTCGGCGTAAGCTTCGGGTTCGCCTGAAGCATGAGCGCAGCCGCGCCCGCCGCGATGGGCGTCGCCATCGAGCTGCCGTTGAGGTACATCATCCGTCGGCGGTCTGAGCCGCTCACGCCCGCGTCGAGCGAAGGGTTGGTCGTAAGCAGGTAGTTGCCCTCCGCGGCGGCGTCAATGATCTTGTTGCCGGGCGCGACGAGGTCGGGCTTGATGAGATTGTCGTGATGGCGCACGCCCAGCAGGTCTGTGCGCCCGCCGCGCGTCGGCCCGCGCGAGCTGTAGGATGCGACCGCATCGTCCGAGCGCGCGTCCGTGCCGAAGGTGTTGGTCGCGCCGACCGTGATGGCCGAAGGCTCGCTGCCGGGGACGTGTATCGCGCCGTAGACTTTGTTGCCCGCGGCGTCCTTGCCGTTGTTGCCCGCCGCCGCGACGACGACTATCCCAGCGTCAACGAGGCGGCGCACGGACTTGCACACGGGGTCGTCGCGGTACGACTCGACCGCCGTCGTGCCCAGACTCAGGTTGACGACGCGTATGTTGTACGCGGCGCGGTTCAGCAGAATCCAGTCGAGCGCGGCGAGTATGGAAGAGACGCGGCCAGTGCCCTGCGCGCCCAGCACGCGAAGGTTGAGTATGTTCGCGTTCGGCGCGACGCTGATGTAAGCGGCGTTGGAGATGCGCCCGTTGCCCGCGGCGATTGAGGCGACGTGCGTGCCGTGGCCGTACGGGTCGTCGGTGCGATTCTCGTCAGTGAAGTCTTTGCTTAGGATAACGCGCTGGCCGTTGTTGCGGTCGAGGAAGGCCGCGTGGCTCGTGTCAATGCCTGAGTCGAGGACGGCGATGCCTATTCCGCTGCCGTCGAGGCCGCTTACATTAATGCCGCTCGTTGCGCGCACGCTGTCCGCGCCGGTCGTATGCGAGACGTGGCCGAACGAGATGGTCTCGCGGTCGAGCGAGACGAAGCGCACGCCCTTCTGCTCCGACAGTTGCTCTAAGAGACGGACGGGCAGCTCGACGACGCGCGCGCCGAGCCGGCTAAACTCGCGTTCGGCGCGCACGTCGCGGCGGCGCAGCGTTGCGGAGAGCGCGCGGCCTGCGTCGTCGCCCGTTTGCAGGATGACGCGCACGCGCCGCTCCCGCGCGTCGGGGTCGCGCGCCAGTTCAACGAGATCGGGCGAGATTTTTTGTGCGGGGACGGATTGCTGCTCTCCCGCTTCGCTCGCGGCGGCGGGGAGCGCGCGCGCGACCTTGATTCCGGCATGGCTCACGCCGCCCGGCGCGGTGCCCATTAGTACGGGCGCGAGCAGCGCGAGAAGCGCGACCAGTGTCGCCGTGTGGGAACGTCTAACGTGCTTCACTTGATCCCTCCCTAACGCGAACCGAAAGACGCCTGAAGATGTCGGTCTCGGATGACGGGCGCGTCGTCGTCGTTAACATCACAAGGGCGACCACGACTTCCCGTTCTGAAAAGCACCGCCTCCGTCCTTCGGCATGACGGTCGGCGACGTACAGTTCGCGAGGCTTCTTCAACTACAAGGGGAGAGAGAACGTGGGAGAGACGAACAGGGACAGAAGTATCGGGCCGCCGGGCGCATATAGTCAACCCGGAAAGCGCTCACTTCATGCACGCCGTCTCGTCTCCGCGGATCGTGGCCGACTGCGCCTGCAACGTCGTGTCGCCAACCATGACGCCGTCGCCCACCATCACTCCGTCGCCCACCATCACTCCGTCGCCTACCATGACCCCTTCTGCCAGTGTCCCCCCAAGCAACTCATCCACTCCAAGAAAAGCGATGCCGCCATCGAGCGCCGTGCCGTCGCTCGTCAAAAGCTGCACGCCGAGCGTGACGCCGCCCGTCATCATCCCGGAATTCAAAGCCTGCCAACCGCCGTACTCCATCACCCCGTCGCCCAGCACCGCGCCCGTGCCGTAGACGCGCTGGTAGAGCGTGAGCAGGTCTTCGCCCGCGGCGTATGTGTGGTTGAGAATAATCCCTTGCGACCACGCGAAGCTCTCGCCCGCTATCAACGTCTGCGTCGCGGGGGGCGCATCCACGAGGAGCGGCGAGCCGAGCGTCGTCGAGTTTGACAGATCGCTCCTCACGGATTTCGACAGTCGCACCGCACCCTCGACGTTTATCTCGCCCGCGCCCTGCTCCAGCGTGTTGAAGCCCGCGAGCGGCTGCGCCGTCAACATCAGCACGGCCTTGACGAGGTTCGGCGTAAGCTTCGGGTTCGCCTGAAGCATGAGCGCAGCCGCGCCCGCCGTGACGGGCGTCGCCATCGAAGTCCCGCTCAGGTACATCTGCCGGCGCGAGTCGGGCTGTCCAGCGTCCGCGGCCAGCTCCGGGTTCGTCGTTACGAGGCTATTGTTAACGGCGGCGGCGGCGATGATGCGGTTGCCCGGCGCGACGAGGTCGGGCTTGATCAGATTGTCGTAGTGCCTGACGCCGCCGTCGTCAGTCCAAGAGCCGCGCGTCGGCCCGCGCGAGCTATAGGTCGTAACCGCATCGTCCGAGCGCGCGTCCGTGCCGAAGGTGTTGGTCGCGCCGACCGTGATGGCCGAAGGCTCGCTGCCGGGGCTATGAATCTGCCCGTAGATTTTGTTCCCCAGCCCGTCCTTGCCGCGGTTGCCCGCGGCGGCGACGACTACGACGCCTGCGTCAACGAGGCTCCGCACGGCGGCGCACACGGGATCGTCGCCGTAAGTCTCGAAGGCCGTTGTGCCGAGGCTCAGGTTGACGACGCGTATGTTGTAGAGCGAGCGGTTCGACATCACCCAGTCGAGCGAGGCCAGAAGCCCGGAGGTCGTCCCGCGCCCTTGCGCGTCCAGCACGCGCAGGCTGACGATGCGCGCCCCCGGCGCGACGCCCGTGTACGCGCCGCTCGACGCCTGACCGCTGCCCGCGGCGATTGAAGCGACGTGCGTGCCGTGGCCGTATGGATCGTCGCTGCGGTTCTCGCCCGTGAAGTCAACGCTCGCGGCGATGCGGCTCAGGCCGAGTCCGTCGCGGAAGGCCGCGTGTCCCGCGTCAACGCCGGAGTCAACGACCGCGATGCCCACCCCCGCGCCGTCGAGCGTCGTCGTCAACTCGACGCCGAGCAGAGAGACGACCGTTTGCGTGCGAACATTCTGCGTCCCCGTCGTCGTCTCGATGTGGCCGCTCGCGCCTACGGGTCTGTCGGGCGATATGTAACGCACGTCGCTGCGCGCAGCCAAAGCCTCGACCGCCATCGGCGGCACGCTCAAAGACAACGCGCCCAAACGTCCGAACCTGCGCGCGACGCGCCCGCCCACTTCGCGCAGCAGAGCGTCAAGGTTGAGCGACAAGCCGCCCGGCTTGCTCTGCTGGACGATGACGTTGATGGGTTTGTTGCCTTGCGACTCGCGTAAGAGTTTTAGGAGGTCGGGCGAGATTTTGTTCCCGCTCTGAGAGATTCTGTTTTCAGTCCGTGAGTTTTTGTTCACACCCCGCGGGCCGGACTCTGCGCGCGCGCCGCCGCCGACCACGCACGCGTATGCCGCGGCGGTGAGCAATCCGAGGACAAGCAACCCTCGGAGACGGCGATGCTTTCGAGATTTCACGCGACTTACTCCTTAAAACTTTGCGGCGGACGATCAGCGGGAAATTTTGGGACGGAAACAATAACTCGCGCGTCCTTTTGAGCAAGCCCCGTTCCAACTCGCTCTACACTTGCCGTGCAAGTCGCGCGGCTCGCACGTGGCCGTCGTCCCGAAGTTTTTTTCGCCCCAACTCCCGCGCCCCTCCGTTGGCGACCCGTAAGCTGATGTCGTTGAGGACAAACGAGAAAGGCTTAGTGGGGCGGGCGGGGCTGAAAGGACGTGCGACGCCCTCGGAGCATTCGCGAGCGGGTTTCGCCAACCCGCAAGAGCGCGACGCCGGCCTACGACGGCACGGCGACCGCCGCTGCATTGTGCAGCAGTCCCATGAATCCCGCCGATGCGATTTACACGGCGGGCAGAGCGAGGCGAAAGGATGAAGGCGGAAGGATGAAGGATGAAGTGAATGCTAAACAGCATCGCTTTCATCCTTCATCCTTCCGCCTTCATCCTTCCGCCTTCATCCTTGCTCTCGCTGGCATGGCTCTTGCCGATGCGCCCGTCGCCCGTCCCAAAGTGCTTACCCCTTTTGAAGTGCCGTTCAGGCGGCCCGACCCTGAGTGTGCGAGTTTCCCCGCGCCGATTTTTCCGTCGGGAGGCGCGCTCGTCTCTACACTGTCCGAACGAATAACAAGGTGGGCACCATGTCTCTGCCGAACAACAGTGCGCGCATTCTGATCGCCGACGACGACGCGTGCGTGCGCGGAGTGCTGAGCGAGTTTTTGTGCCGACGCTACGAGTGCAGGGAGGTCGGCTCAGCCGAACAGGCGCTCGCGCTCCTCGGCGCGGAGCGTTTTCAGCTCGTCCTGAGCGACATCGCGATGGAGGGCATGAGCGGACTTGAGCTTATCCAGCACGTCCGCGCCCTCGCGCCCGACGCAGTCATCATCATGGTCAGCGCATCGCAGACCACCGAGATAGCGGTCGAGGCTATGCGCGCGGGCGCGTTCGACTACGTGATGAAGCCCTTCGATCTTGGGCACCTTGAAGTCGCCGTGGCCCGCGCGCTCGAACATCAACGTCTCGTCGAGTCGAAGCAACGATACGAGGGCTACCTCGAACGCATGATCGAGCGGCGGACGGCGCAGCTCGACCGCACCCTCGAATCGCTCGAAGACGCGTACCGCACGACGCTCAAGGCGCTCATCAACGCGCTTGAGACGCGCGACGCGGAGACGCACGGACACTCGGAGCGCGTCGTCGCGTTCAGCCTCCGCCTCGGGCGAGAGATCGGCATCGGCGAAGAGCAGTTGAGCGCGCTTGAGTTCGGCTCGCTCCTGCACGACATAGGCAAGATCGGAGTGCCCGACGCGATACTTCGCAAGCCCGCCGCGCTCACCGACGACGAGTGGGCCGAGATGCGTCTGCACCCCTCGCACGGCCAGCAGATTCTGTGCGGCATAGAGTTCTTAGAAGGCGCGTCGCGCGTCGTCGCGCAGCACCACGAGAAGTGGGACGGCAGCGGGTATCCTCTCGGTCTGAAAGGCGAAGAGATTGACTTGAACGCGCGCATCTTCGCCGTCGCAGACGCCTTCGACGCGATGACGAGCGAGCGCGTGTATCGCGGAGGCCGCGCGTATGAGCTTGCCGCCGCCGAGTTGGACAGGTGCGCGGGCAAGCAGTTCGACCCCGCGGTCGTCGAAGCCTTCAGGCGCATCCCGCGCGAGGAGTGGGGCGAGTTGCGCCGTCGCCGCGCGTCGGAGGAACGCGTGCAGAGGCTTGGAACGAGCGACGCGGGCATCCGTGGGCACGTGCGTGACCGTCGGTCTGTCGCCGGAGTACGAACGCCGGGCGGGGCGCGAAAAATTCAACGAGCGGGCACGCATTAGACATTTCTCTATCACGCGACGGAGTAGATTTCCGCCCAGCGGCCCGACGCGCCGCGGCGGATACAAAGTCGCTGTTGTTTCGAGACCGGCGGGAGTATCATTTCAAAAAAGCCACGGGGCACGGTCGTGAAGCGGCGGCAACTGAAAAGGTTGGGGAGTGGGTGATGGAAGTCGAAAGGTCGGACAGTCCGGTCGTGATGCTGGTGGAAGATTTCGCGGACACGCGCGAGATGCTGCGGCGCATGCTTGAGATGAACGGCTGCCGCGTGCTTGAGGCGGCCAACGGGCAGGAGGCGATAGGGCTTCTGCCCAACGGCGAGTTCGACCTCGTCCTCATGGACTTGAACATGCCAGTGCTGGACGGCTTCACGGCGACCTTACGCATACGCGAGCACGAGCGGACGCGCGACGTGCCCGTGGTGGCTGTGACCGCGCACGACACGGAGGAGTTCCGCGCAGCCGCGGTCGCGGTCGGCTGCTGCGAGTACATCGTCAAGCCGCTCGACTTCGACCGCCTCTCCGAACTACTCGACCGACTGATCCCGTCGCGCCGCAGGGCGCACGCCGCCGCGCGGGATTGAGAACAAGAACAGAACCGCGAGCGGTAGCGAGCGGGTTTGCCTTGCACAGTAGCGACCGCGCTATGTGCCTTGCGACCCGCTCGCTACCGCTCGCGGTTCTGTAACTTGCGCCCACGGCGCATCAACACTTAGAAAGGCCAGTTGATGCCGCCGATGCCTCCGCCGCGCCTGTTAAGGATGCCGCCGCCGTCGCGCGAATCGGTCGTGCGGCTGGCGCGCAAAATCGAGGCCGCGTCAACCAAAGACCGCAACGGCACTTCGCCCGCGAAGCTCTGGTCGAATCGCTTCTCCATGACGAAGAGCGGCAGCGTGAAGCCCGCGTCCATCTCGTAGCCGACGCGCCCCTGATTGCGGAACGCAGACCAGATCGTGTTCGGTATCGAGCGCAGATGAACGACCACGGGCAGGTTCACACGCGACCCCTTGCGACCGCCGATCTTCAGCGCGCCGTCATACGTGCCCTCGATTGCGTCTTGGCCCGCGAGCCGCAGCCGGTAATCGAAATCCTTGAGCGTCACCGGCAGCAGACCGTTCGACACGTCAAGCCCCAGACTCAGCCGCGCCGTCTGGTCGCGAAAGTCAATTGACTCTAAGGTCAGCTCGCCGACCTTTATGTTAACGAGCCTGCCGCCCAAACGCTCGACGGGGATACGACTCTGCTGCGCCTCCGCCGCGCCCGCGCCGAGCGCAAGCACGAACAACGCCAGCGCAAGAGCCTTGCCCGCCAGTCCGAACTTCATGAAAGAGTTTCTCATAATCGCTTATTCCCTCCGCCCGTTTCGAGCTTCTGAATCCCCGCTGCCGTCCGCATCGTGAGAGCAGCCCGTCGCGCGCTATTTTCTAAACAACTATCGTGCCGCGAGACGCCCTTCAAAACCCCCGTTTTCAAGGCTTTTTCGCGGATTTCGAGCGCGTGAGCTATACGAAATGGGAGTGCGTTGGAGGGTATCGTGTGAGGAGGTAAGCGAACAGTACCGCGAGCGGTAGCGAGCGGGTCTCAAGTTACTAAGAGGGCTTGCTCTCCGTAACTTGAGACCCGCTCGCTACCGCTCGCGGTTCTGTATCGCCTGACCGTGGTACTGCGGTGTTATTGGCTACACTTCGGCATTGCGCCGCGTTCCGACGAGATTAATTGTGATCCGCTTCGGTCGGCGCGGTGCCCATGCCGCCGGTGTTTTCCATCTGGCCGCCCGCGCCGGAATGTGTCGAGGTCGCGCCCATGATGTCGCCGGTCTCGACGACGCCCGTGTCGCCGCCTTTGTCCGGCATGTCGCCGCCCGCGAGTCCGCCCTTGCCGACCTTGTCGGTGCCGCCCGTGATGTCCGTGCCGCTCGCGCCGGTCGAGTCCGTGATGCCGCCCTGCGCTCCCGCGCCGCTGTCGCTTTCGTTCGCCATCGCTTGTTTGAAACCTCCCTTGAAGAAAATTGTTTGCGCCCGCCGTGCCGCCGAAAATCTTCGAGCTTGCTTCGGCGTGTGCTACAGGTGACAATAAACCACCCCTGCGAACTTTTTACAATGCTCGTGCTTACGTCCCGGTGGAAACTTCTAGGAGGCGGCGGCGATGCCCTTGCGCGTTTTTCTAATCCTCTCTCTCGCAATGCTGATGTGCGGCGCGGCTCACAACGTTGAAGGACAGATGCGGAAGCCGGAGACTGAGCCGGGCGTCCCGCGTGAGCTTGCGCGCCGGCGCGCGGAGCATTACAGCGACGTGCGCTACGCGCTCGACGTTACGATTGAGCCGGGCGCGAAGATGCTCAAAGGCCGTCTGAAGGTCACGGCCTCGCTCGACTCGGACGCGGGCGACCTCGTCCTCGACTGGCGTGTGCCGAAGGATGTTGACCCGCGCTCGCGCGTCTCCGACATCAAGGCCAACGGCAAGAAGGTTGACGATGCTCGATTCGTCAACGAGCACATCGTCATCCCGCGCGCTCACCTCAAGACCGGCGCGAACAACGTCGAGATGAGCTTCGAGTCGCCCATCAGCGCGTCGGGAAGCGCCGTGACGCGCTACCTCGACCGCGAGGACAAGTCCGAGTACGTCTACACGCTCTTCGTCCCTTCGGACGCAAGCACAGCTTTTCCCTGCTTCGACCAGCCCGACCTCAAGGCGCGCTTCGCGCTCAGGGTCACGGCCCCCGAAACTTGGCGCGTCGTCTCGAACACCGACTCCTTCATCCAACCCGAATTCGACGACACGAGCGGCGGACTCCCGAAGTCTCCGCCGAAGGGAATGCTCTGGCGCGTGTTCAAGGAGACTGTGCCGCTCAGCACATACCAGTTCGCTTTCGCCGCAGGGCCGTTCGAGGAGTTGAAGGACGACGCCTCGCCATACAAGACGAGCCTCTTCGTTCGCAAGTCGAAGGCCGAGCGCGCGAAGAAGGAGCTTGCCGAAGTCTTTCGCCTCAACCGCGAATCGCTCAAGTTCTTCGAGGGATACTTCGCGCACAAGTTTCCCTTCCCCAAGTACGACCTCATTCTCATCCCCGAATTCGCTTACAACGGAATGGAGCACGCGGGCGCGACCTTCCTGCGCGAGGAGGGCGTGCTGTTCCCCTCCGACCCGACAGCCGGCGACATCGCGGCGCGCGCAGAGACGTTGCTGCACGAGAACGCGCACCAGTGGTTCGGCAACCTCGTCACGATGCGCTGGTTCGACGACCTCTGGCTCAAAGAGGGCTTCGCCACATTCATGGCATACAAGGCCGTCGAGGCGCTGATGCCTGAGTACAACGCCTGGAAGGTCTTCCACCTGCGAACCAAACCGCTCGCATACCTGACCGACGTGACGAAGGGCACGACGCCCATCTTTCAGGAGATTCCGAACCTGAGCGCGGCCAAGTCCGCATACGGCAACATCGTCTACCGCAAAGCGCCCTCGATACTTCGTCAGGCCGAATTTTATTTGGGTGAGCGAGAGTTTCAACGAGCCGTCCGTCTGTTCGTCAAAGAGCATGCTTACGCGAACGCGACTTGGGAAGACCTCGTGCGCGCGTTCGAGCGAACGTCCCGGAGGAAACTCGACGCGTGGGCCGCGGCGTGGGTCAAGCGTCGCGGCATGCCGGACGTGCGCGTGAGCTGGGGCGTGAACAGGCGTGGGGAAATCATTCGCTTCGAGATCGAGCAGCGCGACGCGCTCGGCGAGGGCGGCGCGTGGCCTATGAAAGTCAAACTCCTTTTAGCCCCGACCGCTCCGGGCGCGCGCCCCGAAACGCTGACCGTCACGCTCGGCGGCGCGGGGGCGACGAGCGTGCCCGAAGCAATCGGCAAGCCCCGCCCCGCATACGTCTTCGCGAATTTCGAGGACTACGGCTACGGTCGTTTTCTGCTCAACAACACGAGCCGGAATTACGTCGTGCGCCGTCTCGGCTCAATCAAAGACGACTTTCTGCGCGCTCTCCTCTGGGACTCGCTCTGGGAATCGGTGCGTGAGGCGGAGCTTGCGCCCGACGACTTCATAGACCTCGCCGTCCGCGAAGCGCCGAAAGAGCGCGACGACGTGATGCTCGGCTTCATTCTCGCGCGCGTGCAGACGGCATACCTGCGTTACCTCTCGGACGCACAGCAGACGGCCCTCGCGCCGCGACTCGAAGGGGCGCTTTACGAAGGAATGATGCGCGCCGAGACCGCCGGCCTTCGCATCACGTTTTACCGCGCCTACCGAGAGACGGCGACGACCGTCGAGGCGCGGAAAATCCTGTCGGACATTCTCGCGGACAAACTACAAGTGCCCGGCATGACCCTGCGCTCGCGCGACCGCTTCGACATCGTGAGGGCTTTGATCGCGCGTCTTGGTGACGGCGAAGCCGACGAGAAGCTTGCCGACGACTTTCTCAAGTTCGCCGTCAAACAGGACTCAAGCGACGACGGTCGTCGCTACGCTTACGCGGCGGGCGCGGCGCGAGGCGACGCGAGCGTGAAGAAGAGATACTTCGATCAGTACCTACGCGACAAAGACCTCGCGGAGAGCTGGATCGAAGCGAGCTTCGGCCCCTTCAACACGCCGCGCCAGTCCGCGCTCACGCTTCCCTACTTGGGCGATGCGCTCGCGGAGCTTCCGACGCTCAAGCGCACGCGCAAGATTTTCTTCGTCAACGGCTGGCTCGCCGCATTCATCGGCGGGCAGTGCGACGCGCGCGCCGCCTCGACCGTCAGCGACTTCCTTGCGCGCACGCCCGCGCTCGACCGCGACCTGCGCCTCAAAATTCTCGAAGCCGCCGACGGGCTTGAGCGCTGCGTCCGCATACGCGCACGCTACGCCGCCGAATCAAGCGACGCCGCGCGTCCCGCCCCGTGATAAAATCGGCGGCGCGAATATTTCTTCCGACAGAGGCCGATTCGACCTCAAGGAGTCCGACGAAATGGCGACCGAAGTTTTAGAGCAAATAGCCGACGAGCCGCACCTCACGCGACGCCGCGCGCCCATCGAAGAGTTCTGGGCTTTGCCGGAGTCGCCGCTCCACATCGAGTACATCAACGGAGAGATAATCATGGCACCCTCACCGACCGTAGCTCACCAGTCTTTAGCACGAAATATCTTTCGCGCCCTCGACAAGTTCGTTGGTCGAGAGATGCGTGGCGCACTGTTCTTCTCGCCGCTGGACGTTGCGCTGCCGAGCGGCGATGTTGTCCAACCTGACATCTTCTTCTTAGCAGAGGCGGACGCCAAACAAGCGACAAAAGATGATCGCGTGCGTTGCGCGCCGCTCTTCGCCATAGAGATTCTTTCGCCCGGCTCGGTCACGCACGACACGATCACGAAGCGAGAGCTTTATGAGAAGAACGGCGTGCGCGAGTACTGGGTCGTTGATGTGGAGAAGCGTTGCATCGCGCAGTTTGTGCTACGCAAGAAGCACTACGCACTGGCGGAACTTGGCGAGGGCGACGAGATCAAGGGCGCTGTGCTGGCCGGATTCGAGATGAACGTCGGCGAACTGCTCGGTTCGTAGCGTATCGCCTTTTGCTCCTTCGTGTGGCCCCTGAATGAAGTCGCGCTTTTGATTTCCGGTTCAGCGACCTGTGGATTATCCAACTTGGTTAGAAGTCGTCGCCGTCATCTCCGTCCTCGTGATGGTCTCGTTCGTCGTCCTCGCGCTGTTCGAGCCGGGCCTCGCGTACAAGGTTGACGCGCAGGACTCTTCCGGCCCCGACTCGCCCGACTTCATGCGCGTTGTCGAGGCGATAACGGACGCGCAGGCGCGCGGCGGAAGCACGGTCGAAGTCCTCACGAACGGCGAGGTCTACTACGAGGCGGAGCTTGAAGCCATCTCGAAGGCGGAGCGAAGCATCCACGTCGAGGCGTACATCTTTCAGAAGGGCGAGGTGGCGGCCCGCTTCGTCAAAGCGTTGGCCGAGAGAGCGCGCGCGGGCGTTAAGGTCAAGCTCCTGCTTGACGCTTTGGGGAGCTTCGCGACCGGAAGCTCTTACTTCAAAGAGCTGACCGAGGCGGGCGGGCGCGTCGAGTGGTATCACCCTCTGCGCTGGCACAACTGGACGCGCTACAACAACCGCACGCACCGCGAGCTGTTCATCATAGATGGCCGCGTCGGATTCACGGGCGGCGCGGGCGTCGCCGACCATTGGCTCCACGAGCAGAAGGGCAAGCCGCGCTGGCGCGACACGATGTTCCGCGTCGAGGGCGACGTGGTGCTTAGCCTTCAGGCGACGTTCGTAGAGAACTGGCTCGAAGCCTCCGGCGAAATCCTCGCTTGCGAAGACTACTTCCCCGAAATCGAGAACGGCGAGGGGATTTCGGCCCTTGTCGTCAACAGCTCTCCCGCGTCGGGCGGCTCGACGCGAGCGCGCATACTCTTTCAGACACTGCTCGCCTCCGCGCGCGAGAGCGTTCTGATTACGACGCCGTACTTTCTGCCCGACCGGAGCGCGCGGCGCGACATGCTGGCCGCCGTCCGGCGCGGCGTGCGCGTCGAGGTCATAACGCCGGGCA
>Ga0190275_10000843_pt1 | contig 24276 bp, 22 predicted proteins | sample Popmic550T_FD_133745 | JGI IMG/M metagenome (GOLD analysis project Ga0190275, IMG submission 133745) | Populus adjacent soil microbial communities from riparian zone of Yellowstone River, Montana, USA - 550 T | ecosystem: Environmental > Terrestrial > Soil > Riparian zone > Trees stand | place...
AAATCCGCATCAGTCGTCATGCCGGGCTTGACCCGGTATCCACCTTCTTCTTGCAGCGATGGCCAGTAGAAGATGGATCCCGGATCAAGTCCGGGATGACTCCCGGATCAAGTCCGGGATGACGATTCAGGTTTAACGCACGATGCTCTAAAGATCCGCGGCGGCGCTTCGATCGCTTCCTTGAGCTTCTTGCTATCATGCCAGCATTGGTCGGGTAGGCCCGGAATCGTCGAGCTCCAGCCATTGTTCGAAGAACCCGCCGTAACCCCGCTCCGGATCGACGAAATGGATCTCATAGATCCACGTCCGCGGATGACCGTGGCGGTCGGGGCCGGACAAGGGCAGCCGGTTGCCGGGATGGAGGTAATTCTCGGCGAGCTCGCCCTGGACGAGCTCGTGCGGGAAGTTTCCGATAAGATGTCCGGCGTGCCAGTTCGCGTAGCTGTAGCCATGCCTTCGAGCCGCTTCGACGGCGAGCTCGAACATGTCGGCGCCGGTGACCGTGTCCCGGTTCTTCTGGAAATAGTCGCGGCCTTCGAACCAGGCCGCCTCGATCGCGTCCCGAAGCCGGAGCCGGCCGGGATCCTGCCCGATCACATAGGTCCGGCCGATATCCGCCTCCCAGGATTCGAACATCGGCCCCAAGTCGACGAACACCATGTCGTCGGCTTCTATGCGAAGGTCGGGCGGGCTCTCGCGGAAGGTGGAAAGGGTGTTCGGTCCGGACCTGACGATCCGCTTGTGCCAATGCTTGAACGTCCCGAACATCTCCTGGCCGAGCGACTGCAGCTCGCGGCTCAGCTGCAGCTCCGTCACTCCGGCCCTGAACAGGCACGCGGCCTCCGCCGAGTGCAGCAGGTCCATCGCCATTTCGTGCGCCTGCAACAGCCTGGCGCGGCGGTCCGGCGAATCATCGTAGCTGTAGGTCATTGCGCCATCATGTCCGACCCGAGTTCCACCGCCGGCGGCGTGTATGGAATACCGACGCCCATGGCGAGACCGCCGCGGCGGTCAGCTTCCCCGGCGAACAAGCGGATTGCGGCGAAATCGTGGGGTTTTCCTATACTCTGGCTCCGCAGCGATCGGCGTTCGACGCCTAGCTGAGCCGCCGCCCCGCCCAGACGACCCGACCGATGATGGCGAGCGTGGACAGCTCGATATCCTTCCATTCCGGATAGGCGGGATTGTCGCTCGTCACCGTCGCCCGGGCGGCGAACGGGTTGATGGCGAGACGCTTGACCATCAGCGTGTCCTCGCGGCGAAGGACGTAGATTCCGTCGCGCAGCCGATCGGCCGCGTCCGCTCCGTCGACCAGTATGTCGTCGCCGTCGGCCAGAGTCGGGCTCATCGAATCGCCCTGCACCCGAATGAAGGAGAGGTGGTTGGTGCCGCCCTTGCAGAGCTGCCGTAACCACTTGGGATCGAACGCGATATGAGAGACGGCGACTTCGTCGTCGGTGATCGCGCCATGGCCTGCCGAGGCCCCGACGTCGAGCCGGGGCACCTTGATCATCCCCTCCGTCGAATCGTCGCTGCGCTGGCCGGCGGGCCCGCCGAGCAGGGTTTCGCTCACCCCGAGATAGCGGGCGATCGTGCGCCGATCCTCCTCGTCGAGCTTGCGCGGCGTGCCGCGCTTGATGAACTGCTGAATGTAGGCGGGATTCTTGCCGATCAGGCGCGACAGGCCGGCATAATCCTCCCCCCGTTCCTTGAGGAGACGCGCGAGCGCGTCGCGTGGGTCGACCCGGTCCATAGGCCCCTTCTATCTGCAGGAATTGTCCTAGACAAGTAGGATCTTTCATGGAAGGATAGGAATTCAGTAGATTCGGAGTTTCCAAATGATCCTCGATCGTATCGATCATTACCTTCGCAGCTCGAAATCCTCCCCGTCGCGGCTCGGCAGGGACGCCGTGGGCGATCCCAATTTCGTGATGAACCTCCGCGACGGAAGACGGCCCCGCCAGGCCACCATGGACCGGGTCATCGCCTTCATCGAGCGGCAGGAGGCGCGCGCACGATGACGTGGACAAAGGGCCCGGCGGCGGGGGCGGCCTATCTCGTCGTCGCGGCGGCGTTGGCGGCCGGGATCGCCGCCTCCTGCGCCCACGAGCTCGGACCCAGCTAATCATAGCCTGTGGTCGCCCGCCTCTCCTCCAGCCGGCCTGGATCGAACGGAAGGTCTTTCCGAAGGTAGGGCTGCACCTGCGTCCAAGGGAGGCAAATGGGTTGTGCCAGCACGAACGAGCCGGTTTCCGACTCGTGAAACTTCAGGCACATGCCCTCTGCGCCGATCATCGGAGTCTGCGCCCGCTCGAGCGCTTCATAGCCCTGCACGGCCGCGACCGGCTCCTCATAGGCCGCTTCGAGCATCTTCGGGACGAGCGCCCGCCACCATCTCGTCGCGGGATCGAACAGGTCTTCCGCCGTGAGCGCGCGCAGCGCCCTTTCGGACCAGATGAAGGCCCGGGTCGAGCCCCAGCCCTTGAAGAATTCCTGGGGATAGACGTACCAGTGCAGCTGTGCCGCGATGATGCCGGGAGCGACGGCGACGGGCTCCACTGACGCCTCCACGGTCGTCTGCCGAGCCGGCACCGGCGCTCCGGTATTGCCAACGCCGGAATAGGCCTCGCGAACCATCGCCTCGATCCGAGCCCTCGCAGCGGCGTTCCACCGGCGATCGGACGCCGTCACTGCCTCTTCGATCTGAGCCAGAATCACCGTATCGGTAGAGGCTTTCTGATGATGACCCAGGCGCTCGACGTCCCGGTTGAATATAAGCGGATAGGTGCGTGTCGTCGTCGTCAGGACGAACCTCTTGCCGGCCAGGCGCACGACCGACCGTTCCATGGTGACGCGGGGGACGAATGCGGGGCGACCTTCGGACGAAGCGAGCGGCAGGGCGAGCATAAGAGCGACGAGACGAAGGGCTAAGTACATGACACCACCTGCCCCGGAACGGGTAACCGGCCCGCGCCGGGCCGGCAACGATTCGGGGCGAGCGAGGGCTCAGACGGTCCCCAGCCCGTCGAGCAGCAGCTTGCCGCCGGCGACGATCATCAGGACGTAGACGAGGGCATAGAAGCGCTCCATCGAGATCCGGCGCACCAGCCAGACGCCGGCGAGGCTGGCGAGCACTGCCACCGGAAGCAGCATTGCGGCGGCGAGGGCGTTCCCGGTCGTGAACTGGCCGAGCGCGACATAGGCGGGCACCTTGATCCAGTTGACGATGGCGAAGAAGATCGCCGAGGTGCCGACGAAGACGTCGCGCTCGAGCCTCCTGGGCATCACCCACATCTGGAAAGGCGGCCCGCCGGCATGGGCGATCTGGCTGGTGAAGCCGGCGGCGATTCCGAACAGGCTTCCGACCCAGGCGGGCGAACGGGAAGAGGCCGCCAGCCGCCCTCCCCTCTCCACGGCCAGCCGATAGGCCCCGAACAGGATCGAGATAGCGCCGAGCACGGCCATCACCGCGTCGGAGGAAATACGCGCGGCGAGCAGCCAGCCGAGCCCGATCCCGACGGCGGCGCCGGGCAGCATGGCGACGAGGACCGGCCCGTCCCAGCTCTTCCGGAACGCGGCGACTCCGACCACGTCCTGGGCGATCAGGATCGGAAGCAGGATGGCGGCCGCCCGGACCGGATCGTCCATGCCGAGCGCCATCAGCGGCATGCCGAGCGCGCCCAGGCCTGAAAAGCCGCCCTTGGCCAGCCCGATCAGAACCACCGCCGGGATGGCGAAGAGGTAGAAGGCGGGATCGTCGGGCATCGGTCTCCTAAATTCCTCCCCTGCTTTTGCAGGGGAGGGGGACCATGCGAAGCATGGTGGAGGGCCTTTCTGATTCAGAAGAACCCCTCCACCGCGCTTCGCGCGGTCCCCCTCCCCGAGAAATCTCGGGGAGGAATTAGGCGCCCGCCAAACGTGCCTCCTCCATCCGGGGCACGAGCAGGTGGATGGTAAGCAAAGCGAGCAGGTAGCTCGAGCCGGCGATGACGAACATCGGCATATAGCTGCCGGTGGCGTCGAGGACCCAGCCCGTGAACTTGGCCATGAACATCCCGCCGACGGCGCCGATCGTTCCGCCGATGCCGATGATCGCGCCGACCGCCTTGCGCGGGAAGAGGTCGGAGGGGAGCGTGTAGAGGTTGGCGGAGAAGCCCTGGTGGGCGGCGGTGGCGAGGCCGATCAGGAGCACCGCGCCCCACACGCTCGCGACTCCCGGAGCGAGCATGACCGGCGGAACGCACAGGGCGCAGACCAGCATCGCCGTCTTGCGCGCCTTGTTGACGCTCCAGCCGCGATGGATGAGCCTGGACGACAGCCAGCCGCCGGCGATGCTTCCGACGTCGGAGATGATGTAGATGGCGGCGAGCGGAAGGCCGAAGGTGAGCAGGTTCAGCCCATGCTGGTCGTGGAAGAAGCTCGGCAGCCAGAACAGGAAGAACCACCAGATCGGGTCGATCATGAACTTGCCGATCGCATAGGCCCAGGTCTGGCGGTGGCGGAGCAAAGGCAGCCATTTGACGTCGCCCGGAGCGTCGGCGGGATCGCTCTCTATATAGGCCAGCTCTTCCGCCGAGAGGTTCTTCTTCTCACGCGGGCGGCGATAGACCGTCCACCACACGATCACCCAGAGGAAGACGATCGCGCCGGTGAACAGGAAGGCGACCCGCCAGCCGAACCACATCACCAGGAAGGGCGCGATCAAGGGCGTCAGGATCGCGCCGATATTGGCGCCGGCGTTGAAGATCCCAACGGCGAAAGCCCGCTCCTTCTTCGGAAACCATTCCGCGACCGCTTTGACTCCGGCCGGGAAGTTGCCGGATTCGCCGATGCCCAGAGCGAAGCGGGCGATCATGAAATGGGTGGCGTTGTTGGCCAGGGCATGGGCCATGGCGGCCAGGCCCCAGATGGTCGCGGCGAGCGAATAGCCGAAACGCGCGCCGAGCTTGTCGATCAGCCGGCCGAAGACGACGTAGCCGATCGCGTAGGCGAGCTGGAAGGAGAAGACGATGTTGGCGTAGGTGGTCTCGTCCCAGCCATATTCGCCCTGCAGCGTCGGCTTGAGGACGCTGATCATCTGCCGATCGATATAATTGATCGTCGTGGCGAAGAAGAGCAGCGCGCAAATCCCCCAGCGCACCCGCCCGACGTTCATGCCGGCGCGCGGAGGCGCCCCCTCCGCGATTGTCTCGGCCATCAGAACACCCTCCGTCGCGCCTTTTCCAGGCGCCTCCTCGCGGCTTGTAGGGGAAACCGGTGTCATATACAATCCGCCGCTACCGCCGAAGCACTGCCAGGGAGGGTCGAAGATGAGAAATGTCCTTTGGATACCGGCTCTTTACGGCCTCGCCGCCTGCGGCCAGGCGGCGCCGGAGCGAAACGACTCGGGGACCGTCGCCACGTCCGGCAAGTCCGACGTTCCGCTGGGCGAGGTGCCGCCCGCGGTGCTTGCGGCGGCGGCGGCGGCTCAGCCCGGCTTCGTCCCCGCGGAAGCCGAGGCCGAGACCCGCGACGGCCGCCATTATTTCGACATCGGCGGCAAGCTGGCCGACGGCTCCGAGGTCGAGTTCGACATCATGGCGGAAGGCGGAAGCTGGCGGGTGGTCGAGACCCAGCGCGACATCCGCCTCGCCGCCGCGCCGGAGCCGGTGCGCAACGCGGCCGGGACCTTCGCCGCGGAACGGGTCATCGAGAGCCGCCAGGCCGACGGCCTCGTCATCTACGAGCTGTACGACTCGCGGCAACGCAAGCTCGAGATCAAGTGGGATGGGAAAGGCGCCGAGGTGCTGACCGGGGAGTGGGCGCACTGATCGTCACCCCGGCGAAAGCCGGGGCCTCGGCGGGTGAAAGGCGCGGGTGTGATTTCTCGCCGAGGTCCCGGCTTTCGCCGGGATGACGATCAGTAGCGCTCCGGCCTCGCTTCGCGCAGGGTGCAGGCGACCCGACAGCCCTCGCCGAAGCGGGCTTCGACGCGCTGGCCGGGGCGCGCCTCATGGACTCCGGTGACGGCGCCCGACGAGATCCACTGGCCCGGCTGAAGCGCGATCGAGCGGCTCGCCATCAGCTCGAACAGGAAGCAAGCGGCGCCGATCGCACCGTCCGGAAAGGCAGCGGCCCGGCCGGTGCCGGCTTCGACGCCGTCGAGGAAGGTCGTCACCGGCCATTGCTCGAAGCCGCTCGATCGCCAATCCGGGATCGGCGCTCCGACGACCAGGCCGTTATTGTTGCCGAAATCGGAGATGACCGCGACCGGACCGAGCCTGTTGATCGCGCCCAGAGGCGAGCTCGCAATCTCGATTCCGACATGGACCGCGTCGATCAGTCCGGCGGCGTCCTCCAGAGTGAAGCGCCTTTTCCCTTCCGGAGGGGTGCGGGCGATGCGCAGAAGGAATTCCGCCTCGCCGGCGGCGAAGCCCGCCACGAAGACGGGGCATTCGGGCGCGGGATCGCCGGCCGCGAAGGTCCGGGAGGCGAAGATCGGTCCGGTCAGACGGTCGGCGTCATAACGTCCCGAGAAAGGCGGAGCGATGCGGCCGACCTTCCAGCCGATGACCGGCCGGCCCCAGGCGGCGATGGCCTGATCCTGCACGGCATAGGCTTCGTCCAAAGTCTTCGGAAAATCGCCCGGATAGCCGTCAAGCCCGCCCGCGGAGCGGCGCGCGGCAAGGAAACGGCCGGCGATCGTCGCCGGGTCGGCAGTCAGCAAATCCACACAGGACCCCTCGGAATCTCTTTTCCACTGCTAATGGAAACCGGTGTCATAAGCAAGGTGGAACGGGCGGCGATTGGTTGCGCATTACGGCTCGCTCTCCTCGTCATTCCCGCGAAAGCGGGAATAGTGCTGACTCCGAACTGGATTCCCGCTTTCGCGGGAATCACGGATTCTTCGGCCGCGCACCCGCTCACTGAACGCTCTCAGCCTCTAAGCCCGGCACGCGATCCCGTCCGTCGCATCGCCGCGGCCGCGGTTTCGACCGCGACCCGGAAAGCTTCGTCCCCCGCGAGCCGCTCCGGAAAGATCTGCCTGAGCGCCAGCAACGCTCCGACCAGGTCCCCGCCCCGACCGGCCTCGGCCAGTCGCTCGGCCAGCGGGTCGACGATCTCCGCCCCGGCCCTAGCTTGGCGCTCGACGAACAGCATCCAGGCGGCCACTGGCACCGCGAGCCGATCCACCGACCGTCCCGCCGCACGGGCGTCGGCGATCGAGTCGAGCAGCCGGTAGGGAAGCTTCTGCGAGCCGTCCCAGGCGATCTGCGAGAGACGATGGCCGATCGCCGGGTTGCGAAATCGCTCCAATATCCCGCCGGCATAGGCCTGGAGGTCGATCGGCGACGGCTCCAAGGTGGCGACAATGTCCTCGCGCACCAGCCGCTCGACGAAGCCGGCGAGCGCCGGGTCCGCCATCGCGTCGGCCACCGTCTCGTGGCCGATCAGAAGCCCCAGATAAGCGAGGGCCGAATGGGCGCCGTTCAAGAGGCGAAGCTTGGCGCGCTCCCAGGCGCCGACGTCGGCCGCCAGCACCGCCCCCACCGGCTCGAGGTCCGGCGATCCGGGCGGGAGCACGTCCTCGATCACCCAGGCGGAATAGGCCTCGCGGCTGACCGGAATGGAATCGTCGAAGCCCCGCTCGCGGACCAGGTTTCGAAGCGAATCCCCGGTCGCGGGCGTGATCGAATCGACCATCGTGTCGGGGAAGACCGCCTCCCCGGCGATCCAGCGCGCGAGCTCCGGGTCGACCCGTCCGGCATAGTCGAGCACCGCGCCGCGCAGCTTCTTGCCGTTCGCGACCATATTGTCGCAGCAGAGCGGCGTGAAGGGCGCCCGCTCCGCCTTCCGCCGGTCGCCCAGGCCGAGGGTGAGCCAGCCGACCAGGCTCACCGGATGCTCGGGATCCTGGAGATCGTGGACGATGTCCGGATGGCCGAAATCGAGCGTTCCGTCGCCGGCCAGGCAATAGCCTTTCTCGGTGACGGTGCTCGACACCAGCCGGATGGCCGGATCGCCAAGCAGGGCGCGCACCCCCTCCCCTTCGCCGGGCCCGAAGAATTTTCTGTGCGCGGCGAGGGTTCGGAAGCGCGTCTCGGAGTCGAGGATGGCGAGCGTGTAGCGCCCCTGCTGACGCTTGAGCGCCGCGATCGTCCCGGGCGAACGCAGCGACACCGCAGCGATCCCCCAGCGCGGATCCTCCTTCAGCAACCGGTCGACATAATCGGCCTGGTGGGCGCGGTGGAAGGCGCCCGGGCCGAAATGGACGATTCCCGTCCCGCTCACAAAGTGACGCCGCGCTTCCAGATCGCGATCTCGCGCTCGCCGTTGCGCTCGGCCGCCGTCTCCTCGCCCGAGGCGATGGCGACGATCCTGTGCGCGAGCGCGTCGGCCGCGGGTTCGATTCCGCCCCGAAGCACCTGCCCCGCGTCGAAATCGATCCAGCCGCGCTTGCGCTGCGCCAGCTCGCTGCTGGACGCGATCTTCACCGTCGGCACCGGAAAGCCGAGCGGCGTCCCGCGTCCGGTGGTGAACAATATGAGGGTCGCCCCGGCCGCGGCGAGCGCGGTCGAGGAGACCGCGTCATTGCCCGGCGCCTCGAGCAAGGTCAGGCCGGGCCGGCGGACTCGCTCGCCGTAGCGAAGGACGTCGTCGACCGGCGCGTCCCCGGCTTTCTGGACCGCGCCGAGCGACTTTTCCTCGAGCGTGGTGATTCCGCCGGCGATATTGCCGGGCGAGGGATTCTCGGAAACCGGCTGGCCGCCGGCGAGGAAATAAAGTTTGAAGTCGTTGACCAGGCCGACGATCGCATCGAACACGCGCTCGTCGCGCGCCCGCGCCATGAGCAGCCGCTCGGCGCCGAATATTTCCGGGATTTCGCTGAGGATCGCGCTCCCCCCGGCGGCGACGGCCCGGTCCGCCATGCGACCGACCAGGGGATTGGCGGTGAGGCCCGAAAAGCCGTCGGAGCCGCCGCATTTCAGCCCAAGCACCAATTCGCCGAAGCCGACCGGCTGGCGGGTCGCCAGCGAGGCGGTGGCGACGAGGGCGTCGACCAGTGCCAGGCCCTCCTCGAGTTCGTCCTCGACGCTCTGCGCGCGCAAGGTCCGAACGCGCGCCCGGAGGTTTTCGGGTATTTCCTCGATCAGCCGGTCGAGCTGGTTCGACTCGCAGCCCAGGCCGACGAGCAATATCCCGCCGGCATTGGGATGGCAGGCCAGAGCCGCGAGAACCGAGCGGGTGCCGGCCAGATCGTCGCCGAGCTGGGAGCAGCCGAACGGATGGGCGAAGGCGTGCACGCCATCCACCACGCCGGCGTGGCGGGCATTGGCGATGGCGGCGATCTTCTGCGCCGTCCGGCCGACGCAGCCCACCGTCGGCAGGATCCAGATCTCGTTGCGCGTGCCCACCCGGCCGTCGGCGCGGCGATAGCCGAGGAAGCCGGGCTGCGCCCCGCCGGGCAGGGGCTCGGCCGCCGGCCCCTGCCAGGCATAACCTTCCACGCCGCTCAGCAGGGTCGAGAGGTTGTGGCCGTGGACATGACCGCCCGCCCGCACGCCGGCGGTAAGGATTCCGATCGGCCAGCCATATTTGCGGACCGTCTCGCCCGCTTCCATGTCGCGGAGCGCGACCTTGTGGCCGTCCGGAATGTCGTCGCGGAGCTCGACCGTCCGGCCGCCGGCTTCGGCCCGGGTTCCGGCGGCGAGCGCGGTCAGCGCCAGCGCAACGTCGTCGCGCGGGTCCAGAAGGAGCAGCGCGCGGCTGGTCGCCGCGGCCTTGAGGAGTTCGGCTTGCGTCATCGGGTAACCGGTGTCAAATAGCCCTTTCGGCGTTCCGGCGCAAGCTGGAATCCATGAACAGGGCGGTGCCGGCTCGATCGACGGCAGTGCTCATGGATCCCGGATCAGGTCCGGGATGACGAGAAGCGGCAGGGGTGCGCGCCTTGGCTTTCGGCGGGGGCGGAGCCTATAGCGGGGGCGCAGGGAGAGTAGCGTGACCAGCAAGGCGGAGAAGGAGCCGGCGAGGGGCAACCGCCGCATGGGGAAGCCGACGATCAACGACGTCGCGCGGCTGTCGGGCGTCTCCAAGAAGACGGTGAGCCGGGTGATCAACCGCTCCCCCTTGCTCAACGACGAGACCCGCGAGCGCGTCCTGGGCGTGATCCGCGACCTCGGCTACGTGCCCAATCCCCAGGCCCGGGCGCTGGCGCTGCGCACCAATTTCCTGATCGGCCTGATCCACGACAACCCCAACGCCCAGATGGTGCTCAACGTCCAGCAGGGCATACTCGAGGCGCTTCAGGGCAGTGATTATGCGATGGTCGTCCGCCCGGTCGACCGCGGCTCCTCCACGCTCGTCGACGACGTCCGCCATTTCCTCGAGCGCCAGCGCCCCTATGGCGTGGTCATCCTGCCGCCGCTCTCCGAGAATGACTCGATCGCCCGCCTCTGCGACGAGCTCGGCTGCCGCTACGTTCGAATGGGCTCGGCCGAGCTCGACGATCCCGATCACATGGTCGCCTCCAACGACCGCGAGGCGGTCGCCGACGCCGTCCAGTTCCTGATCGCCCAGGGCCACAGGCTGATCGGCCTGGTCGTCGGGCCGCACGGCTTCCGCTCCGCGGCGGAGCGCCGCCTGGGCTTCGAGGACGCGCTCGCCGCGGCCGGCATAAGGCTTCCGCGAAGCCTCATCGCCGAGGGGAATTACACGTTCGAATCGGGCATCGCCGCCGCCGAGAAGCTCCTCGATCTGTCGCCGCGACCGACCGCCATCTTCGCGAGCAACGACGAGATGGCGGCCGGGTGCGTCCATGCCGCCCGGACTCGCGACCTGAACGTTCCCGAGGATCTGTCGGTCGTCGGCTTCGACGACACGCCCATTGCCGGCCATATCTGGCCGCCGCTGACGACGGTGCGCTGGCCGATCGTCTCGATGGCCCGAGCCGCGGCCCTGAAGCTGCTCGCCGCGCAGGGCGAGGCGGACAGGAAAGTGGCCGAGCCGTCGCTGTTCCTGTCGAGGCTGGTGAAAAGGGCGTCGGTGGGGCCGCCGCGCTGATTCCCTCCCTCCCTGCAAGGAAGGGGAGCCAAGCTCTACCGGCTGGCACCCTTGCAATCCTGCATGACACCGGTTACCGCATTTAACGCACAGCGGGCGGAGACCAGTGCTTCGCGCAAGCGTTAGGAGAGCGATGCCACGGCCCCTGAAGCTCGATCCGGACAGGCTGTTCCCGGCCGATCCGGGCGTCCGGTCGATCGCCCGCGCCCTTTACGGCGAGGTCGCGGCGCTTCCGATCGTGAGCCCGCACGGCCATACCGATCCGGCCTGGTTCGCCACCGACGCGCCCTGGACCGATCCCACCGCGCTGCTCCTCGCGCCCGACCATTATCTCTACCGGATGCTCTACAGCCAGGGGGTGCCGCTGGAAGCGCTCGGGGTCCCGAGCCGCGCCGGCCCCTCCCCCGCCGATCCGCGCGAGGCGTGGCGGCTGTTCGCGAGCCATTATTATCTCTTTCGAGGCACGCCTTCGCGGCTGTGGCTCGACCAGGTCTTCGCGGAAGTGTTCGGGATGGACGTCGCGCTCGAAGCGGCCACCGCCGACTCTTATTACGATTGCCTGGCCGGAGCGCTCGCCACCCCCGCCTTCCGCCCCCGCGCCCTGTTCGAGCGGTTCAACATCGAGCTTCTGGCGACCACCGAAGGGCCGCACGAGGATCTCGTCCACCACGCCGCCATCCGCCAGTCGGGCTGGGGCGGCCGGGTCGTCACCACCTACCGGCCGGACGCCGTGATCGATCCGGAGCATGAGGATTTCGCCGCCGCCCTCGCCGCCTTCGCCGAACTGTCGAAGGAGGATGTGCATGGCTGGACGGGCTATCTGGCCGCGCATCGCAAGCGCCGCGCCCACTTCCGCGCCGCCGGCGCCACCGCCACCGACCACGGCCATCCGACCGCCCGAACGGCCGACCTCTCGCGGCCGGAGAAAGAAGCCTTGTTCAGCCGAATCGTCGACGGCAGCTGGTCGCCGCGCGACGCCGAGCTGTTCCGCGCCCAGATGCTGACCGAGATGGCGGCGATGAGCCTGGAGGACGGGATGGTGATGCAGATCCACCCCGGCGCCTTCCGCAACCACAATCGCCGGCTCCACCGCGACCATGGCCGCGACAAGGGCGCCGACATCCCGACCCGGACCGATTATGTGGAGGCGCTGAAGCCGCTTCTCGATCGCTTCGGCAACGAGCCCGGCCTGGCGGTCATCCTCTTCACCCTCGACGAGAGCGCCTATGCGCGCGAGCTGGCGCCGCTCGCCGGCCATTACCCCTGCCTCAAGCTGGGCCCCGCCTGGTGGTTCCACGATTCGCCCGAGGGCATGCGCCGCTTCCGCGAGTGGACGACGGAGACGGCCGGCTTCTACAATACGGTCGGCTTCAACGACGACACCCGCGCCTTCCTCTCGATCCCGGCCCGTCACGACGTCGCCCGCCGGGTCGACTGCGCCTTCCTGGCGCGGCTGGTGGCGGAAGGCCGGCTCCAGGATTGGGACGCGGCGGAGCTTGCGCACGAGCTGACCTACGGCCTGGTCAAGCGCGCCTACCGTCTCGACCCGCCGCGAGTGATGGCGGCGTGACCACGACCTTCCCCGTCATCCCGGCGGAAGCCGGGACCTCAGGCCGGACAGGCGCCGCGACCAGTCTCGACGAGGTCCCGGCTTTCGCCGGGATGACGGTTTTCCCCACTTCCCTCGTCTAGATCCGGAGCCCCCATGTTCGAACGCACCTATTACGCCACCCATCCCGACATGATGGAATGCGTCTCCAACGAAGAGCTTCGCGACCGCTACCTGATCCAGGACCTGTTCCGCGAGGGCGAGTGCGTGCTCAACTACACCCATGCCGACCGCTTCGTCATCGGCGGAGTCCTGGTCGGTCCGGCGCCGGTGGCGCTTCCGGCGCAGACCGAGCCGCCGTCCGCGGCAGGGCACCCGTTCCTCGAGCGGCGCGAGCTCGCCGTCGTCAATGTCGGCCGAACGCCCGGCATCGTCACCGTCGACGGCGAGTCGTTCGAGCTCGCCAACAAGGACTGCCTCTACGTCACGATGGGCGCGAAGGACGTGAGCTTCGCCGGCGCCGGCGCCAAATTCTACCTCGCCTCCTGCCCGGCTCACAAAGCCTTCCGGACCCGCAAGCTGGAGATCGCCGAGGCCAATGCGCTCGAGCGCGGAAGCCTCGAGGAATCGAACGAGCGGACCATCTACCAGCTTGTCATCCCCGGCGTTTGCGACAGTGCGCAGCTGGTCATGGGCCTGACCGTGCTCAAGCCCGGCAGCGTCTGGAACACGATGCCGCCGCACATCCACGAACGCCGCAGCGAGATTTATTTCTACTTCGAGCTGGACGGCGAGAACGACCGGGTCTTCCATTATATGGGCGAGGGCGAGGCGATGCGGCACATCGTCATCGCCAATGACGAGGCGGTGATCAGCCCGCCCTGGTCGATCCACATGGGCTCGGGCACCCGCGCTTATGCCTTCATCTGGGCGATGGCCGGCGAGAATCAGGATTATACCGACATGAACGTCCTCGACATCTGCCAGCTGCAGTGATGGGGGGAGCAAGCGTCATCCCGGCGAAAGCCGGGACCTCGTGGGGATTGGCCGCGCTGCCCTTCCGACCCGAGGTCCCGGCTTTCGCCGGGATGACGGATCAGGAGAAAGAATGACCAACCCCTTCGACCTCAGCGGCCGGGTCGCCATCGTCACCGGCGCCAATACCGGAATTGGCCAGGGCATCGCCGTCGCATTGGCAGAGGCGGGCGCGGACGTGGCCCTGGTCGGCCGTTCCAGCGCCGACGAGACCGCCGAGAGGGTGCGCGCCGCGGGCCGCCGGGCCGTGCTGATCGGCGCCGACCTCTCGACCATCGCCCCGGTGCGGGACGTGGTCGAGCGGACCCTCTCGGAGCTCGGCGGGCTCGACATCCTCGTCAACAATGCCGGGATCATCCGACGCGCCGACGCGGTCGACTTCAGCGAGGCGGACTGGGATTCGGTGATCGACACCAACCTCAAATCGGTCTTCTTCCTGAGCCAGGCGGCGGGCCGGCACATGATCGCGAGCCATGAACGAGGGGGGCGCCGCGGCAAGATCGTCAACATCGCCTCGATGCTGAGCTTCCAGGGCGGGATAGGGTACCGAGCTACACCGCCTCCAAATCGGGCGTCGCCGGGCTGACCAGGCTGCTCGCCTGCGAATGGGCCTCGAAGGGGATCAACGTCAACGCGATCGCCCCCGGCTACATCGCCACCAGCAATACGGCCGAGCTCCAGGCAGACGAGACCCGCAACCGCCAGATCCTGGAGCGAATCCCCGCCGCGCGCTGGGGCGACCCGTCCGACCTCGGCGGCGCCGCGGTGTTCCTCGCCTCGTCCGCCTCCGATTATGTGAACGGCCACATCCTGGCCGTCGACGGCGGCTGGCTGGCGCGTTGAGCCGATCATCCCTAATTCCTCCCCGAGATTTCTCGGGGAGGGGGACCGCGCCCTTCGACGCCGCCTGCGGCGTCGCTCAGGATAAACTGCGCCTTCGGCGCAGCGCGGTGGAGGGGTTCTACGGAGTCAGCAAGGCCCCTCCACCATGCTAACGCATGGTCCCCCTCCCCTGCAAAGGCAGGGGAGGATTTATGGAGAGTGACATGACCGGTACCATCGCCTGCTTCGGGGAGATCATGCTGCGCATGACCGCGCCCGGCCGCGAGCTCATGCTCCAGAAGCCGCATCTCGACGTCTACGTCGCCGGCGCGGAGGCCAATGTCGGAGTTGCCCTCTCCAATCTCGGCCACAAGGTGAAGATGGTGACCTGCCTGCCCGCCAATGCGCTGGGTGAGGCGGCGCTTCGGGAAGTCCGCCGCCACGGCGTCGACGTCTCCGGGGTCGCCCGGACGCCGGGCCGGATGGGCCTCTATTTCCTCACCCAGGGCGCGGGGCTGCGCGCCTCCGAAATCTTCTATGATCGCCAGGACAGCAGCTTCGCCCGAGCCGCCGCCGGCGATTTCGACTGGGACGGGCTGCTCGAGGGCGTGGGGCTGCTCCACATGTCCGGGATCACCCCCGCGCTCGGGCCCCGCTCCGCCGAAGCGGCGGTGGCCGCGGCCGAGGCCGCGGGCCGGCTCGGAATTCCGATCTCGTTCGACGGCAATTATCGCGCCCAGCTCTGGGAAGCGTGGGACAGCGACCCCAAGACCGTCCTGACGAAGCTGGTCTCGAAGGCGCAGATCCTGTTCGGCAACCATCGCGACATCTCGCTTCTGCTCGGCGCGAAATTCAGCGGCGAGGGCTCGGACCGCCGCCGCGAGGCCGCCGAGGCCGCGTTCGGCGCCTTCCCGAATCTGAAGATGATCGCATCGACCGCGCGCCACGTCGACGATGCCGACCGCCACCGGATCGCCGCCCGAATCGACACGCCCGACGGCGCCGCCCAGACCGAAGAGGTGGTCGTCGCCGGAATCGTCGACCGGATCGGCGCGGGCGATTCCTTCGCCGCCGGAGTCCTCCACGGCCTGCGCAGCGGGCGCGATCTCGAATGGTCGGTGCGCTCCGGCCTGGCCCTCACCTGCCTCAAGCATTCGCTGCCCGGCGATTTCAGCCTGTTCTCGGTGGGGGACATCGAAGCGTTCATGGCCGGCGGACTCGACGTCCGGCGATGATCAGCCGGCTCTTCGCCGGCAGTGGAGCGCGGGCGGCGGCGCCCGCTTTCGCCCACGCCGATCCGACGTAAGAAACTTGACAGGCCCGACCTGTCGAGGCAGACGAATGACACCGGTTACTTAGAGAACCGGGAGGGGCGACTTTGCAGTCATAGCGAAGCGGTCCGGAGAGAGGATCAAGGCGCGTCCGCGCGCTCCCGCCTCCCGAATCGCGGTTTGCGCCGCCACCTTCGCGCCGGTTTTAGACACCGGTGTCATCAACGAGACGGGGGCAATCAGTCCGTCGAGCAGGGAGGTTCATCGCCATGGTTTCGGATCGGCATTTCGGACGGGCTCAGGCCTTGCGGCGCATGGTCGGTGCCGTTTCCGGGGGTGTGCTCGCCTTTGCCCTCGCCGCCCCCGCCTGCGCCCAGGATCCGGAGCCCTCGGCGACCGAAGCCGAGGCGGACGAGGCCGAAGCCGCCGCTCCCGAGCCGGACGCGGCCGACGAGACCATGGCCGAGGATATCGTCGTCACCGGTTTCCGCGCCTCGCTTCGCCGCTCGCTCAGCGAGAAGCGGGACGCCACCGGGATCATCGACGTCATCAAGGCCGAGGATATTGCCGACTTCCCAGACAACAACCTCGCCGAGTCGATCCAGCGCATCCCCGGGGTCGCCATCACCCGCGACCAGGGCGAAGGGCGCAACATCACGGTACGCGGCCTCGGGCCGATCTTCACGCGCGTCAGGATCAATGGAATGGAGGGCCTCTCCACCACCGGCGGCGCGGATTCGAGCGGCGGCGCCAATCGCGGCCGAGCCTTCGATTTCAACGTCTTCGCTTCAGAGCTGTTCAACTCGATCACCGTCCGCAAGACGGCCTCGGCCGATGTCGAGGAGGGTTCGCTCGGCGCCACCGTCGATCTCGTCACCGCGCGGCCGTTCGACTATCGCGACGACTTCACCTTGGCCGGCTCGGCGCAGCTCGGCTATAACGACCTTTCGACCGCGATCGACCCGCGCCTTGCCGCCCTCGTCTCCACCAAGCTCGCCGACGGCAAGATCGGGATCCTCCTCTCCGCCGCCTACAGCGAGCGCGGCATCCGCGAGGAGGGTCCGTCGACGGTGCGCTGGGAGCGGGGCACCGACAATGGCGGCTTCGCACCGGCCTCCACTCTGCCGGCCGGCGCCCCCCAGGGCTTCGCCTTCTTCCACCCGCGGATCCCGCGCTACGACAGCTATCGCTACACGACCGAGCGGCTCGGCCTGACCGCGTCGCTCCAGTTCCAGCCGAGCGACAGCACCCTCCTCACCATCGACGCGCTCTATGCCGACTTCAAATCGAACCGGTCCGAGCAATATCTGGAGGCGATCTCGTTCAGCCGCTCCGGCACCGGCAAGCCGCAGACCGTGATCCTGCCCGGGTCCCAGGTCGATTCCACCAACAGCCTCGTCTCAGGCACGTTCAACAATGTCGATATCCGCGTCGAATCCCGCTTCGACGAGCTCAGGACCAAGTTCCAGCAATATACCGGCTCCCTGCATCAGGAGTTCGGCAAGCGCCTTCGACTCGACCTGCTGGCCGGCTATTCGCGGTCCGATTTCTCGAACCCCGTCCAGACCACCGTCGCGCTCGATGCGCTGAACGTTCAGGGCTACGGCTACGATTTCACCAACGGCCGCAATCCGACCTTCAATTACGGTAGTCTCGACGTCACCAACCCGGCGAGCTTCATCCTCGGCGAGATAAGGCTGCGTCCGCAGTTCGTCGACAACACGTTCAAGGTCGCGCGCGCTCAGGTCGAGTTCGACGTCACCGAGGCGCTCACCCTGCGCGCCGGCGGCGACTATAAGAAATATGGCTACGAATCGCAGGAGTTCCGCCGCGCCAGCGAGACGGATGTCGCCGGCCTAGTCCCGGTGGGGCAGCTAGGGCCGCTCTCAAGCCTCTATTCGTTCAGCTCGAAGACCGATCTCAACGGGACCCCGGCGACTTTCGTGGTGCCCAACCTGGACGCTTTTGCGAACACGCTCGGCATTTACTCGAACACGGGTCGCTTCGCGCTGACCGGGATCACCAACGCCAGCGCGCGCGGTAATTTCACCACGGTCGACGAGCGCGACCTCGGCGCCTTCGCCCAGGCGGTGCTCGATACGGAAGTCGGCGGAATGCGGCTCCGCGCCGACGCCGGCCTGCGCTACGTCGAGACCCGCCAGACCTCCACAGGTTACCAGAATGGCGGCCCGCCGCCCGGCTTCACCCTGATCGAGGTGAGCCGGACCTATGACAATTGGCTCCCCTCGGCGAATCTCAGCCTGAACGTCACCCGCGACTTCATCCTCCGCGCGGCGGCGGCGAAGGTCATGGCGCGGCCGAACATCGCCACCGTCAATCCCGGCGGCTCCTTCTCGATCAGCGGCGGCAACCGGACGCTGACGCTCGGCAATCCGTTCATCAACCCGACCAAGGCGACCGACTACGATCTGTCGTTCGAATGGTATTTCGCGCGTGAATCGGCGATCGTCGTCGGCCTGTTCTACAAGGACATTTCGAGCTTCGTCGCGACCACGACCCAGCAGATCCCGTTCAATCAGCTCGGCCTGCCCGACTCGCTGCTCACCGGCACCACCGTCCAGCCGACCGACCTGTTCACGGTGACCCAGCCGGTCGACAGCGAAGGCGGTTCGCTCAAGGGCCTCGAGATCGGAGTGCAGGCACCGTTCCGCTTCCTGCCGGGCCCGCTTTCGAACGTCGGCATCCAGGCCAATTACACCTTCGTCAAATCGGACATCACCTACCCGCTCGCCACCGCCGCCAACGCGCCGTCCGTGGTCCGGCCGCTGGTCAATCTGTCGAAGCACAGCGCCAACGCCACCCTCTATTACGAGGACGATACCTTCTCCCTGCGCGGGTCGGTCTCCTACCGCTCGGGCTATCTGACCGCGGTGCCGGGGCGCAACGGAGTCGCGCCCGGCGCCGGTCCGGTGTTCAACCCGAATTCGGGCCAGCCGACCTTCAACGACGTCGAAGGCACGCACGGTTCGATCAACATCGACGCCGCCGCCTCGATCAAGATCAACGACAAATTCTCGCTGACCTTCGAGGCCATCAACCTCACCGACGAATATACCGACCAATATATCGATAGTGCCGCCGACCGGCTGAGCGTCTATCACCATACCGGGCGGCAATTTTACGTCGGCGGCCGGTTCAAATTCTGATCGAAAGGCCCTCCGCGCCACAGGCAGGTTTCGATGCGGGAGCTTGGCAAAAGGTCGGTGTCGGCGCCTTGCTCGCGGGCGAGGCGCCCGGTACGCTGCCGGCGCCGCTCCTCGCCCAGGGCCCTGGCATGACGATCGACCGCCGCACCGCTTTGCTGGGTAGTGTCGCCCTTGGCGTCGTCGGGCGCGCATCGGCGCAGACACGCGCGCCCTCCACGCCGGAATCGCCGCATCTGGCCCTGCCGGACCCGAGGGAAACGATCGACCTCTGGCCGGGCGCGGCGCCGGGGGCTCCGGCGAAGCTCCCGGTCGAGACGGTGAAGGAGCGAAGCGGCAACCCGGCCTATAACGACCGCTACGTCTTCGGGATAAGCCGGCCGCGAATGGCGGTGTTCCGCCCGGCCCGGCCGAACGGCGCGGCGGTCCTGATCACGCCGGGCGGCGGCTATTCCTGGGTGGTGATCGACAAGGAAGGCTATGAGATGGCGCGGCTGCTCGCCGCCCGCGGAATTACCGCCTTCGTCCTCTTCTACCGCCTTCCCCACGAAGGCTGGGCAAGCGGCCCGGACACGCCGCTCGCCGACGGTCAGCGCGCGATGCGACTGATCCGCCACCGGGCCTCGCGCTACGGCCTCGACCCGAAGCGGGTCTGCGTGTTGGGCTATTCAGCCGGCGGCCATCTTTGCGCCGACCTGCTCACCCGCTTCGACGCCGAGGTCTACGCCCCGGTCGATCCGGCGGATCGACTCTCCGCCCGGCCCGATCTCGCGGCGGCCGTTTATCCGGTCGTGTCGATGACGGCGCCGACCGCCCATGCCCTCTCCCGGAAGAATCTGATCGGCGAGACCGCGTCGCCCGAACGCGAGCGCGCTTATTCGCCGCACCTCAACGTTCCGGCGGACGCTCCGCCCACCTTCCTCCTCCATGCCGAGGACGATCCGTCGGTGGCCGTGGAGAACACGTTGCTGCTGCGCGACGCCCTGCTGGCGAAGAAGGTGCCGGTCGAAACCCATTTGTTCGCCGAAGGCGGCCACGGCTTCGGCCTGCGACGGTCGCTCGGAAGGGCGGTGGAGGGCTGGGAGGAGCTGTTCCTGGCCTGGGCCCGCGAGAAGGGATTGTTCGAGTGACGAGATTGTTCGCCGCTTTGCTCCTCCTGATCGGCCTCGCCGCTCCTGCTTTCGCCCAGAGCCGCGGCGCGATCGAGCGGACGATGAGGCGGGCGACGATCTTCATGGTCGAGAAGGCGTCGACCGGGGGCGGCTATGTCTGGTCTTACCTCCCCGACATGTCGCGGCGCTGGGGCGAGATCGAGGCGAAGCCGAGCATGATCTGGGTCCAGCCGCCGGGCACCGCGACCATGGGCCATCTCTTCCTCGACGCCTTTCACGCGACCGGCGACGAATATTATTATCAGGCGGCGGAGAAGGTCGGCGGCGCCCTGATCCGGGGCCAGCATCGGAGCGGCGGCTGGAATTATTTCATCGACTTCGCCGGGCCTTCGTCGACGAAGCATTGGTACGAGACGATCGGCAGGAATGCGTGGCGCATGGAGGAATTCCAGCATCATTCCGACAATGCCACGTTCGACGACATGGGGACGTCGGAAAGCGCCCAGTTCCTGCTCCGGCTCTATCTCGAGAAAAGCGACCCGAAATACCGGCCCGCGCTCGAGCGCGCCGTCGCCTTCGTTCTCGACAGCCAATATCCGAGCGGCGGATGGCCGCAGCGCTGGCCCTTCGATCCCGGCTATCCGGCCTACCAGAGCTACATCACCTTCAACGACGACGTCGCGGCCGAGAACGTCAAGTTCCTGACCATGGTCTACCAGCATCTCGGCGACACAAGGGCGCTCGACGCCGTCCATCGCGGAATGAACATCTATCTCCTCACCCAGCAGGGCGCTCCGCAGGCCGGCTGGGCGCTTCAATATACGCTCGACCTCAAGCCGGTCGCGGCGCGCACCTACGAGCCCAATGCGCTCAGCACCGGAACGACCGCGTCGAACGTCGAGCAATTGATGGCCTTCTACCGGATAACCGGCGACCGCCGCTTCCTCGCCCGGATCCCGGAAGCCCTGGCCTGGCTCGAATCGGTCCGCCTGGCCGAGTCGCGCGAGGGCCGAAATTTCCCGACCTTCGTCGAGATCGGAAGCAATCGGCCGATCTACGTCCACCGCCGCGGCTCGAACGTCGTCAACGGCGAATATTATTGGGACTATAGCCCCGAAGCGACGCTCGGCCATTATTCCGCCTTCCGCAAAGTCGACGTCGCGAAGCTTCGCCGCGACTATGAGGCCTTGCTGAAAACGTCGCCCGCCGAGCTGGCGAAGAGCTCGCCTTTGCTGGCGCCCGATCCGGAGCCCCTGGCCCGTTTTTTCGTCAGCGGAGGAATGGTCGGCTCCGACCTCAATGCCGGCTCCGTCACGGCCGCCCCGAGCGAGCTGATCCGATCGCTGAACGCACAGGGCTGGTGGCCGACGCCGCTGCGCGCGACCAGCAACCGCTATCGCGGCGACGGCCCCGCCCAGCCGGCGCCCGGCGACTATCGAACCACCCATGTCGGCGATCCGAGCGACACCTCGCCCTTCACGACCGACACGCCCGTCATGGGCATTTCGACCTCCGCCTACATGGCGAACATGGCCAGGCTGATCGAGGCGCTGGAGCAGGCTCCGCGGTAGTTCCCCGACGAAGGGCGGGCCCGTCGGCATGCGCGGAAGGACTGGGTCCCGGCCTTCGCCGGGAAGCGACGCCCGTCAAACGATCCGCTCAGCGCAAAGCGACTTTTGGCGACGGGCGGCACGCGCCGTTGTCCCGGAGGTTGCGGCGCCCGTCCGCATCGCCGAGAAGCGCGCCATGGACGAGGTCAAGCGCTCCTTCCCGCCGGTCGTCGACGATGAGACTCGCCTGCTCGTCCTCGGCAGCCTGCCCGGCGAGGAATCGCTCGCCCGAAGCCAATATTATGCCAATCCCCGCAACCATTTCTGGCGGCTGATCGGAGCGGTGATCGGCGCCGATCTCGTCGCGCTCCCCTATGTGGAGCGGCTCCGGGCCCTGCTCGCGGCGCGCGTCGGCCTTTGGGACACGGTCGGTGCGGCGACCCGGCGCGGAAGCCTCGACGGCGCCATTCGCCTGGCCAGCGCCAACGACCTTGCCGTCCTCGCCGCGACGCTGCCTGAGCTACGCGCCGTCGGCTTCAACGGCGGCAAGTCGGCCTCGATCGGACGGCCCCAGCTGGCGGGGCGGCCGGACCTCGCGCTGATACCGCTCCCCTCGAGCAGCCCGGCCTATACCCGGCCCTTCGAGGAGAAGCTGGAACAGTGGAAGAGGCTCAAGCCGTATCTCACGGGCTGAGCCCCGAACCGTTCGGGCTGAGCCTGTCAAAGCCTCCTCCAGTCAGCGAGCCCAGAGCAAGGAAGGGCCTTCGACAAGCTCAGATTGAACGGCTAGGGCCGCCGCACCCCTTCTCTGCCACGGAAGAGAGTCATGACCGAAGCCTTCATCTGCGACGCGGTGCGCACCCCGATCGGCCGTTACGGCGGAAGCCTCGCCCACGTCCGCGCCGACGATCTCGCCGCAATCCCGATCCGGGCGCTGATGGAGCGCAACCCGGGCGTCGACTGGGACGAGCTGGACGACATCATCCTCGGCTGCGCCAACCAGGCCGGCGAGGACAATCGCAACCTCGCCCGGATGGCCGGCCTGCTCGCCGGCCTCCCCGACAAATCGGGCGGGGTCACCCTCAACCGCCTCTGCGGGTCGGGCATGGACGCCGTCGCCATGGCGGCGCGGGTGATCCGCGGAAGCGAGGCGGATATGGTTCTGGCCGGCGGCTCGGAGAGCATGAGCCGGGCGCCCTTCGTCATGGCCAAGGCGCAGAGCGCCTTCGACCGCAACGCCGAAATGTACGACACGACGATCGGCTGGCGCTTCGTCAATCCAAAGATGCGCGACGCTTATGGCGACGACACAATGCCATCCACAGCTGAGAACGTGGCTCAGGAGTGGCAGGTAAGCCGCGAGGATCAGGATTCATTCGCCGTCCGAAGCCAGGACAAGGCGGCCGCCGCCCAGGAAAACGGCCGGCTCGCGGCCGAGATCGTCCCGGTCAGCATCCCGCAACGCAAGGGCGATCCGGTGGTCGTCGACCGGGACGAGCATCCGCGCAAGACCAGCGTCGAGGCGCTCGCCAGACTGAAGCCGATCGTCCGCGGCGACGGCACCGTCACCGCCGGAAACGCCTCGGGCGTCAACGACGGCGCCGCGGCCATGGTGGTCGCTTCGGAAGGCGCGGCGAAGCGCAACGGCCTCACCCCGCGCGCCCGGTTCGTCGGCGGCGCGGTGGCCGGCGTTCCGCCGCGGATCATGGGCATCGGGCCGGCCCCCGCGTCTCAGAAACTGCTGAAGCGTCTCGGGCTGAGCATCGGCGATATGGACGTCATCGAGATCAACGAAGCCTTCGCCGCCCAAGCTTTGCCGGTACTTCGAGAGCTCGGCCTCCCCGACGACGCCGGGCACGTCAACCCGAACGGCGGCGCCATTGCCTTGGGCCACCCGCTCGGCATGTCCGGCGCCCGACTGATCCTGACCGCGACCGAGGAGCTCCATCGCCGCGGCGGCCGCTACGCTTTGTGCGCCATGTGCATCGGCGTCGGCCAGGGCATCGCCACGGTGATCGAGCGGGTCTAGCCGTCATCCCGGCGAAAGCCGGGACCTCGGGGAGACCCGCCTCGCCTTTCCGGCCTGAGGTCCCGGCTTTCGCCGGGATGACGGGAAGCCTCCCCGCCCCTCGCGCGTTGTTTGCCGTGAAAGGCGCCTCCTGCTAGGGCCGCGCCGGGAGAATCTTATGTACACGACCGAGCTCGGCAAGACGAAGAATGTCGCTTCCACCGAGGATGCCGACAAGCTCGCCGCCTTCGAGGCGCGGGTCGCCGCCGACGAGTTCATCGAGCCCAAGGACTGGATGCCGGAGGCCTATCGGCGCACCCTCACCCGTCAGATCTCGCAGCATGCCCATAGCGAGATCGTCGGAATGCTCCCGGAAGGGAATTGGATCGGCCGGGCGCCGTCGCTCCGGCGCAAGGCGATCCTGCTGGCCAAGGTCCAGGACGAAGCGGGCCACGGCCTCTATCTCTATTCGGCCGCCGAGACTCTCGGCACCAGCCGCCGCGAGATGATCGAGGCGCTCCACTCGGGCAAGGCCAAGTACAGCACCATCTTCAACTACCCGACCCTGACCTGGGCGGACATCGGGGCGATCGGCTGGCTGGTCGACGGCGCCGCGATCATGAACCAGGTGCCTCTGCAGCGCACCTCCTACGGCCCCTATGCCCGGGCGATGGTCCGGGTCTGCAAGGAGGAGAGCTTCCACCAGCGCCAGGGCTATGAGATCA
>Ga0190275_10000844_pt1 | contig 24253 bp, 29 predicted proteins | sample Popmic550T_FD_133745 | JGI IMG/M metagenome (GOLD analysis project Ga0190275, IMG submission 133745) | Populus adjacent soil microbial communities from riparian zone of Yellowstone River, Montana, USA - 550 T | ecosystem: Environmental > Terrestrial > Soil > Riparian zone > Trees stand | place...
GGTCGTCGGCCGTGAGCGCGTTCAGCAGCAGGTCCACCAGGCGGCGGTGCATCATGCGCGTCTGGGCCTGGCGGCGCATGGCGTCGGCGGCCCAGGCGGCGCCCATGACCATGGCGCCGGCGAGCGCCGCGCCCACCAGCTTGCCGGCGGGTTCCCTGCTGTCCGTGGACTTCGGCATCGGGTGGCGTGGTGCGTATCAAGGGGGACGGGCTCTTGCGCGAGCCTCCCCGTGTCTGCACAAGGTACGCCATGGGCCGCCCGGCCCCTCCTTCCCCTATCCCGTTGCTGCGAGGCACGATGAAGACGGTCCTGCTGCTGGTGGTGTCGAACGTGTTCATGACCTTTGCCTGGTACGGCCACCTGCGGCACCGCTCGCTGCCGCTGGTCACCGCGATCCTGGTGAGCTGGGGGATCGCGTTCTTCGAGTACTGCTTCCAGGTCCCCGCCAACCGCATGGGCTACGGCCGCTTCAACGCCGCCGAGCTCAAGACGATCCAGGAGGTGATCACCCTGGTGGTGTTCGCGGTGTTCTCGGTGACGTACCTGAAGGAGCCGTTCAAGTGGAACTATGCGGCGGGGTTCGGGTTGATGGCGGCCGCGGTGTTCGTGGTGTTTCACGAGTGGTGAGGCGGGAGAGATCGCACAGGTGCGTGAGTGAGTGAGTGCGTTTCCGGTCCGCGCGCAGGGCAGGATCCGCTGGACACCGCTCGATCGATGGTGGTGGAGCGGGGGATGGGGTGTAGCTCGGCTGCGGCGCGGCGCCCTCTCCGGCCGCCTGAGGGCGTCCACCTCTCCCGTTCCGGGAGAGGTTGGCGGGGCGGGCAATCGCGTGCGGCGCGGAATGGGGTGCGTTCGCGGCTCTTCGGGGTACTGCGGCCGGTGATGTGCGGAAGGGGGGCCCGGGTTGCCCGGTCCTCGGCGCGCGGGGCATCTTCATGAGCGAAGCGGGCGCGATCGCTTCCGCGGGGGACTCCCGCGTATACGGCCAACTGGAGATGCGATGATCCGCCTGGGTGTGACGGGAACGGACACGGGGGTGGGGAAGACGCTGGTTTCCACCGTGCTGCTGCGGCTGATGCGCGCCCGCGGGATGCGGGTGGCCGCCATGAAGCCGGTGGAGACCGGGGTGAGCCCCGGCGACCCCGCGAGCGACGCCGCCCGCCTGCGCGACGCCGCCGGCGGCGAGGACGCCATCGAGCTGGTGCGCCCGCTGCTGCTGAAGGAACCGCTGGCGCCGTGGGTGGCCACCGCGCGCGGCGGCACCGAGGTGAACCTCGACGCGCTCGACACCGCCTTCCGCACGCTCTGCGACGGGCGCGACGCGGTGCTGGTGGAGGGCGCCGGCGGCCTGCTGGTGCCGCTCACCCGCGACGTGGCCTACGACGGGCTCTTCGTGCAGTGGGACCTGGACCTGGTAGTGGTCGCCGGCAACCGGCTGGGCGCCATCAACCACACCCTGCTCACCGTCCGCGCCGCGCACGACGCCGGGCTGCGCGTGCGCGGCGTGGTGCTCAACACCCTCGACCCCGATCCCCCCGGCATCGCCGAGAGCACCAACCTGGAAACGCTGCGCGACCTGCTGGCGCCCGTCCCTGTCCTCTTCTTCCCCTGGCTGCGCAAGCCCGGCAACGAGCGCTACGTGCTGGAGATCGCGGAGGAGAGCGGCTTCGACACCCTGATCTCCGCCCGCACCCCGCCGCCCGTGTAGCCGGTTCTCGCACGACGTTTTTCTCGATCGATTGGACCCGGCGCGCCGGCGGCCCGGTGCCGGCGGCGCGTTTCGCGTCCGGGCGCGGGTGCGGAAAAAGGCGCGTGACGGGGCGCCACGAATACTCTTGTTCATGGGCCGCTTCGTTCACATCTTTCTGTCTTCGGATCGCCCGCCGGACACGCTCTCCCGCCGCACTCCTGGTGTCTCCGCCGCTCGTGCTCCTCGTCGACTCGCACGACGACAGCCGCGCCATCTACACCGCGATCTTCCAGCACGGCGGCTTCGCCGTGGCGGTGGCCGCGTGCGTGGACGAGGGGCTGCGGCAGGCGCGCATCCAGCCGCCGAGCGTGGTGGTGCTGGAGGTGACGCCGCCGCGCGGCGTGGCGCTGCACGGCCTGCGCGGCTTCCGCGGCGAGCCCGCGACGGCATCGGTGCCGGTGGTGGCGCTCAGCACCTGGGGCGACGCCGCCGAGCGCGACCTGCTGCTGGCCGAGGGGGTGGCATGCTACCTGGTGAAGCCCTGTGCGCCGCTGGTGCTGCTCACGGAGGTGCAGCGGCTGCTGGGGCGGTGAGGCGAGCGGTGGGCTGACGCGTGGGCTGTCGTCCCGTGAACAGGTACGTGATACGGGGTCCGAAAAGTTGCTTCCGGTGCCCGAAACGGAAAAGCCGGGTCCGGGCGTGTCCCTCCGCTGCGCTCCGGGCCGGGCTTCGCGCGCCGTAGGCAACGAAACCGCCGTTGCCAACGGCGCCGAGCCGCCGTCGCGCCACGGGCCCCGCTCGTTCCCGCGGCGCCGGACGCGGGCGCGCCGGCGTCTCGGCCCTCCGGGCGCGAATCCCTCACGCAAACCGCCGCTCGCGGAACGGCTCGTGTGATCCGTATGAGTGGGGAGTGCGCGACGGCGAAAAGGCCCGGCGATGTGCCGGGCCTTTTCGTGTGTGTCCTTCTCCCCCGTCTATCATCCGCCGTGCAGTTCGCCGGCGCTCACGGCGCGCACCGAGCCCACGTCGGGCGGGCTGCCGGTGAGCATCCCCTTCACCACCTCGAACAGCACCACGGGGCGCGGGGTGTCGCTCACCATGTAGACGACGCTGTCGGCGTCCACCAGGAGGAGCGTGAGGCGCGGGTCGTCGGGGCCGCCGTCGCGCTGGCCGCCCTCGTCGCCGAACCACGCGCGCCAGTCGGGCTTGTACAGCCGCCGCACCTCCGCGCGGTCGCGCGACACTCGCGCCCTGCCGCTCACCGACACCCACTCGCGCGTGCGGTCGCGGTAGTACGACAGGTTCACGTGCGCGTCGTGCTCCAGCTCGTCCATCTTGTCGCTCTCGCCGTCGGTCACGAACCAGAAGTCGGCCATGGAGTCGCGTTCCTGCGTCGCCATCGGGCGCGACACCAGGCTGCCGTCCGGGCGCCGGGTGGTGAACATCGCCACCTCGATCCCCTCGACCAGCTTGTAGAGGTCGTCGATCTTCTTTTCCGTGGGCACGGGCTCGGCCCCGTGCGGCGTGGTCTCGGCCATCCATCCTCCCGCGGTGCCTCAAGTTAGTCCAACGTTCAGCGGAGCCGGGAGCCGGTGCAGCATGCGTGCCGGGGTTGCCCCGGGCGGGGTGCGGCGGCATCGTGTCGCGCTTCCCAATCCGACATCCCACCCGCAGACGGCTCACGCGTGGCGCAGGTCCGGCACAGGCTCCAGCTCCTCGGCGCGGCGCTCTTCTTCTCCACCGGCGGCGCGGCGGTGAAGGCCACCACGCTCACGAGCTGGCAGGTGGCCAGCTTCCGCTCGGCGGTGGCGGTGCTGGTGGTGCTGCTGGTGATGCGCGAGGCGCGGCGCGGCTGGTCGTGGCACGCGCTCCCGGTGGGCGCGGCCTACGGGGCCACCATGGTCCTGTTCGTGGCCGGGAACAAGCTCACCACGGCGGCCAACGCCATCTACCTGCAGGCCACCGCGCCGCTGTACGTGCTGCTTCTGAGCCCGCTGCTGCTGCGCGAGAAGATCCGCGGGCGCGACCTGGCGTTCATGGCGGTGGTGGCGGTGGGGATGCTGCTCTTCTTCGTGGAGCGCCCGGCCGCCGCGGCCACCGCGCCCAACCCGGGGCTGGGCAACGTCCTGGCGGCGGTGAGCGGCGTTTGCTGGGCGCTCACCATCATCGGCTTCCGGTGGATGGGAAGCCGCCCCGGCACCGACGGCAACACCTTCCCCACGGTGGTGTCGGGGAACGCCATCGCCTTCCTTGTCTGCCTGCCGATGGCGCTCCCCGCGCACGCCGCGCCGGTGGACTGGGCGGTGATCGGCTACCTGGGCGTCTTCCAGGTCGGCGTGGCGTACGTGCTGCTGGGCAAGGGCATCCGCCACGTGCCGGCGGTGGAGGCCAGCACGCTCCTGCTCCTGGAGCCGGCGCTGAACCCGTTCTGGGCGTGGCTGGTGCACGGCGAGCGGCCCGGCATCTGGTCCGTCGCCGGCGGCGTGCTCATCATGGGCGCCACCCTCGCCAAGACCGTCGTCGACAGCCGCACCCGCGAACCCGCGCCGACGGACGGCGAACCCGCGCCGGTGGACGCGACGGCCGAGTCTCCCGGCACGGAGTGAGCCGGCATCGCCGGAACCCGCTGACCGGCGACTGAAGTCGCAGCGCCTCGCAAACTGCGCGAGGCTCGGTCGGCGCGGCGATGGTCAGGGGGGCGCTTCGGCGGAGCTCGCGACCGGCGACTGAAGTCGCAGCAACAACGACGAAAAGCCTCGCAAACTGCGCGAGGCTCCAGTTCGGTGGCACCGGAGGCCGTAGATGCGGCAGACGAGTGACAGCGCGGACAAACGAAAGGGCCCGACAGATCGCCGGGCCCTTTCGCCGTTCGCGCACTCACGCACCTGTTACGGTGCCGCCGTTGCGACTCAGTTCTCGAGCTGCCAGGCGATCGGCAGCGTGACGAGCACCGAGATCGGCCGTCCGCGCAGGGTGGCGGGCTTGAAGCGGAACCGCTCCACCGCGCGCACCGCGGCGTCTTCGAACGCGCTGTGCGTCGACTCCTGCACCCGCACGCTGCCGGGCTCCACGTTGCCGTCCTTGTCGATGATCAGCATCACCGTGGTGTGCCCGGCCACGCCCACGTCGCGCAGCCGCGGCGGGTAGGCGCGCTGCAGCGCCATCTCGGCCTGCCGCTTGTTCGCCAGCTCGGGCTGCGTGTCCGCCTCACGCGCGTCGATCGGCGCCTCCCAGCTCGGGAGCGGCGGCTGCGGCTCGGTGCTCCCCGTCAGCGGCCGCGGGTCGGGGTCCGGCGGCCCGATCACCTCGCCGATGGGGCCCACGCCGGTCACCATCGCCGCGGTGATGGGCGTGGCGCGCGGGTCCGGCTCGGGGATGGTCGTGGGCACCCGCTCGGGCGCGGGGAGCTGCACGGTGGCGCCCTTCACCGGCGGCGGCTTGTCGGGCTGCACGGGCGGCGCGGGGTCCACGCGCACCGGCCTGGGCTTCTCGGGCGGCAGCGGGTCCAGGTCGATGATCTCGACCTTCTCGACCGGCTTGTCGGCGGTCTCGGCCGCGGCCACGAAGCCGGCCAGCAGCAGCAGGTGGAACGCGACGGACGCCACGGCGGTGCGGGACGACCAGAAACGGCGCTCCCTTCTCTCGGCCACGACCTTGAACATGAGGGTCCCTCCAGCGCGGCGGTGCAAACGCCTGGGCCACGTGGTGCGGCCCGGGGTGTTCACGGTGGGCGCCGGGATCGGTCCCGGCCCCCGGGAGAAGCGGGGAGCGCCTGCAGTCACTCCCCACCAGGCTGTACTGCCTGAATCCAGCCGGTGTTCCTGCTCCGCGCGCTCTCCCTCGGCGTGCGGCCCTTCATAGATCTAACGGACGACTGTTCGGGCTTCTGACAACCGCCGCGGGGGGAACTACGAGTCGCGCGATCGTGAAGTTGCGAAAGGGCTTGGGGGGATGGGGGGACAGCGGAACGTCGTGGGTGGGGCATTCAGGGGGAGGGGGCAGGCGCCGGGGGGGAAGGGTGATTGAAATCGCTGCACCAACCACACGAAGTCCGCCTTCGCGGCGCCTTCGCGGACTACCGGCTTCGGGGTCGCCGAGGTGATGGGGCGCGACACGGGCCTGTCTCCACCGCGGCGGGGCTTGGGCGCGAGACGAGGCTTCAGCGCACACCCGACCGAGCCGCGAGCGAAGCGAGCCCCGGTCCCTCTCCTGCAGCTCGGGAGAGGGACAGCCGCGAAGCGGCAGGGTGAGGGCCCGCTCGCCTCAGTTCTCCAACTCCCACGAGATCGGGAGCGTCACCAGCACCGCCACCGGGTGCCCGCGCAGCGTGGCGGGCTTGAAGCGGAACCGCTCCACCGCGCGCACCGCCGCCTCCTCGAACGCGTCGTGCGTCGAGTCCTGCACCCGTACGCTGCCGGGTTCCACGTTGCCGTCCTTGTCGATGATCAGCATCACCGTGGTCCGCCCCGCGATGCCGCCGTCGCGCAACCGCGGCGGGTAGGCGCGCCGCAGCGCCATCTCCGCCTGCCGCTTGTTGGCCAGCTCCGGCTGTGTGTCCACCGCGTCCGGTGTGAACGGAGGAACCCAGCGCTGAAGGCTGTCAGCGGGTTGGGTGTTGCCCGCCGGCAGCGCCGGCCCGAGGCCGGGAAAGCCGGTCGCTCCACCCAGCGGGCTGCCGGCACCCACCGTGGCCTCCGTGACGGGCTCGGCACGCGCGTCCACATCGCCGACGTCGCCCGGCACCTCGTCGGGGAACTCGAGCGCGCTCTTCGGCTCGTTTACCTGCGCCGGCGGCGGCTGGCGCTGTGGCGCGGCCGGCGTGACCACCCCGCGCGCGTGCCTGGGCTCATCGCCCTCGGCAATCCAGATGATAGGGGGCTCCTCCGGAAACCAGCATCCAGTGGGGCGCCCCTTGGGCTCGTCCGCGCTGACGAAGCCCGCGAGCAGCAGCAGGTGGACGCCGACGGATGCCGCGACAGTGCGGGACGACCAGAAGGGGCGCTTCCTGGTCTCGGTTACGGCTTTGAACATGTGCTCCTCCAGTGCGGCGATGTAAACGCCCGGGCCGTTCGATACGGCCCGTTGGGTTCACGGGTGGGCCGGGATGGGTCCCGGTGCCCAGGGAGGAAGCGGGAGCGCCTGCAGTCACTCCCCACCAGCCCGCGCGAATCGGGCCGGTGTGCCAACTCCGCGCGGCTCTCCGCCGGCGCGTGGGCCCTTCAGTGATCTAACGGACAATCGTTGGGGCTTTCTGACAGCGCGGCGGGACAAACTGCGGCCGGCTTGGGTGCTCGGGAACAAGGGAGAGGAACAGGGAGGGGCCGGCCGGGCAGGGCGATTGAAATCGCTGCAACAACTACACGAAGTCCCGCCTTCGCGGACTACAGGCTTCCGTGTTGCCAAGGTGATGGGGCGCGGCACCTACTCGTCCCTACCGCACCGAGCCTTGGGCGCGAGACGCGGCTTCAGTGCACCCGACCGAGCCGCGAGCGAAGCGAGCCCCCGTCCCTCTCCTGCAGCTCGGGAGAGGGACAGGCGCGCAGCGCCAGGGTGAGGGGTCGTCACTCGATCCCCAGCAGGCTGCGCGCGTCGAAGGGCGCGGCGACCTCGGCCTTCAGCCGCTCGCGGTCGGCCGGGGGGATCTCCATCCAGTGGATGTCGCGCAGCGCGGCCTCCATCCCCCACAGGTAGTTGAGGCTCGGCTTGTGGCCGCGCAGGATCAGCAGCCGGTAGGCGTTCACCGCGCCGATCTCGCGCAGCTCCGCCCCGGTGTGGATGCCGACCGCGTTCAGCGTCCGGGCGCACACCTCGCCCAGGTTCCGGAGCTTCGTGAGCTCCGACGATTGCTTCTTCACCATGAATCGATACGCCGGAGGGGGTTGAATCCGAGTGGACGTACTTAGCGCCGTCGAACGTTAACGCCGGGCACGGCGCGAGACAGATACGAAGCTCCGTGCCGCGCCCAAAAGTCTCGGTCACACGGAAGCCGGTAGTCCGCGTAGGCGGACTTCGTGCGGTTGTTGCAACGATTGCAATCGCCCCGCGATCCCGAGGTCGTGGCGCCACTAACGTCGCGCGCAGATCAGTTCAACGTATTAGGCGACAGGAAATCTTTGCCTCACCTGTACCTCCGTTGCCGCATTCGCGCGGCGTTCACGATGGCGCAACATCTTTTCGCCTCGACCTAAAGCTACATCTACCAAGCACTTGCAGATCCGGTCAAAATAAACGCCTGATGGCGCGACGGTTGCGGCTAAGTTCGGGAACCGACGCGGGTGTCGCCGCGCCGATGGACAACGCATTCCCCCCGCAGAGGTCCCCATGCAGTCGCCGCTCCCCCTCCACCGCCGCGAGCGCAGCTGGTACGGCCATCGCAGCGAGCCCGTTCAGCCGCGCCGCCACGCCGACGCCGTCGTGCACCCGGAATCTCCCGCCGCGCGCGTCCCCGCGCTGCGCATCGCGCAGCTAGCGCTGGAGATCCGGAAGGCACCAGTCGACCGGCGCGCGACCGACCTCCTCTAACGCCGCGTTGGCGCCGCTGAACGGGCGGCTGCCGAAGAAGCCCCTCTTCGCCGAGAGCGGAGAGGGGTGCGCCGCCTTCAGCACGGTGTGGCGCGCGGCGTCGATCAGCGCCTCCTTCCTGGCCGCGTAGCCGCCCCACAGGATGAACACCACGCGCTCGCTCCGCTCGTTCACGGCGCGGATGGCGGCGTCGGTGAAGGTCTCCCACCCCTTGCCCTTGTGCGAGTTGGGCTCGCCGTCGCGCACCGTCAGCACCGCGTTCAGCAGCAGAACCCCTTGCGTCGCCCAGGGCACGAGATAACCGTTGTTCGGGACCGCGCACCCCAGCTCGTCCTTCAGCTCGCGGAAGATGTTGCGCAGCGAGGGCGGCGGCGTCACGCCCGGGCGGACGGAGAAGGCCAGCCCGTGCGCCTGCCCCGGGCCGTGGTAGGGGTCCTGCCCCAGGATCATCACCTTCACCGCGTCGTACGGCGTAAGCTCCAGCGCGGAAAAGACTTCCCCTTCGGGCGGATACACGGTGCGCGCCGCCCGCTCGCGATCCACGAACTCGCGCAGCGCGGCGAAGTACGGCATCTCCGTCTCGGGCCCCAGGTGCGGGCGCCACGACTTGGGCAGCGGCAGCTTCATCCCATCCTCCCCCTGATCCTCCGTTCACTTGTCCGGCCGGGACGGATGCAAAGGCGGTTCCGCAAACGGACGCAGCTCACGCAGCGTCGACTCCATCCCCCCACCCACACCCGGTGAAAGGTGGCCGCGCTCCGGCATTCTCCCTGCAAACACATGGATGCAGCAGCCGCCGGCCGACGTGAAACTTCGGCCGTGGGGCGAGGGTAGGTTCCAGCAGACACCCACCCACTCGGAGGCTACGGAATGATCAAGCCGAACGTAAGGGCGAGCTTCGGCAGACGCGAGGCGGAGCTGCTCCTGTCGGTCGCCGGGCCGCACGGCGAGGAGCGGCTCCGCGAGCACGGGCTCGACGGGCTGATGGACGACGAGCGGGTGCTCCACCAGCTCATGCGGCGCGACGGGCTGAGCCGCGCGCCCGCGCCGCTGGTGTTCTACGTGCTGGTGCGCCACGCGCTGAAGCAGCGCGACCTGCACGACCGCCAGCTCGCCGACTACACGGCGGCCGTGCTGCTGGAGTTCGGCATGGCGGGGCGCGCCGGCCGCGTGGACGGCGGCGAGGGTGAGCCGTTCGCATACCTGGCCGACATCCTGGCCGCCATCGAGCGGGCGCGGGGCGAGCGCGAGTTCCTGCTGCGCGTCCACCTCGGCAACTATGCGCTGTGGCTGGCGGGGCTCTTCCCCGACCACATCACGCACCGGGTGCAGCGCCGCGCCGCGCCACCGATCGCGTACTACGACGCGATGGGCGCCAGCGGCTTCCGCACCGCCGCCGAGAACGAGATCGCGCTGAAGCACGGCTTGGGCGACATCTTCCTCACCGCCGCCGATCGCTTCGCCGACGTTCGCTCGGCGCTGAACTCCCTCAGCGACGCCGTTTTCTTCCCGCGCACGAAGGATCCCGTCGAGCGCCTCCTGCGCCAGGTGAGCGACGAATTCCGGCGGCAAAACGAGGACTGAAGCGCACTTCGTTCGATGGTACGACCGGCGCCTCTTCCGGCATCTCGCGGAAGGGGCGCTTTTCGTTCGTGCGCTGCATCGTGGTGCTGTCGCCCAGCTGCCCCTGGCCGTTGGCGCCCCAGCAGTACGCCTGCCCGCCCGAGGTCGCCGCGCAGGTGTGGTCGCCGCCCGCGCGGATGGTGGCGAACGCCACGCCGGTGGGTTGCGGCACGGCCACCGGCGCCGCGCGGGTGGCGGTGGTGGAGTCGCCGACCTGGCCGTCGGCGTTCTTGCCCCAGCACCAGGCCTGCCCGCCCGAAGCCAGCGCGCAGGTGTGCCCGTCGCCCACGCTGAGCTGGGTGAAGGTGACGCCCGTGGGGTGCTGCACGGCGGTGGGGGTGTTCCGGTTGGTGGTGCTGCCGTCGCCGAGCCGGCCATCCAGGTTTTATCCCCAGCAGTACGCCTCCCCCGCCGCGGTGAGGGCGCAGCTGTGCGAGCCGCCGGCGGAGAGCTGCGCGAACGTGACGCCCGGCGGGTGCAGCACGGCGGTGGGAATGAGATACGGCCCGCTGGTGGGGCCCACGCCCAGCCGCCCGCTCACGTTGTAGCCCCAGCAGTACGCCTGGCCCGCGGCGTCCAGCGCGCAGGTGTGGTAGAAGCCGGCGGTGATCGAGGCGAACGGCGCGGCGGGCGTCACGTACGCCCCCGCCGTGGTGCCGCTGGGACGCGTGGCGGTGGAAGCCGAGACGGCGGTGTAGCCGGGACGGACGCCCCGGACCACGCCCGCGGCGTCCACCGTCGCCACGGTGGTGTCGGCGATGCTCCACACCACCGTGTCGCCGGTGACCAGGCTGCCGCCGGCATCGCGGACGGTGGCGGTGTACGCCTGCGTTTCCCCCACCCGTACCCAGTCCTCGCCGCCCACTTCCACCCACCCGGCCCTGGGTACAATCGGCGTAAGCGCGAGTGCCGTCGTCGCGTGTACGGCCTCACGCGGCACCCTTCCGTGCCTCCGCCCCAAACGCGAGCGAGGCCCCGTGCCTGCACGGAGCCTCGCCCTCGATCCAATCAGCCGTCCAATCCGCGTCAGTACACGTACACCGGGGTGCCGACGTTCACCATGCCGTAGAGCTCCTCGAGCGGCTCGTCGGGCACGCGCACGCAGCCGTGCGTGGCGGGGAAGCCGATCGCCAGCGGGTCGTTGGTGCCGTGGATGAGGATCCCGCTGCCGGTGTCGAGCTTGAAGTGCCCCAGCACCTCCGGGACCTTCCGGTTCTGCGTGCCGAACGGCGGGATGTACAGGATCCCGTTGAAGAACAGCGACTCTTCCTGCGGGATCGGCGTGAACTCGCCGTCCTGCAGGTAGCCGACCCACTCGCCGCGCCGCACCACGCGCCGCCCGTCCTCCAGCGTCAGCCCGCCGGCGGGGAACTGGCGCACGCGCTCGGCCAGCGAGTAGTAGTGCCAGTCGGGCGGGTTCCAGAGGGGCTCCTCTTCCTTCCCCAGCACGCGGCGCGGGCCGCGCGGCGTGGAAAAGTCGAACACGCGGCCGCTGGGCGCCGTCACCGGGCCCATCCCCACGCCCACGGTGGTGGAGAGCAGGGTGTCGGTGCCCTCGATCAGCCACAGGTGCCGGTCGTACACCGAGATCACGATCTTGCGGCCGGGGATGGCATCCGCCGCGCGGCGGTGGCGGTTCCAGGCCAGGCTGTCGGCGCGGTCCCTGGGCTTGCGCGGGGCCGGGTCGGGGTTGGGGATGCCCAGCCGGCGCAGCCGGTCCACGATCAGCTCCTCGCGCGAGACCAGCCCGCGCGGGCGATCGTCCTGCGCCGCCGGGCGCACGCCGCCGGTGTCGCGCTGCGTCGCCACGGCGAGCTGCTGCGCGCCCAGCGGCGCGGCCAGCCCGGCGGCGAGCAGGGCGCCCAGCGCCACGCTCCTGATTCGGATTGCGTCCATCATGCGTCTACGGGGTTGCTGCGAAATGTCCCGGGTCTCTCCCAGAAAGGACAGAGATCGTCCAGCGAGAATCGTGCACCTGAGTAAAGGTGTGCACGCGGCGCCGGTTGCGGAAGTGCGGCGCGGGCCGGACAGCGCCCCTCGGTGCAGGGGTGATGGTACCACGAGAGGCGTCCAGGGGATCCCCCATGCCGCTCGAGGGAGGGACGACTCGCGGCCGGGAGGGTCACCAAGAACAGGCTCGCACGCCGTCCCCGCGGGGCCCTCACCCTGCCGCTGCGCGGCTGTCCCTCTCCCAAAACAACCTGGGAGAGGGACCGGGGGCGCTTCGCGCCGGCTACTTCATCGCGCCCGGAGCCAACAGCGGGAGCAGCGGGATTTCTTGCGGGCGCGGGAAGCGCGGTCACACCGAAGCCAGTAGTCCGCGAAGGGCGGACTTCGGCAGCGAATTCATTCGCCCTGCCCTCCCCGCGCCGACATCTCCCTCACCGCTCCTCACCCCTCCACCAGCCACGCCACGTGCTCGACCTCGGGCGCGATCAGCTTCTCCCACGCGAGGCGCACCGCCGCGGGCGAGCCGGGGACGGAGAAGACCACGCGGCCGCGGTACACGCCGGCGGTGGCGCGCGAGAGCATGGCGGCGGCGCCCACCTGCTCCCAGCTCAGCATCCGGAACAGCTCGCCGAAGCCGGGGAGCGGCTTTTCGATCATCCGCGCCAGCACGTCGTAGGTGGTGTCGCGCGGGGCGATGCCGGTGCCGCCGTTGAACACGATCACCCGCGCCTCGCCGCCGGCCATCTCGTGCAGCGCCGCGGCCACCTGCTCGGGCTCGTCGCGGATCACGCGGTAGCCGCCGTCCACGTGCCCCGCCACGGCGATCGCCTCGCGCAGCCAGGCGCCGTTGGTGTCCGTCTCCTCGGTGCGGCTGTCGCTCACCGTCACCACGGCGATCGGAACGGGGCCGCGGCCGGCCGCCGCGCGGTGGTGGCGCTCGCTGCTGGGTGTGGTCATGCGTCGCGTCTCCGGCGAAAACGGGGGCCGCGGGCGGGGTGAAATCCGCCGGTGCGGCCGGCGGCGTACAACCCACGGGCCGCTTTGCGGAGCCCCCGCGCCGCGCTACATTGCGGAATCAAGCCTCACCTGCTGGAAGCCCGCTCGCGCCAGCCACGGCCCTGCGCGGAGCGGAACCGGAGCCTGCGAATGAAGCCGTTCTTCCGGGTCGCCGCAAGGGCGCTGGCCGTCGTTTCCCTGTTCGCGCTGGTCGTCTCCACCATCCTGGCGCTGTTCGACACGGCGGGCGAAGGCACGCTGTCGGTGCTGGCGTATTCGGCCATCGCCTACGTGTACCTGATGGTGGGGTGGGCGGCGTTCCAGCGCGCCGAGCACGTGGCCGCCGGCCCGGCGGCGCGCTTCCACGCGCCGCACCTCGGCGCCCCCGCGTGAGCGATCCCCCCGCCGCCCGCGCGGACGATGAGCTCCGTCCGTCGACCTCGTCCAGCGTCGCCGATGACGATTCGACAGAAGCAGGGTCGGACGATTCCGGGCGGCGCGGGTGGGACTGGAAGAAGGTGGCGATCGCGGCGGTGTTCGTGGGCGGGATCGCCGCGTTCTTCCTGCTGGGCGGCCACCGCTGGCTCGACTTCGAGGCGCTGAAGGCGAACCGCGCGCGGCTGCTGGACTACACCGAGCGCCACTACGCGCAGACGATCCTGGCGGTGGCGGCGGGCTACATCGTCCTCACCGCCCTGAGCCTCCCGCAGGCCACGCTGCTCACGCTGGCGTCGGGGTTCCTGCTGGGGCGCTGGGTGGGGATGGCGGTGGTGGTGGTCGCCGCTACGATCGGCAGCACGCTGGCGTTCCTGGGCGCACGCTACCTCTTCGCCGCCGCCGCGCGGCGGCGGATGGGGCCGCGCCTGCAGCGCATCTCGCGCGGGTTCGAGGAAGATGCGTTCAGCTACCTCCTCTTCCTGCGGCTGGTGCCGCTGTTCCCGTTCTGGATGGTGAACCTGGTGCCGGCGTTCACCCCCGTGAAGCCGCGCACCTACATGGCCGCGACCTTCATCGGCATCATCCCCGGCACCTTCGTGTTCTGCAACCTGGGGCGGCGGCTGGCCACGCTGGAGTCCGGCCGCGACCTGTTCGACCGCGAGACCGTCGTGGCGCTCGCGATGCTGGGGCTGCTCTCGCTGGTGCCCATCGCCTGGAAGAAGTTCCGCCAACGCCCAACCGGAGCCGCCGCATGACCGACGACAGTCCCGCACCACGCCCCGACACCAGCCGCGGGCGCACGCTCGCCATCATCGCGCTGGCCGTGGGCGCCGTGGCGCTGCTGATGGTGGCCGGAGCCGGCCCCGGCTCGCGCATGGGGCTGTGGAGCTGGATGACCGCGCTGCGCACGATGATGAAGTACGGCGCGTACCTCGGCGTGCTGGCGATCGTCCTGTCCGTCGCCGCGCTGCTGGTGGCGCGGGGGCGCGGAGCGGGGCGGGCGACGCTGGGCGTGGCGGCGGTGGGGCTTCTGCTGGGGCTGGGCGCGTGGTACTTCCCCTGGAGCTTCCGCCGCCAAGCGCGCGCGGTGCCGCCGATCCACGACATCACCACCGACTTCGTGAGCCCGCCCGAGCTGGTGGCCAGCCGCGCCATCCGCGACAGCGCGAAGCTGAACACCGCGGACTACGGCGGCGACAGCATCGCCGCGCTGCAGCGGAAGGGGTATCCCGACATCCGCCCGGTGATGCTGGCGATGCGCCCCGAGCAGGCCTACGCCGCCGTGCTCCGCACCGCCCGCGACATGGGGTGGACGGAGATCGAGGCCGCCCCCGACCAGTTCCGCGTGGAGGCGGTGGACGAGACCCCCTGGTTCGGCTTCAAGGACGACGTGGTGATCCGCGTCACCCCCGCCTCGGGGATCTCGCGCGTGGACGTCCGCTCGGTGAGCCGCGTGGGCGGCAGCGACGTCGGCGCGAACGCCCACCGCATCCGCAAGTTCGTCGCGCGGCTGAAGGAGAACTACAAGGACCAGATCGCGGAGGGGACGTAAGGGGCTGGGTGCTGGGTGCTAAAGTCCCGAGTTCCGAGTCCTGAGTTTTTGATGTCGATGGGCTCGTCACGCCGGCCACACGCCGCGAAGCGGCGGACGATCAGCCCGCCCGCGACGGGGCGAGTGTCGCGCCACACTGTCGCGGCTCCGACGATGCCGGTAGTCCGCGAAGGCGGACTTCGTGTAGTTGTTGCAGCGAATTCATTCGCCCTGCCCAGGCCGCGGCGACCACCGGGGATGGAGATGCACACGCACTACTACGATTCGCACGACCTGCCGCGCTTCGGCGAGATCGGCAAGGACGCGCCGCACCTGGCCGACAAGTTCTTCGGCTGGTACAACGCGGTGTTCGCCGAAGGCGCGCTGACGGAGCGCGAGAAGAGCCTGATTGCGCTGGCCGTGGCCCACGCGGTGCAGTGCCCCTACTGCATCGACGCGTACGCGCAGGACTGCCTGACCAAGGGCGCCGACACCGAGCAGATGACCGAGGCCGTGCACGTGGCCGCCGCCATCCGCGGCGGCGCCTCGCTCGTCCACGGCATCCAGATGCGCAACCACGCCGAGCGGCTGGGGATGTAGCGCGAGGAGTCCGGCTCTCCTCGCTCGAGAAGGCGGCTGAAGCCGCGGCTGGAACAATGGGAAGCCTCGCAAACGGCGCGAGGCTGTGGGCGCGGCATCCGTGCGCGCGGAGGATTCGGAAGCGCGATGGGTGCCGCGCGCGAGTCCGCGGAGGCGAATCGAGCCGTTGTTGGGCACTGGGCACGGGGGACTGGGCACTTCCGCACTCTCGCACCTTTCGAACTGCAGTTCCGAATGACCGCCACCGTACACCGCGTGCTGCCGACCCTCCAGAAGCGCCACTCGCCGCTCTCCGCCGCGGCGGGGCAGCGGGGGGCGCTCGCGCGCGTGCCGCTGGGGCGGAGCTTCGAGGACGCGCTGGAGGGGGCGGGGCTCTACCCGCTGCGGGCCACGGGGATCGACATCTTCCAGGTCAACGTGGGCCGGAAGTGCAACCAGACCTGCCGCCACTGCCACGTGGACGCCGGCCCCGACCGCACCGAGATGATGCCCGACGCGGTGCTGGACCGCTGCCTGGAGATCATCGACACGGCGGACATCGCCACGGTGGACATCACCGGCGGCGCGCCCGAGCTGCACCGGCGCTGGCGCGAGATCGTCGTTCGCGCGCGGGCGGCGGGGCGGCACGTGATCGACCGCTGCAACCTCACCATCACGCTGCTCCCGAACTACGCGTATCTCCCCGAGTTCTTCGCGGAGCACGCGGTGCACGTGGTGGCCAGCCTGCCGCACTACCGCCAGAAGGGCACCGATACCCAGCGCGGCGACGGCGTGTTCGATGAGTCGATCACCGCGCTGCGGCGGCTGAACGCGCTGGGGTACGGCAAGCCGGGGACGGGGCTGGTGCTGGACCTGGTCACCAACCCCGTGGGCACCTTCCTCCCCGGCAGCCAGAAGACGCTCGAGGCCGAGTGGAAGCGGCAGATGCTGCGCACCTTCGGCGTGGAGTTCAACGCGCTGTACACCATCACCAACATGCCCATCTCCCGCTTCCTGGAGTTCCTGCAGGAGACGGGGAAGACGGACGAGTACCTGGAGCGCCTGGCCAACGCCTTCAACCCCGCCGCCGCCGCGGGGGTGATGTGCCGCAACACGCTGTCGGTGGGGTGGGACGGCACGCTCTACGACTGCGACTTCAACCAGATGCTGGAGCTCCCCCTGCACCCCCGCGCGCCGCGCACGGTCTTCGACTTCGACCTGGCCGCGCTGGCGAACCGCGAGATCGTGCTCGGCCCCCACTGCTTCGGCTGCACCGCCGGCGCCGGCTCCAGCTGCGGCGGCGCGACGGCAGCGTGAAGGGGTTCCCCGGAATAGACAGATCAAGGTAGAAGATATATAATGTATCTCTAGAGGATACATTATGTATCTGGATAGGATACATCATATGGCTCTGCTAACAGAGTTACTGCCCGAAGCATTGGCTGCGGTTGGTGCCCTTCTCGCTGAAGAAGGGGATCAGGCAACGATCATTGTGGTAGGTGGAGCAAGCCTCAACCTGCTCGGGTTGATTGAACGGACCACGCAAGACGTGCGACGTGATTGCGCGTACCGGTAACGCGGACCCTACGAACGCGCTCATTCCGCCGGACCCGCTCCCTCGTGCTCTGGTGCGTGCGATTGCCCGAGTGGCGAGAGATTTTTCACTGCCGGACGACTGGCTCAACACGGCCGTGGCCGCGCAGTGGAACCAGGGACTCCCGCCCTGGCTCGGGGACGATCTGGAGTGGCGCAGCTACGATGCACTGCGCGTGGGGCTGGCGGGCCGACGCACGCTGATCACGCTGAAGCTTTTCGCGGCGGCAGACCAGTCGACGCGTAGCGTGCACGCGCAGGACTTGGCCGCGCTCGCTCCGACCGACGCCGAGTTGGAGGATGCGGCCGCGTGGGTGGTTACGCAGGACGCGTCGCCCGAGTTCCCGCGGCTGGTGAACGAGATCGCCGAGCATGTCCGAGCGCGCCGAGATCGCTAGCGTCGCCCGCGCGAGTGCCGTGGACGCCGTGTGGAGGCAGTGGGCCGCTCTCCGCGCACCTGTCACTGGCGTTGCGGCAACCGCAGTCGTTGATCCCGAAGCGCTGCTGTTGCTTTCGTGTGCGTTGCGTGACAGCGAGCGGCGCCTGGATGATGTCCTGACGTGGTGGGCTCGGGCGGGTGCAGCGCTGCTGAGCGTGCAACGCGTACGGACGATGGCGCGCGCGTTTCCGGAGTCTTCACGCGCAGGATTGATGGCGTTCGCTCGTGCAGCGGCCGAGTGCGGTGATACGCGATGGAAGTCGCTGGGGGCCGCGGTGGAAGTCGATGCGCTGGTGTCGCGGGGCAAGCGGGGCAACGAACCCGACCTTTCCGCTTACCCGTCACTGATGCTGCGGCTTCGTGCCGCCTTCAGTGTAGGTGTGAAAGCGGACGTCCTCGCAGTATTGGTTGCCATGGGCGGTGCCGACGCGACGGTGCGCGGGCTCGTGCAGGCCACGGGGTACACTCCAGCAGCAGTCCGCCGCGCCGTGCAGGAGATGCATGCGGCGCTCGTGGTGCGCACCACCTCCCACCGACCGGCGACGTATCACATCGATATCTCAGTTTGGGCGTCGTTCCTGGATCTGGAGGCTGTTGAGCATAGCGGATGGAGGTATTTTGCTGGCGTATTCGCGTTTCTCGCCGCTGTGGTGGCCTGGGGTGAGGAGGGTACGGACAACGGTTACGTCGCCGCTTCGGCCGCGCGGGACATCTTCGAAGCACACCGGTTCGCCTTCGAGATCAACCGCATCTCCTTCCCCGAACCCGACACCGCGCCCGGAGCGCGCTACTTGAGGGCGTTTGGTGACATCATCCCCGAAGTCGATGGCTGGCTTGCGCGCAATTTGTAGATCCACCGGTCCTTCCGTATGCTTCGTCACTCGATCCCCACCGCCCGCTCGCTGAGCTCCCACAGCCGGCGGGCGGTTTCGTCGTGGGTGGCGGCGGGGGAGAGGGGGGCGGGATGCTCGTCCTGGAAGTACTCGCCGGTGACGGCCGCCACGCTGGGCGACGCTGCAAGGAAGACGGCGGTGGCGGCGCCTTGCTCGGGGGTGCGGATCCAGCGGCGGAACAGGCGGATCGGCGGGAAGCCGTTCATCAACAGCTCCGTGGCCACCACGCCCGGGTGCAGCGCGTTGGCCGTGACGCCGGTGCCCGCCGTGCGCCGCGCCAGCTCGCGGGTGAAGTGGATGTTGGCCAGCTTGGTGTTCGCGTACTGCCGGAAGCCGCGATACCGCCGGCCGCGCATCTCCACGTCGTCCAGGCGCAGGTCGGCGGAGCGGTGCGCGCCGGAGCTGACGGTGACCACGCGGGCCGGGGCGCTCGCGATCAGCCGCGGCAGGAGCAGGTGGGTGAGGAGGAAGGGCGCCAAGTGGTTCACCGCCCACTGCGTCTCGATCCCGTCCGCCGTCAGCGTGCGCTTGCGGGTGTAGACGCCGGCGTTGTTCAGCAGCACGTCCACGCGCGGGCAGGAAGCGAGGATCTCGTCCGCCGCGCGGCGCACGTCGGCCTGGCGGCCGAGGTCGGCGAGCACCAGGCGCGCGGCGCCGACGCCGTCGCGCGCGATGGCGTCGGCCACGGCCTGGCCGCGCTCGCGGCTGCGGACCACGAGGACCATCGTGGCGCCCCGCCGCGCCAGCTCCCGCGCCGCCGCCCCGCCGATCCCGCCGCTGGCGCCCGTCACCACGCACACGCGCCCCGTCATCTCCCCATCCATATCCATCATCACCAATCCGGAAGAACTGCCGTCTCACACGGAGGCACGGAGACACGGAGGAACTGCCGCGGTTCTCCGTGTCTCCGTGCCTTTGTGTGAAACCCAGGCGGAGCTGAATCCAGCCACGATCTCCGCCGCGCGCGTCAACCGATGCCGGTGCCGGGCTCCGTCGGGCATACGCCGCAGTGCGAGAGCTCGCTGATGCACTGCCTGTACGAGTCGTTGCCGCTGAACGCCTCGTCGTCGTCCAGCGTTTCGAACGACTGCACGGCGAGCGTTTCGAGCTTGAGCCGGTGCTTCATGGGATCGTCTCCTCCAAGGGATGCCCCGCGGCGGGACGGGTGCGCAATGAGCGTGCGCGCCGCCGTCAGGCGCCGGCGGGCGCCAGCCAGAGGGCGTTGCCGCCGAGTGCGTCCGTCTGGGTGAAGTCGTCGTCGTACGACTCGGTGGTGAGGCCGCCCACGGTGCCGCCGCCGGTCTCCTGGCGCATCTGCACGCCGCGCACGGCGGGGTACTGGTCGCCGTTCAGGTTGTAGGCGCTCCAGTAGTGCTGGAACTTCAGGTCGTACAGCCCCTGCGGCCCCAGCCCCGCGCCGTAGCCCACGTACAGGCCGGGCACGTACCCCGCCGCCTGGACCTCGGCGAACCAGTTGTCGCAGTACGCCGTCACGTCCTGCGTGGCGGCGCCGTCGGCCACGCCCTCCAGGTCCAGCCACACGTTCACGCCGGGCGGAACGCCGATCGCCTTCGTGAACGCGGCCGCGTTCGCGCCGTACTCCGTGCCCAGCGCGCCCGAGGGGGCCCATCCCGGCTCCTCCACGTGCTGCACCACCATCAGCGCCAGGCCGGACTGGAGGATCGTCGCCGCCTCGCCGGCGGTCAGGTCGTGGCCGGCCATCGCGGTGCGGCCCACGTAGCGGATGCAGAACTTGTAGCCCGCCTCCACGAACGCCTGGGCCACGCCGGCGCTGATCGTGACGTTCGCGTCGAACCCCTTCGCTCCCGGCGTGGCGGCCGTCGCCGTGCCCGCGAGTGTCGTCGCCGCTGCTGCTGCTGTTTCGCTCATCTGATCCGTCCTCTGGGGGATATTAAGGGTGGGACTGCGGGGGGATGATGCCACACGCACAGGAAGCCTACGCGCGCGCGGGGCGCGCATCAAGCATGTCGCGCCGATGACGTGCGGGGTGGACGCGGCGGCGTCCGCCCTCGCGTTCAGGAGATCGCCTCGCGCGCGGCGGCGAACACCGCGTCGAGCATGGGCTCGGTGAGGCGGCCGGTGAAGGTGTTCTGCTGGCTGGGGTGGTACGAGCCGATCAGCGTGAGCCCCGGCTCGATGCGCGCCCGCGCGCAGTGGCCGAACACCGGCGCGGGCGACGGGATCGCGTAGCCCGCGCCCCGCAGCAGGCGCAGCGCGTTGTCCCACGCGAACTTGCCCAGGCACACCATCGCGCGGAGGTTGGGGAGCGCGGCCAGCTCCGCCACGGCGAAGGGGAAGCAGGCGTCGCGCTCGGGCGGCAGCGGCTTGTTGTCGGGGGGCGCGCACTTCACGCTGGCCGTCACCCACACGTCGTCCAGCGCCAGCCCGTCGCCGATGTGCGTGGAGGTGGGCTGGCTGGCGAAGCCGGCGCGGTGCAGCGCGGCGAAGAGCCAGTCGCCGCTGCGGTCGCCGGTGAACACGCGACCGGTGCGGTTGGCGCCGTGCGCGGCCGGCGCCAGCCCCAGGATCAGCAGCCGCGCGTCCGGGTCGCCGAAGCCGGGGACGGGGCGGGCCCAGTAGTCCCACTCCCTGTACGAGCGCCGCTTCTCGCGCCCCACCTGCTCGCGCCACTCCACCAGCCGCGCGCACCTGCGGCACGCCACGACCTGCTGCTCGATCACCTTCAACGACATCGCAACTGACCTGCTGGGGGGAATGCGATTCTGATGATTGGATCCCTCAACCTCCTCCGACGTCACTGTGGCGGAGGCTGGGAAGGGGCGGATGAATCCGCGGCAACAAAGACACGAAGTCCGCCTTCGCGGACTACCGGCGCCGGCGCGGCTGACGGGACTGCGCGCGCGACGGGGTCACGATCCACCGCCGCTCTGTAAACCGCTGGGGGGGAAACGAGCCGCACCCGCCGATGCTCCGGCGGGTGCGGCTCGATCTCCATCTTCCGTCAGCGCAGGTCCGTTGCCGGCTCGACCGGCGCGGCCACCCGCGGCTCCGGCGCCGGAGGAGGCGGCGGGGGAGGAGGTGGTGGTGGCGGTGGCGGCGGCGGTGGAGGCGGCGGCGCGCTGAACACCGGCTGGCTACGCGGGGTTTCGATGCGCGGAGTTTCGATGCGCGGGGTCTCGCGCGGCGACTCGAAGACCGGCGCGGCGCGCGGCGTTTCGCGCGGCGACTCGAAGGTCGGCTCGGAGCGCGGGCGCTCGCGCGGCGCGCTGCGCTCGACCGGCTGGCTGCGCTCCACCGGCTCCACGCGCGGCGCCTCGCGGCGGGGCGATTCGCGCGCCGGCTCGGGCTGGCTTTCGTTCGGCTCCACGCGCGGCGCTTCGGGGCGCGGAGTGCTGCTGGGCGTCACGCGCGGGCCGTCGCCGCCGCCCTGGCGCGGGACCACGGGCTCGGGCTTGCTCTCGGGCCGGCCCAGCGGACGCGGGCGGCGCGTGCCCGAGGTGCCGCGGCTCTCGCCGCCGGCTGTGGGCGGCTCGGGGCGGCGGCGGCCGGGAGGGGTCACCTGCGTGGTGTCGCGCCGCCCCGGGGGCGTGGTGGTGCCGCCGTTGTTGATGCCGCCGTAGTGCCGCCCCCCCTCGCCATCGCCGCGGTAGCCGCCGCAGGCGAAGCGGGTGAGCTCCCACGGCACCACCGCGTAGCGGCCGTCGCCGCACGCCACCCGCACGTAGTGGTCGGGCTGGCTGGCGTAGAAGTAGTCGTGCCCGCGGCTGCTGGGCCACATGGCGTAGACGTCGGTGGTCCAGTCCTCGCCCGGCTGGTTGGGGACGACGACGTTCACCAGGTCGTTCATCACCGACTGGTAGTTGATCGACCCGTAGGCGCTGAGCCCCAGCACGTTGCGCAGCGCGTCGCCGCCCCCGCGCTGGAAGCGGCTGATGCGCAGCGGCCGCTTGCTGGCCACCAGCAGGTAGAAGCGCGGCTCCGAGCGCGAGTAGCGCCCGCTGAGCGTGCTGCTGTACCAGCTGTAGTTGCGCGCCGCGTTGCGCAGGTCGAGCATCGAGTAGCCGGCGGGGAAGTAGGCCTCCTCGCGCTCGTAGCGCGGGTAGAGCAGGCCCACGCCGCGGGCGGGGAGGATCTCGAACACGGCCACGTACGCCGGCCGGTTCAGGTCCACGGTGAAGTCGTTGCCGCCGCGGAACGAGATGCGCGCGGCCAGCGCCAGGTCGTCGCGGTCGTACCAGCGCTCGCTGGAGCGCTGCTGGAATTGCCCGCCGCCGCTGGTCGGGCCGTAGGCGGGGCCGACGCACGCCGTGAGCGCGAGCACCGGCAACAGGAGGGCAGCGAGGCGTCTCATGGTGTCCTTCGAGGAGCCGAGAGGGTCGAACGCAGTTCCACCCCACCGGTGGAGCAAGCGGCACGCCCTTCCCGGGCTACCAGCAAGTGATTGGATGGCAATCGCTTACAATCTACCCGCCCGCAAGTTCCCGCGCCGTGCGTTCACCCGCGCGGACGAAGCGCGTCCCACGGCGGGGACAGGGGATGGACGGAGTGGTACCTCGGGTGCCTCAATCCTTAGAGAACGCTCTCACCCCACCCGCCCAGCTTCGGCCATCCGCATCGACGCCCCCCGTCTCACCCCCGCCCGCGAATCCACCCCCGGCGGTAGAAGAAGACCAGCAGGGCGAAGGCGATCGCGCCCATCACGGCGGCGGCGAAGGGCCAGGTCCAGTACCAGGGCGCGGGCGCCGTTTCGGGGTGCGCCAGGTTCATCCCGTAGATGCCGGTGATGAAGCTGAGCGGGATGAAGAGCGCCGCGAAGATGGTGAGCACCTTCATGATGTCGTTGGTGCGGTTGCCCACCGTGCTGATGTACAGGTCGGCCAGCGAGCCCGCCACCTCGCGGAAGTTCTCCACCAGGTCCAGGATCTGGTAGGCGTGGTCCTGGCAGTCGCGCAGGTACACCACGGTCTCGGCGTGCACCAGCGCGCCGGGGTCGCGCACCAGCACCCCCAGCGCCTCGCGCAACGGCCAGACGGAGCGGCGCAGCGCCATCAGCTCGCGCTTGATGTCGTGCAGGCGCTGGACGCAGTGGTGGCTTGGGCGCTCCATGATCTCGTTCTCCAGCGCCTCCAGCTCGTCGACGAACTCTTCCACCACGGGAAAGTAGTTGTCGATGATGGCGTCGAGCACGCTGTAGGCGAGGTAGTCCGGCCCCGCCGCGCGCAGGCGTGCGTGGCCCGCGCGCAAGCGCTCGCGGAGCGTGTCGAACACGTCGCCCGGGTGCTGCTGGAAGGTGACCACGAAGTCGCGCCCCAGGAAGATCCCCACCTGCTCCAGGTCCAGGTCGGGCGCGCGGCGGGCCATCTTCACCACGATGAACAGGTGCCCGTCGTACGCCTCGACCTTGGGCCGCTGGGTCACGTGCATCACGTCTTCCAGCGCCAGCCGGTGCAGGCCGAAGCCGTCGCCGATCGCCTGCACCGTCTCGGCGTGGTCCACGGCGTTCACGTTCACCCAGATCACCGGGTAGTGGCCGCGCAGGCGGGCGATCGCCGGCAGGTCCTCGGCCTCGAACTCGGTGATCTCGTGCGGGCCGTAGGCGAACACGTCCACGCGCGGGGCGGTGGCGCCGGGCATGGACTGCAGCACGCCCGGCGCGGACCCCGGCGGCGGGCGCATCCCGCGCTCCAGCACGGGCGCCACGCCCTCGAGGGCGGCCTTCACGGGCATGCGCAGCAGGTCGCGGCGTTTCACGGGGTGGGCGTTGCGGTGGATGAAGTTATGGGGCGCATCAGGGGCGGCGGCGTGCGGGAAGGTTGAGGTCGACGGTCGCGTTTGCGAAGGAGGGTCGGTGCGAGCGGCGGGGGGCCCCCTCCCCCCGGCCCCCTCCCGCGCTCCGCGCTACGCATTACCCACATCTCAGCCTCGGGTTAGAGCGCGCGCGGCGAGGACGAAATCCATCAAGCGGCGCCACCCCTGCCAGATCGCCTTCACGCCCGGATCGCCATCGCCTTTCCTAC
>Ga0190275_10000845_pt1 | contig 24250 bp, 15 predicted proteins | sample Popmic550T_FD_133745 | JGI IMG/M metagenome (GOLD analysis project Ga0190275, IMG submission 133745) | Populus adjacent soil microbial communities from riparian zone of Yellowstone River, Montana, USA - 550 T | ecosystem: Environmental > Terrestrial > Soil > Riparian zone > Trees stand | place...
ACCGGCGCTCCAGACAACAACGGCAATGGCCTGCCGGACTACTGCGAGATTGGCGCGGACAGTGACACGGACGGCGACGGCGTGCCGGACCCCAGTGACAACTGCCCCTCCGTCTCCAATCCGACTCAGATCAACACCGACGGCGACGTCCAGGGTGACGCCTGCGACACGGACGATGACAACGATGGGCGGCTGGACACCGCCGACAACTGCCCCCTGGTCTCCAACCCGACCCAGACCAACACCGACGGCGACAGCCAGGGTGACGCCTGCGACGCGGACGATGACAACGATGGGGTGGTAGACACCTCGGACAACTGCTCGCTGGTGCCCAACGCCAACCAGGCCAACAACGACAGAGACAGTCAGGGCGATGTCTGCGACGTCGACGACGACAACGACGGGGTGGCCGACACCACCGACAACTGCCCCCTGAGCTCCAACGCGGCCCAGACCAACACCGACGGCGACAGCCAGGGTGACGTCTGCGATGCGGACGATGACAACGACGGGCTGGCGGACGCCAACGACAACTGCTCGCTGGTGCCCAACGCCAACCAAGCCAACAACGACGGCGACAGCCAGGGTGACGTCTGCGACGCCGACGACGACAACGACGGGGTGGCCGACACCACCGACAACTGTCCCCTGAGCTCCAACGCGACCCAGACCAACACCGACGGCGACAGCCAGGGTGACGCCTGCGATGCGGACGATGACAACGACGGGCTGGCGGACGCCACCGACAACTGCTCGCTGGTGCCCAACGCCAACCAGGCCAACACCGACGGCGACAGCCAGGGTGATGTCTGCGACGCCGACGACGACAACGACGGGGTGGCCGACACCACTGACAACTGCCCCCTGAGCTCCAACCCGGGCCAGGCCAACCAGGACAACGACGCCCTGGGCGACGCCTGCGACAACGACGGCGACAACGACACCGTGCTCGATGCGCAGGACAACTGCCCCACCGTCGCCAACGCGGACCAGACCAACTCGGATGGCGACGGCCAGGGCAACGCCTGCGACCTGGATGATGATGGCGACGGAGTGGCGGACGCCAACGACAACTGCTCGCTCATCGCCAACTCGGACCAGCGCAACACCGACGGAGATTTTGACGGTGACGTGTGCGACCAGGATGACGACAACGACAGCATCGCGGACAGCGGGGACAACTGCCTCCTGGTGGTCAACACCGACCAGCGTAACTCCGACGGCGACAGCCAGGGCGATGCCTGCGACAGCGACAGCGACAACGACGGGGTGCCCGACACCACCGATAACTGCGATTTCGCCTCCAACACCGATCAGGCCAACGCCGACAACGACGCGCAGGGCAACGCCTGCGACACGGACGACGACAACGACACCGTGGCCGATGGCTCGGACAACTGCCCGCTCAATCCCAACACCGACCAGGCCGACCGCGACAGGAACGGCAAGGGCGACGCCTGCGACGTGGACAACGACAACGACACGGACAAGGACGGCATTGCCAACGCCGCGGACAACTGCCCGCAGGTGGCCAACCCTGACCAGGCCGACTCTGACAAGGACGGCACGGGTGATGCTTGCGAGGGCGACGGAGAGGGGGGCGGCTGCGGTTGCGGAGCGGGCCCTGCCGGCACCTCGAGCCTGGTGCTGTGGGCGTTGGCTGGCCTGGCCCTGATGGCCCGCCGCCGCTTCGTCCGCTGAGACGCTATCCGCTGCACGAGCCCCGTCTTCCGCGAGGCGGGAGAGTGGCGCAAGCTGAGGGGTGAACGGGACTCACTCAGCGCGGCGACGACTGCTCTTCGGCCAGAGACACGAGCGGCTCCGGGATGATGAGCTCGCCCACCTCGGCGTCGAGCTCGGCGGCCCTCAGGCGAGCTCGAGTGGCGGCCCAGTGCTTGGGAGCCAGCTCGTGGTAACGGCCGCGGGGCCAGTGGGCCAGAACGCGGAACAAGTGTATCCGTCCGGTAAACGCCGTTGGTAGGTAGGTGGAAGCCCTACGCTATGGGTAGGGGATGACACGATCGACACGAGCGCAGTGGGAGAAGCGGATTGTGCAGTGGCAGCGCAGTGGATTGGACGCGGCGAGCTTCGCAGCGCGTGAGGGGCTCAAGGCCGAGCAGCTGAGGTGGTGGCGCTGGCACCTGGGCTTGGGACCAGGGGTGAGGAGGAGCAGCAGACACCCGCGCGAGAGGGAACAGAGCTCGAGGTGCTCGTTGGCCAGCAGCGGGTGCTGGTGAGGCCAGGCTTCGACGCGCAGAGCCTGCGTCAGGTGCTGGCGGAGGGGTGAGGAATGCTGCCTTCTTCGGTCCGAATCCTGGTGTGCACCGATCGCCGGAGAGCGCGTCCAGGGCGCCAAACAGGACGCACTTGGCGTTTCGGCCAGAGAGGGTGACGTGCTTGGCTTGGCCGCGCACGGCCCAGCCGGCGCGCAGCGGAGGGAAGAGCAGCAGGTCGGTTTCATCCTCGATGAGCACCCGGGCCAGGGGCATCCAGAAATGGATGTGCCAGTGAAGCGCGCTTTTTTCTCTCGCTCCGGGTCGGGAGCCAGAGTGTAGCGGGGCCTCTTCCAGACGTAGCCCAGCTGATGCAGCGCCGCCCTCAGGGTGTCCTCGGACACTTCTGGCCTGCCCTCGCGCTGAAGTTGGGCGCGCAGCACCGCCACCGTCCACTCCGTGCAGAAGAAGCCAAACTCCTGGGGAGAGTGCGACAGCAGCCACCGCAGGTGCTTGCGCTCCCTGGCGGACAACAGGGGCGGACGCCCACTACGAGGTCTGTCCCTCAGTGCCTCCGCGTCGCCCTGCTGCGACAGGCGCCTCACCCAACCGTACACCGAGCGACGACTCACCCCCATCAGCCGTGCCACCTCCTGAGGCGAGGCACCGTCCAGTACCTGCAGAACCGCCATGAGACGCCGCGCCAGACGCGCGTCGCGCGTCTGACGGATGGCCCGACGCACATGCTCCTGCCCTACCTGCCGCCCCTCTTTGCCCATGCCTCATGGGTAGGCATCCCCCACAGCTTGTGCAAAAACTTCTTCGGACCTACTTAGCGTGTCACGCTCACGGTGACCGCCGTGCTGTAGGCCGAGTTGCCGGCCCCATCCCACGCCCGTGTCTTCAGCGTGTGGTTGCCGATGGGCGCCTTCGTGGTGTCCCAGGCCCAGGTGTAGGGCGCCGTGGCGGCGGTGCCCAGCAACACCGTGCCCTGGTAGAAGTCCACCTTGGTGAGGCTCCCCCGGTCATCACTCGCGATGGCGTCGATCTGCACCACGCCCGAGAGCGTGGAGCCACTGCCAAGCGAGGTAATGGACGTCGTCGGCACCGTGAAGTCGTTGTCGAAGGTGACGTTCACGGGTGCCGAGGGGCCCACGTTGTTCCAGGCATCATAGGCCTTGGCCGTGAGGACCTTGGCCCCATTGGGCATGCTCCGGGTGTTGTAGCTGAAGGAGTACGGCGCCGAGCTGTCGGTGCCCAAGGTGATGGCACCGGCGAAGAAGACCACCTTGGAGATCCCCGCCGTGTCGCTGGCCGTGGCTGTGAAGGCCACCGTGCCGGCCAGCGTCTCGCCCTCGCCCGGCGCGGTGAGCGTCACCGTGGGCGGGGTATAGTCATTGTCGAAGGTCACGTTCACCGAGGCGGAGGTGCCCATGTTGTTCACGGCGTCATACGCCTTGGCCGTGAGGACCTTGGCGCCGTTGGGCATGCTCCGGGTGTTGTAGCTGTAGGAGTACGGCGCCGTGGAGTCGCTGCCCACCTGCGTGGTACCCACGAAGAAGGCCACGCGGGTGACGGCCTTGTTGTCGCTGGCCGTGGCCGAGAGGACGACCGTGCCGCTGACGGTCTGGCCTTCGGCCGGCGCGGTGAGCGCCACCGTGGGCGGTGTGAAGTCGTTGTCCACTGTCACCGTCACCTCTGCGAGGCCGCTGTACCCCTTGGCATCGAAAGCCTTCGCCGTGAGCGTGTGCTCCCCGTTGGGGCTCGTGCGCGTGTTCCAGCTATAGGTATAGGGCGAGGTGGTGTCGGTGCCCAGCCGCGTGTCGCCGTCGTAGAACTCGACGCGGGTGACGGCCACGTTGTCCGTCGCCGTCGCGGTGAGGGTGAGGCTGCCCGTCACAGTGGCCCCCGCCGCGGGGGCGGAGAAGGCCACCGTGGGCGGGACTTCGTCGTTGTCCACCGTCACGCCCACTCCGGTCGAGCTGGTGGACTGACCCATGGCGTCATAGGCCTTCGCGGTGAGCACGTGGGCGCCATTGGCCGCGGTCCTCGTGTCCCAGGAGATGGCATAGGGCGAGGTGGTGACGGTCTCCAGCAGCGTGGCCCCGTCGTAGAACTCGACGTGGGTGACGGCGATGTTGTCGGAGGCTGTCGCGGAGAGAGCCACGGTCCCCACCAGCGTCGCGCCCGCGGTCGGCGCGGTGAGCGTCACCGTGGGCGGAGTGCGGTCATTGTCGAAGGTGACGTTCACCGTCGCCGAGGTGCTCACGTTGCCCAGGGGGTCATAGGCCTTGGCCGTGAGGGCCTTGGCCCCATTGGGCTGAAGCCGGGTGTTGTAGCTGAAGGAGTACGGCGCCGTGGTGGTGGTGCCAACCAGGGTGCTGCCGACGAAGAAGTCCACCTTGAAGATCCCCGCCATGTCGCTGGCCGTGGCCGTGAAGGTGACGGTGCCGGTCAGCGTCGCGCCCGCAGCCGGCGCGGTGAGCGTCACCGTGGGCGGGGTGAGGTCATTGTCGAAGGTGACGTTCACCGGTGCCGAGGTGCCCACGTTGCCCAGGGGGTCATAGGCCTTGGCCGTGAGGGCCTTGGCCCCATTGGGCTGAAGCCGGGTGTTGTAGCTATAGGAGTAGGGCGCCGAGGTGGCGGTGCCCACCTGGAGGCTGCCGACGAAGAAGGCCACCTTGGAGATGCCCGACGCATCGCTGGCCGTGGCCGTGAAGGTGACGGTGCCGGTCAGCGTCGCGCCCGCGGCCGGCGCGGTGAGCGCCACCGTGGGCGGCGTGAAGTCGTTGTTCGCCGTCACCGCCACCGTGGCGACGCCCATGTTGCCCGCAGCGTCATACGCCTTCGTGGTGAGCGTGCGCTCACCGTTGGAGCCCGTGCGCGTGTTCCAGGTGCAGGAGTACGGCGCGGAGGTGTCGCTGCACAGCCGCGTGTCGCCGTCGTAGAACTCGACGCGGGTGACGGCCACGTTGTCCGTCGCCGTCGCGGTGGCGGTGAGGGTGCCCGTCACGGTGGCCCCCACCATGGGGGAGGTGATGGCCACGGTGGGCGGGATCAGATCGTTGTCTACCGTCACGCTCACTCCGGGCGAGGTGCCTGACTGCTCCGCGTCATAGGCCTTCACGGTGAGCAGGTGGGGGCCATTGGCCGTGGTCATCGTGTTCCAGGAGAAGCTGTAGGGTGGGGTGGTGTCGGCCCCCAGCAGCGTGCTCCCGTCGTAGAACTCGACTCGAGTGACGGCGATGTTGTCGAGCGCTGTCGCCGAGAGGAGCACGCTTCCCTTCAGCGTCGCGCCCGCTCCAGGCGCGGTGAGTGCGGCGGTGGGCGGCTCGGTGTCTTGCGCCGCAGCAATGCCGAGCACCGTGCTGGACGTCAGCCCGTTGACGGTGACGGACAACAGGTACTGCCCTGGGGGAACCAGGGGCACGCTCGCGGTGACGTGCGCGCTCGAGAAGTCCTGCGAGGGCAGCACGACCAGCCTGCCTCGCTCGAGATCCAGCAGCGTCAGGAAGGGGAAGTCGGTGGGAGAGGAGCGGCTATCACCACCACTGGCTTCCGAGACGCCACGCAACAGCGAGCCGTTCACGGTGAAGACACTGCCAGGCGCCAGCGGACCACTGGCGGAGACACCGCCAAGGCCAGGCCGCCACGTGGAGTTGGCGCCCGTGTCGTCGTAGAGCTCGGAGGTGACCACGCCGCCGTACCCACCCGTCATGAGCACCTGCCCCGAGGGCAGCAGTGTCGCCGTGTGCTCATAGCGGCGTTGAGCGGACGAGATAATCACCGTCCAGGAGCCAGTGGCCGGGTCATACAGCTCACTGGTCGTGGTCTGGGCTTCCTCGCCCCCACACGCCACAAGCACCTTGCCCGAGAGCAGCAGCGTTGCGGTGTGGGAACTGCGGCCACGGGCGAGCGGCGCGGCGGCAGTCCAGGAGCCGGTAGCCGGGTCGTACAGCTCGACGCCAGGCATGAAGGAGCCGCCATAACCGCCCACTACGAGCACCTTGCCCGAGGGCAGCAGCGTCGCCGTGTGTGCATACCGGCGTTGCGCGAGCGAGCCGGTGGAGGACCAGGAGCCGGTGGCCGGGTCGTACAGCTCGGCGCTGACGTACGCGCCGGAGCCAAACCCTACCGAGCCACCCGCCACGAGCACCTTGCCCGAGGGCAGCAGCGTCGCCGTATGGCCGAACCGGGCCTGAGAGAGCGAGCCGGTGGCGGCCCAGGTGCCGGTGGCTGGGTCATACAGCTCGGCGCTAGCCAGGTCGTTCATGTAGTCCCTGGTCCTGCCACCCACGACGAGCACCTTACCCGAGGGCAGCAACGTCGCCGTGAAGTCATGGCGGCCTTGAGCCAGTGAGCCGGTGACCGTCCAGGAGCCAGTGGCTGGATCATACAGCTCGGCGCTGGTCAGGGGATTACCACTGCCCCAACCGCCCGCCACGAGCACCTTGCCCGAGGGCAGCAGCGTCCCCGTGTGTTCATAGCGGGCTTGCGTGAGCGAACCGGTGACACTCCAGGAGCCCGCGGCGGGATCGTACAGCGCGGCGCTGGCCTCCAAGGCGACATTGCTCAGGCCGCCCGCCACGAGCACCTTGCCCGAGGGCAGGAGCGTGGCCACGTGGCTGCCGCGGCCTCCAGGCAGCGGGGCAGCGGCAGTCCAGGAGTCGGCGGCCGGGTTGTACAGCTCGGTGCTGGCCACGGGCCCGCTGGAGCCCGAGCCGCCCACCACGAGCACCTTGCCTGTGGGCAGCAGCGTCGCCGTGTGGCTCCTGCGAACCAGGGAGAGCGCGAGGGTGGAGGACCAGGAGCCGGTGGCCGGGTCATACAACTCGGTGCTGGCCACGGGCCCGCTGGAGCCCAAGCCTCCCGCCACGAGCACCTTGCCGGAAGTCAGCAGCGTCGCCGTGGTGTCGGAGCGGGCCTGAGAGAGCGACCCGGTCGAGGACCAGGAGCCGGTGGCCGGGTCATACAGCTCGGCACTGGCCAGAGGCCCACTGGAGCCCAGGCCTCCCGCCACGAGCACCTTGCCCGAGGGCAGCAGCATCGCGATGTGGCTCTTGCGGGGCTGGGCAAGCGAGCCGGTGGAGGACCAGGAGCCGGTGGCCAGGTCATACAACTCGGCGCTGCCGAGAACGCCGCTGGAGCCGGTCCCGCCCACCACGAGCACCTTGCCCGAGGGCAGCAGCGTGGCCGTGGCGGAGGCGCGGGCCTGAGAGAGCGAACCTTTGGAGGACCAGAGGTCGTTGGCCGGGTCATACATCTCGGTGCTGCTGAGGGAGCCGCTGGAGCCCTCTCCGCCCGTGATGAGCACCTCGCCCGAGGGCAGCAGCGTCATGGTGTGGTTCTTGCGGGCCTCCAGGAGCGTGCCGGCGAGCCTCCAGCCTGTGGCCGGATCATACAGCTCGGCTGGCTCCGGGAAGCCGCTGGGCCCCTCTCCGCCTGTCACGAGCACCTTGCCCGAGGGCAGCCGCGTCGCGGCATGGTCCCTCCGGGCCTGCAGGAGCGAGCCGAACGAGGACCAGGATCCGGTGGCCGGGTCCAACAGCTCCGCGCTGGCGAGGGGGCCGCTGGAGCCGGCCCCGCCCACCACGAGCAGCTTGCCCGAGGGCAGCAGCGTCGCCGTGTGGCCGTTCCTGGCCGAGGCCAGGGGCGTGGACATGCCCCAACCCGGCGCAATGGCGAGCTGGGAGGGCTGGCTGAGGACAGGAGCGTCGTCAGGTGCCTGCTCCGAGGAGGGGCTGCACGCGCCAAGGACGAGGACGAGCGCTGCCGCCAGGAGCGTCAAGGGCACTACGCCGCGCCGCTGCTCACGGTGGTTGGAAGTGGCGTGTAGTGACGCATCTGTCGCGTTGATTCGAAGCATGGTTCCCCCCTGTTGAAGTCGGCCGGGCACACAGCACGGGCGGCGCAGGAGCATCCATGGAACTGCGCTCGGCGCTCCGAGAGCCCGCTGTAACCCCATGAACAAGGTGAGCCGGCGAGGCGGAGAATCATGCACACAATTCTGCGGGCCGCTGGACCGGCCTGGGGCTGCTTACACCCACCCGGCGTGCTGCTTATAACCCTCGACGAACCGGGTTCCGGTGGGGCCCGCTGCCTCGATGGCCTCCCTGAGCTCTTCGGAGATGACGAGGGCGACGCGCCAGCCCCAGGGACGAAAGGACGGTCCCTCAGGACTGGAGACCATCCCCGAGAAGCGCGGCGTTTCGATCGCGGCCGCCGCGGACCTACCAGGTTGGGCCATAGTCAAGAAACCGGTAGCCTCTGGGACTCGCTTGGCGAAGTCGACTTCCCAGATCGGTGGACAGTCCCCCCAGGACGTGCGGACCCAGCTCGTGGGCCCGTTCCTCTCCTGGCTGCGCGCTCACGGCCAGGACCCGGGGCTCCTCGTCCAGCGCTTCCAGCTCCCAGCCGATGCGGAGTCACTCCCGGAGCTCAGCCTCCCGCTGCCCACCCTCCGCGCCTTCCTCGAGGCCGCAGAGCAGCGCTCAGGCGACTCATTCATCGGCCTCCATGTCGCCCAGTCCTTCAAGCGCGGCACCTACGGCCTCGTCGAGTACATCGCCCGGGCCTCCCCCACCCTCCGGGATACCTTCCGCCGCCTGGCCCGCTACATGGCCCTCCTCAATGACCGAATGGTCGCCTCCTTCCACGAGGACGCCACCACCGGCACCTTCACCTATGGCGTCCCCGGCGAGCCCCTCTCCTACGGCCGCCACGCCAACGAGTTCGGCCTCGCGCTCTTCGTCCACGGGGGCCGCCAGCTCACCGAGCAGCCGTGGAACCCGCTCGCCGTCACCTTCGCTCACCCTGCTCCACCTGACTTCGCACCCCTCACCGCCTTCTTCGGCGTCACCCCCTCCTTTGGGGGCGGCCTCAACGTCCTCACCCTGGCTGCCTCGACCCTGGACCTCTCGCGAAGCAGCTCCACCTCAGCGCTCGCACCCTCCAGCGCCGCCTCGCCGAGCACCACACCACCTTCCAGGATGCCGTCGACGCAGTGCGTTGCGAGCTGGCACTCCAATACCTCCGCGACCCCCACCTGGGCGTCAGCGAGGTCGCCTTCCTCCTCGGCTACTCAGAGCTCAGCACCTTCGATCGCGCCTTCAAGCGGTGGACGGGAAAGACGCCTCGCGAGTTCCGCGGTTGAACCCTGGCGCCTTCCGCCAGGAAATTGGCGCCTCCGGCCAGGAAATCCTCCCCGAATTCCCCTACCTTCCGCATCCTGACCCTTCCGAGGACCCCCTCCATGCTCAACCCGCCTCTCCTCGCCCTCTTCGACGACTACGCCTCTTCCCACCAGCACCCCACCAACCGGCTGACCCACAAGGTCGCCATCCCCGCCATCGTCCTGCACATCGTCGCCATGCTGGACTGGGTGCGGCTCGTGAGCCTCCCCATCGTCCCTGGCGGTGTCCTCACCCTCGGCATGGGGGCCTGGCTCCTCGCCACCGTCTGGTACCTGCGCGCGGACCTGAAGCTCGGCCTCATGGTCTCCGCTGGCATGGCCCTGTGCTTCCCCCTGGGCCGCATGCTCCCGGTGTGGGCCGTCGTCGCCATCGCCGTGGGCGGGTGGCTCATCCAGCTCGCCGGCCATGTCGTCTGGGAGAAGAAGTCTCCCTCGTTCCTCACCAACCTCGTCCACGCGCTCGTGGGGCCCCTGTTCTTCGTCGCCCTCCTCACCGGCGACTACTCCCTCAAGCCCCAGCACCTGGCTCCCTCCGCCTCGCGCGCGTGACCCATGAGCTTCGCCCAGAAGATGCGCGCCTGGATGCCCCTGCATGAGAACGGCGTCAGTCGCGCCGTCCACCTCCTGGGGGGCTATCTCTTCGTCTTCGCCCTCCTCGTGCCCCTCTCCTGGGCCCGGCTCGAGGTGGGCGGCTTCTCGCTGACCGGGGCCCACGCCCTCGTCGCCGCCGTCGCCCTCTACGCCGTCACCCTGGAGTGGACCGCCGGGCTCCTCGCCTCGCTGCTGCTCGTGCCGACGCTCGTCGCCGCCGAGAGCATCTCGCACCTGCCGACGGGCACTGCGCTGGGTGTCGCGTTCGGCGTCATGGCCTTCCGCTTCGCCATGGTCATCGCCGGCCACGTCGTCTTCGAGAAGAAGACGCACGGCCTGTCCCTGGGCGGCCCCGTCCTCTTCTTCGTCGAGCCCGTCTACCTCTTCACCCTCGGGCTGTTCGCGCTCGGCTTCAAGCGCGAGCTGCTGCGCCAAGTAGGCCCCGGCCCCGATCAGGAGCCCGTCCGCTCCTCGGGGAACACCGTCGCGGGCCCCACCTCTCGCCCCTTCAGCGAGTAGAGCACCACCGCCTCCTTCCGCCCCTTCACCTGCTCCTCGCCCAGGAGCTCCGCCTGGAAGCCCGCGCCGCCGCGCTTCCAGGTGCTCTCGCTCACGAGGATGTCCACCCCTACCGCCTTCGTCAGTCCCTCCACCCGCGAGGCCACGTTCACCGCGTCGCCGATGATCGTGTACTCGTGCTGCTGCGTGCCGCCCAGCATCCCCGCCGCCACCACTCCCGTGTGCAGTCCGATGCCGATCCGCAGCAGCGGCTCACCCTTCTGCTCGCGCCAGGCGTTGAGCTCCGACAGCTTCGCTCGCATGTCGAGCGCCGCGCGCATCGCCTGCTCGGCGTGATCCTCGGTGGCGTCAGGCACCCCCCAGCATGCCAGCATCCCGTCTCCGAGGAACTTGTTCACCATGCCCCCGCGCGCCATCACGATCTGCGTCATGTGCCCGAAGTAGTCGTCCAGCAGCTCGAGCACCTTCTGCGGCGGTAGGCTCTCGCTCAGCGCGGTGAAGTCCCGGATGTCGCTGAAGAGGATGGTCACCTCGCGCTGCACCGGCAACAGCGCCGTCTCCCCATCCCTGATGACGCGGTCCACCACCTGGCGAGGCAGGAAGCGCGAGAGGTTCTCTCGCCGGCGCAGCCCCAGGAACATGAACCGCACCGCGTGGTTCGTCCACCCCAGCATCAACCCCAGGGAGATGAAGCACCCCACCACGAAGCTCGAGTCCGTCCAGGTGAAGCTGCCCGTCCACCAGCTCAGGAAGACGTAGCCCCCCGCGGTGAGCACCGTGGACAGCACCACGTGGAGCACGCTGTAGCGCACCACCGAGAAGGCCAGCACTGCCGCGGCCCCAGCGACGAACATGCCCTCCGTGAAAGCCCCCTTCGTCTCGAAGGTCCGCCACGCCATCGTCATCAGGAAGGCGACATCCACGAAGGTGGTGGGGACGGGCATCCACCGGGAGTGCTGCGCGTTGGGCTTCTCCCGCCGAAGCAGGAGGTAGGCACCGATGGCGAAGGCCGTGTAGCCCCGGACCATCCAGACGCGGACCTCATCGTGCGCCACCAGCTCGCCGGACACCCTGCTGATGAACCCCTGGCTCACCCCCATGAGCGCGAAGAGCGCCAGCCGCACCTTGGCGACGGTCTTCTCCCCCAGCAGGGCGCCCTCCGCCAGCACCTGCTCCTGGTTGGCGCGCTCCAGCGCGAAGCGCGCCACTGTCGTCCCGGTTCCAGGCTTCCGTTTCCTGTCGATGCTGACAATCGCCACTTCGCGCCCCCGCTGGAGAGTAAGGCCTTGGGCTTGCACGGCCTTAGCACACCCCGGAACACGGAGGAGGCGCTGGTGGGAGCGGTGGCTTCCTGCTGAACTCGGGTGCCAGCCAGCCGTCCTCTCGGAAGGAACCCCGCGTGGTCCGCCTCTTCGCCCCTGTCCCGGAGCACCCTCCCGCCGAGGTGGTGCTCTCGGGTGATCGCCGCCACTACCTCCTCCACGTCCTGCGGCTCGGCGAGGGCGCTTCGCTGGAGGTGTTCGATGGCACGGGCCGCGCCTTCGACGCCCGCGTCACCCGGGTGGACGCGCAGGAGGTCCGCCTCGCGCTGGGGCCTGCCCGCACCGCGCCTCCCCGCCGCGCGGTGAGCGTGCTGCAAGGACTGCCCAAGGGCGACAAGCTCGAGTGGATCCTCCAGAAGGGCACCGAGCTGGGCGCCGCCGCCTTCCACCCTGTGGCCACCGAGCGCAGCGTGGTGAAGCTGGAGCCCCGGCGCGCCGAGGAGCGCACCGCGCGGTGGACGAAGATCGTCGAGGAGGCCGCGCGCCAGTGCCGGCGCAACGACGTGCCCCGGGTGCATGCGCCACGGCCATTGCTGGAGGCGGCCCGCGCGCTCGCGCCCGGGACGGCGCTGCTGGTGCTGGACGAAGAGGAGAACGCGGTGCCCCTGGGCGAGGCCTTCCGCGCCTGTACCCCGGCAGCCCCCGTGGCGCTGGTGGTGGGGCCCGAAGGGGGGCTCGCACGCGAGGAGGTGGCAGGGCTCGTGGCGCTGGGCGCGCGCGGCGTCACCCTGGGCTCGCTCATTCTCCGCACGGAGACAGCGGCGCTGGCAGCACTCGCGGTGATGGCCCACCTGGATGGGGAACTCGGGTAGCAGTCAGGAGAGCAGGCGCTCCTCTCGTACGGACTGCCACCCCTGAGTTGCCATTCCTACGTTTCCTGCGTCCGGGGCCCATAACCCGCCCCAGCGCAAGGAGACATTCCATGGGTATCATTGCCTTCATCATCATCGGTCTCATCGCGGGCCTCATCGCTCGCGCCATCCTGCCGGGCCGTCAGAGCATGGGGCTGCTGCCGACCACGCTGCTGGGCATGGTGGGCTCGCTCGTAGGCGGACTTATCGGCTCGCTCTTCGTGCGCGATGGGCGCCTCTTCGATCTGCACCCGTCGGGGCTGTTGATGTCCGTGGTGGGCGCCATCGCCGTGCTCCTGCTGGTAGGCGTCGCCGGCCGGCGCCGCGTCCATGCCTGAGTGTGAAGTGCCCCACACCTCCCCTCACGCACAGGGGGGGTGACGTGGAAGGGCGAGCCCCTGACGGTTCCTCAACCAAGGAACCGCGGGGGCTCGCGCTTTTCTTGCTCCTGAAGCAGGGACGTCCTTTCATGTAGCACCTGCTGTCGCTACCTGGAGGACGCGTTGTCCAAGTGCCTGAAATGCGGAGCCGCACTGCCGCCCGTGGGCGAGTGCCCTGCCTGCGCCGCCGCCGCGGGCAAGCCGGCCACCCCCTCGGCCGTGCCCAGCCTGCTCGACAAGGACATCCAGATTGACCGCCGCCTCACCCCGGAGCGGACTCCCGCCGTGTCCGGCTCCGCGGTCCCCACCTTCGCGGAGCTGGCGCGCGGCCCAGCCACGCCTCCGGGGATGACGCCCGTGCGTCCTGCCGCGGCTCCGCAGGGTGCCCTGACGCCCCCCGCCATGCGTCCGGCAGAGCGGCTCCCGACTCCAGCCCCGATGCCGGCAGCTCAGGCGGCCGCGGTCCCTCCCTCCATGCCACCGCCGCAGCGGCTCCCAGTCCCCGCACCGGCGCCGGCGCTCCAGACGGGCTCGCCTCCTCCCGCAGAGCCGCGAGGGCCGACTGGCGTCGCGCTCCCTTCGAGCTCGGCACAGGTCTTCCTGGGCGATCCCGACGAGACCCTGCCCGACACGCTTCCCGGCGTGCCCCGCCCCCGGGCGGCCTCGGTCATGCCGCGTGCGGAGCCTGAGCTTCCCGCTGCGGCAGCCTCCTCGCGGGCTCCGGTGGGTGACCCGGACACGACGGCGCCGGGCCAGCCGCCGTTCACCCCCCCGCCGCCCTCGGCTGCACCCTCGACGATGGCGAGCCCGACCCAGCGGGTGGGGCTACCCGTGCCCCCCTCGGCTGCGCCCTCGATGATGGCGAGCCCGGCCCAGCAGGCGGAGCTGCCCGCGTCGCCTTCGAGCGCCCCCTCGATGATGGCGAGCCCGACCCAGCAGATGGGGTTGCCCGTGCCTACCTCGGCCCCTCAGGCGCGGCCGCTGGACCCTGAGCCCACGACCGCCTCGCGCCAGATGCCGGCTCCCGTGGAGGTGGTGACCTTCGCGCCTCCCTCCCGGATGCCGCCGCCCCCGCCTTCCTCCGTGTCGCTCCCGCAGGAGGACCTGCTGCTGACGCCACGCATCCCGATCCCCGCGCTCGCCCCGCGCGCGACGGAGCCCGCGGCGACCACGGCCCCTGGCCAGGGGCGGCCCCGGACGAGCAGCGCCCCCGGGGCTCAGGAAATCCACGCGCGCCCGGCCTCACTCTGGCGCCGCCTGCTCTCCTTCACCATCGACACCACGGCCCTCGTCGGTGTGGCCACGCTCTACATCCTCCTCGCCTCGTCCATCGCGGGCGTGAAGTCCCCCTCATCCCAGGGCCTCACCCCCCTGGACTCGCTCGCAGCCTGGATGCATGCGCTCAAGTCCGTGCTGCTGCCCGGCCTCTTCCTGTTGCTGGTGCTGGCAACGGTCTACTGCGCCGTCGCCGCCTTCCTCTGGAACGGCCGGACGCTCGGCCGCCTGCTGCTGGGTCTTCGGCTCGTCGACACCCACGGCCTGGCTCCGGCCCCCTCCCGAGCCATCGTCCGGGCCCTGCTCTCCGTCGTATCCTTCGGCCTCTTCCTCGGAGGTTTCTGGATGGCCCTGTTCGACAGACGCGGCCAGACCTTGCATGACAAGCTGACGTCCACCTTCGTCGTTCAACCCGGCTGATCCACAGCATCGCTACAGCATCGCTACAGCATCATTGTGCCTTGCGGCAGCGGCCGTAAGATGCCGCGCCCCTCATGCCTGCCCGACTCGCCCAGCTCCTGGTTGCGCGCGGCCTTCTCCCTCAGGAGACGGTGGATGCCGCCGTGCGCCAACAGCAGGCCCGAGGCGGGCTGATCGACTCGGCCCTGCTGGAGACAGGCCGGCTCCGTGAGAGCGACCTGCTCAACCTGCTGGGAGAGGCCTCCAGTTTCCGCCCGGTGAACCTCGCGGACTTCGAGCCCAACGCGGAGGTCGCCACCTTCATCCCGCCCAAGATCGCCGAGCGGCTGTGTGTGGTGCCCCTGTCGCTCGACGGCAACACGCTCCACGTGGCCTGCGGCTTCCCCGTGCCACGCAAGGAGCTGGACGAGGTGGGGTTCCTCCTCGGCAAGCCCCTGGAGCTCTGGGTGGCCATCGAGGTCCGCGTCCGCGAGTGGATCTCCGCCGTCTACAAGCAGCCCCTGTCCGAGCGCTTCGCGGACCTCCTCGCCGCCGTCAACAAGCAGGCCTCGGCCCCCGCGCCCGCTCCGGCGCTCACAGCGCCCATGATGCCCCCGCCGCCTCCTCCCGAGGCACTGGAGGAGGCGGACGAGGAGGGCTCGCTCACCCCCGCGATGGTAGAGCGGCTGGCGCGCTCGGTGGCCTCGGAGCCCGCTCCCGTCGAGAAGAAGGCCGAGGGCCCTCAGCCCGGTGCGCCCGCCCCCGCCGCGCCCCAGGCGGCAACGCCCGCCGCAGGCTCGGCCCCACCGCCGGCCTACAGCCGCGAGCCGCTGCGCCTCAACATGCCGGCCGGGGCCTCCGCGCCTTCCGCACCCCAGGCTCCGCAGCAGCCCCCGAGCGCCCCGAAGCCCGCTGCTCAGGCCACGCCCGCGGCCAGCTCCGTCGCGCCGGCGGCCTACAGCCGCGAGCCGCTGCGCCTCAACATGCCGGCCGGGGGCTCCGCGCCTTCCGCGCATCAGGCTCCGCAGCAGCCCCCGAGCGCCCCGAAGCCCGCTACTCAAGCCACGCCCGCGGCCAGCTCCGCCCCGCCGCCGGCCTACAGCCGCGAGCCGCTGCGCCTCAACATGCCGGCCTCCCAGGCCCCGGCTTCCAACACCGCGCAGCTCCCGGCGGCTCCAGCCGCTGGGGTGCCGTCGCCTCCCACGCCCGCGGTCTATCCCTCGCTTGGACCCACGCCGCAGCGCTCGCCCACGACGCTGCCAGGCTTCCCGAGCACGCCTGCTCCTGTCATGCCGAAGGAGCCGCAGTTCCTCGTCTTCAGCAACCCCGCGCCGGCGGTTCCCCCCTCGCGCAAGACGCCGACGCAGCCTGACTTCCAGATGCCCACGCCAGCGGCTGCTCCCTCCGCGGCTTCGCCCCGTGCTTCCACAGCAACTCCGGCTTCCCCACCAGCTCGGGCTCCGGTCTCCACCCCGGCTCCGGTTCCGGTTCCGGCCCCTGCCGCGGCTCCGCCTCCTGCCACGCCCGCAGCCGCTCCCATTCCCATCACCGCGCTTGCACCTGGCGCACCCCCAACCCAGCCTCCGAAGCCCGCCACGTCGGCCGCGAGCCAGGAGGTGCCGGACTGGACGCTGGCCCAGGCGCGCACCGCGCTGAAGGACGCGACCCGGGACAGGGATCGCCTCATCGACGTGGCCCTGCGCTTCGGGCGCCGCACGTTCGACTACGTGGCGGCCTTCGCCGTCCTCCGCGGCACCGCGGGGGGCTGGGAGGCGCGCGGAGAGGGCATGACGGGCGAGCAGCTCTCGCAGGTGTCCATCCCGCTCGACGCCAGCAGCATCTTCCGCACCATCGCCGTCACCCGGGGAAGCTACGCGGGCCCGCTCCCGCCGGATGCGCTCAGCAAGCACTACGTGGAGCTCTTCGGCCGGCAGTCGCCTCGCACCGTCTTCCTCTACCCGGTGGAGGTGCGTGGCCGGCTGGTGGCGCTGTTGTACGGGGACTGCGGCCAGAGGCCCATCAGCCAGCGGCGCCTGTCCGACTTCATCCTCTTCTGCCAGGACCTGCCGAGCGCCTTCCAGGAGCTCATCCACTTCCGCAAGCAGCGGATGACGGAGCTGCGCGCGCCGGACATCGCCGAGGCCCTGGGACAGCCCCTCGCCTCTGCGCCGGCCCCCGCGCCCGCGGTCGTGGCCGGCCTGGGGTGGAGCCCCTTCTTCGGGCGGGCCAGCGGGACGCTGGGCCGCGCCGCGACGATGCCTCCGCGGGTGATGAGCGAGGAGCGCCCGCCGCCGGACTTCGCGCCCCTGATCAAGCGTCTCACCGGGCCGGATGCGGCCCAGCGCACCGGCGCCATGGCCGAGCTGGCCCGCACGCCCGAGGCCAGCGCGCGGGTGCTGGCCTCGAGCTTCCCAGGCCCTACCGCCTGGAGCCGCCTGCCCGTGGTGGATCTGCCCGAGGCGGATGAGCTCGGCCCCATCCCCGCCGCCCTGTCCCGGCTCGGCCGGCCCGCGGCGCAGGCGCTGGCGCCGCTCCTGGACTCGGCGGATCCGGACACGCGCTACTTCGCGCTGCTCACCGCCGGCAACCTGCCCTACGTGGAGCTGGTGGACGGCGTGCTGCGGGGGCTGTTCGATCTGGAGCCGGACATCTCCAGCGCCGCGCGCGTCGCGGCCTCCGCGCACAAGCACCTGCCCCGCTTCGACGCGGCCATGAGGGATCTGCGTCAGGAGCTGACCAACCGGGATCCGCTGCGGCGCTCACTGGCGGCTCGGGCGCTGGGCACGCTGCACGATCGGGAGGCCATCGAGGGCCTCATCAACCTCACGGGCAGCGACGACGAGATGTGCGCCGAGGCCGCCGCCGAGGCGCTGAGGGAGATCACCCGCGCCACCTTCGGCCGGCAGCCCCGCCAGTGGACGGTGTGGTGGGCGGAGAACCGCACGCGCCGCCGGGCGGACTGGCTCGTGGTGGCCCTGCGGCACAAGGAGCTGGATGTGCGGCTGGCGGCCATCGAGGAGCTCAGCCGCGCGCTCAATGACACCCTGGGCTACTACGCGGATGCCGCGGAGCCCGAGCGCGAGGCCGCCGTGCGCCGCTGGGAGGCCGCCGCCGTGGATCCCTCCCGGGCCCGGAGACTGGGCGCCCTCTGATCCATGACGAAGCCCTACGACTCCCTCCGCAAGGAGGCGCTCGAGGCCCTCCTCGGCCAGGATGCGCGAAAGGCCTTCACCACGTTCCGCCCCGTGCTGCAGTACCCGGGGGCCCCTGAGCTGGAGCAGCCCGCCCGCTGGACGGAGGCATGGGAGCTCTTCGCGCGGGTAGCGGCGATCATCTCGGGAGAGGAGCTCGCGGGCATCGTGCGGCAGGCCGCCCGTGAGGAGCAGAACGTCCAGGCGCTGTACAACCTGGGCTATCAGCTCATCGAGCAGTCGCTGCACGACGTCGCGGCCACGGTGCTCCTGCGCGCGCACCGGCTCGTTCCGCAGGAGGCGCCCGTCCTCGCGGAGCTCGTCTCCGCGCTGGAGAGCATGGGCGCCCACACGGAGGCCACGCGGCTGCTGCGAGCCCAGCCGGAGCTGATCCAGGGCCACTTCATGTGCCGCTACCTGCTCGCCTACAACGCGATCATGTCGGGAGATCTGGACGAGCCGCGCAGGCTGGTGCTCGGGCTCGAGGTGCTGCTCACCCGCTCCGGGGCTCAGGGAGAGCAAGCTGCTGCCTTCGCCGCCATGTCGGAGCGCATCCGGCACATGCTCGCCCGCGCGGAGGCCCTCCAGGGCGTGACGCCGCTCGACCTGAGGGATCTCCGCGGCTGGCACTTCGTGACGACGGGAGGAGTGCTCCTGCACCTGTCTCCCCACGGCTTCGATGAGGGAATGACAGGGCGCTACGCCTTCGTCCAGGACGGGGGCTCGAGCTGCCTGGAGGGCATCCGGCGCGTGGAGGCAGTCCTTGCCCAGGCCCGGCGCAAGCCTGAGCGCGTCTTCATGCTCCCGGATCGGGAGAGCGCCATCCTCGCGCATGCGACAGCGCGGGTGCTCGGGCTTCCCATGGAGCCGTGGCCCGAGCAAGGCAGTGACGCACCGGGCCTCATCGTGGCGTATGACTTGACCAGCCTGGAGACGCCGCTGCTGGTGACGCTCCAGACGCATCGAGCTGGGCAGGTGCTCTGGAGCCATGCCACGCCGTGGACGCAAGAGCCCCCCTTCGCGGCGGATCTGACGACGTTCCTGTACCAGGAGAACACCTCTCCCTGGGGCGAACGGCTGCGGTTCAACGCGGAGTCCCAACAGGTCGAGCCGTCCCCACCTGCCGAGGGGAGCGTGGAGGCGCTGGCCGAGGGAATCATCTCGGCCAGGCTGGAGGACCGCGCGCTGGAGGACTTGCCCACCCTGACGAAGCTGGTCGGTGCGATGGCCTCCTTGGAGGGAGGGGCGGCGGGTGGGCTCTTCCGCGAGGAAGGCTACCGGCGGCGGAACCTCACGGACTCTCCGGTGAAGAGCAGCCGCTTCGCCTGACAGCCTCAGGGGAGGACATCAGCCCTCAGGTCCGGGAAGACCTTGCCCACCTTGCCGAGCAGGTAGTCGCCGTAGGTGCCGTGAAAGGCATGGACGCTCTGTCCATCCCAGCGCTCGGACCGGTCATCGGCAGAGCCACCTCCGAGCGCCGCGTCCTCGATGGGATGAACCTCGGCGGTCCAGCTCGGGTCGAAGAAGAACGGCAGTGACAGCCGGTCGCGCCCGGCGCGGTTCTGCACCCGGTGCGGCGTCGAGCGATAGACGCCCCGAGTCATCCGGTCGAGCATGTCGCCGATGTTGCACACGAACGAGCCGGGCACGGGCGGCGCGTCGATCCAGCGCACCTTGCCGCCTGCGCGCGACTTGACCTGGAGGCCGCCGGCCTCGTCCTGCTTGAGGATGGTGAGCACGCCGTAGTCCGTGTGCTCGCCCACGCCCCAGACGGGTTGACCGTCCTCGCCCAGCTCGGGGCCCGGTGGGTAGTTGAAGATGCGAAAGAGCACGAGCGGATCGGCGGTGTAGCGCGCGGAGAAGTAATCCTCCTCCAGGCCGAGGCTGAGCGCGATCCCGCGCATGAGCACATGCCCGAGCCCGGTGAGCGCGGCCATGTACTCGAGGACGGCCTCGCGCAACCCCGCCGGCTCGCGAGGGAAAAGGTTCGGACCATGGAGCGGAGTGCCGGCGCGAACGAGGGGGTGCCCTGGATCCAGCTCGGTGCCGAAGTAGAGGCCCTCCTTGCGATCGGGACGGCCGGAGGTCAGCTCGCCGCCGACGGGGAAGAAGCCGCGCCAGGCCCGCCCACCGAGCGCCATACGGATGGCCATCTTCTCCTCGAGCGGAAGAGCGAAGAACCGGCGGCTCGCCTCCTCCAGGCGCTCCTGGAGCCCGGCGTCAACGCCGTGGCCGACGATGTAGAAGAAGCCGCTCTCCCGACAGGCCTGGCCGATCTGGGTGGCAACGGCACGGCGCGCGGCGACACTCGAGGAAGGCTCGACGAGCGCGCGGATATCCAGGACCGGGACACGATCGAACCCATCGGCTGCGGAAGCTGATTCCTTCATTTCGTGGATTATGCTCAATCACTTATAGATTTAAATTCCAGGCATGCCGATCGAAAGACTCCTGCGCTCTCTCACTCTCAGCTCCGTGGCAGCGCTGACCGCGTGCTCCTCTCCTCAGCAGCCCAAGGCCGCCAGCGAGCCCACGCTCGTCGGCCGGGCCATCCTGCCCGCGGACGCATACCAGCCCGGGCCGCCGTCGGGAGCGTTCCTCACCGCCGACAACGGCGTCACGCTCCCTCTCCCGAGCCAGCCGATCCCTGGCTTCTCGGCCATCCTCGATGCAGGGGGCGGTGAGTTCTGGGCGATGCCCGACAACGGCTTCGGCACGAAGACCAACTCCAGCGACTTCCTGCTGCGCATCTACCGCATCCGACCGGACTTCCGGACGGCGAAGGGCGGCAGCGGCACGGTCGCGGTGCTCCGCTTCGTGCAGCTGAGCGACCCGGACGGAAAGGTCCCCTTCGCGCTCACCCGGAGTGACCGGGTGCTGACCGGCGCCGACTTCGACATCGAGTCCGTGCGACGCCTGGAGAATGGTGACTTCTGGTTTGGTGACGAGTTCGGTCCGTTTTTGCTGCACACCGATGCGGAGGGCAAGGTGCTCGAGGCGCCCATCTCGCTGCCGAACGTCCAGTCTCCGCAGAACCCGTATCTCTCCGGGCCGGAGGCGTGGACGCTCGGCCAGAGCCGGGGCTTCGAGGGGACGGCGCTGAGCCGTGACGGCAAGTGGCTCTACCCGTTCATCGAGGGCGCGCTTCGCACCGACTCTGACCCCCGGCGGCGGATCCTGAACCAGTTCGATCTGGCCGCCAGGAGCTATACCGACAAGAAGTGGAGCTACCGGGTGGACGCCGAGTTCCCCAACGCAGTCATCGGAGACTTCACCGCGCTCGACGATGAGCGCTTCGTGTTGATCGAGCGTGACGATGGCCAGGGTGAGCAGGCGCGGCTCAAGAAGGTCTACCTCGTCGATCTGCGCCACGTGGACGCGGAGGGCTTCCTCGAGAAGCAGCTCGTGGTCGACCTGCTGCGCATCCGGGATCCGGACGGAGTCTCGCTCCCGGCGCGGCCCGGCGAGTTCGGCGTGGGCGACCCTTTCTCCTTCCCGCTCCAGTCCGTGGAGAGCCTGGAGGTGCTTGACGGCGAGCGGCTGCTGGTCGCGAGCGACAACAACTTCCCTGGCAATGACGGGCGCTGGATTGCCCGTGACCGGCCGGACGACACCGAGCTGATCATCATCCGCGTCCCTCCCCTGCGCTGAGCCACGGGAGTGTTCCTCAGGGCCTCCAGGCGGTTACGATGGCGCGGAACGCCGTTTCCGAAGTCTGGAGCAGGAGATGAATGAGCTGGCCTGGCTGAGCCTCGCGGCGTGCGCGGGACAGCTCGCCCTGGCGGGGCTGGCCCTGGCGCGCGTGGGCAAGAGCCCCCTGGCCCTGCCCCTGTCCCTGCTGTCCATCGCGCTGTCGACGTGGAACTTCTCCCACTTCGCCTTTGCCGTCTCCGGCGAGGAGGGCTGGCGGCTCGTCGGCCTCGCCACCACGCTCGCCACAGCCCCATGCGCGGTGCACTTCATCCTCGCCTTCACCGGCCAGCGCCGCCGCTTCGCCGGGGTCATCTACTCCACCTACGGCATCTTCGGTCTCTTCGCCGTCGTGGCCCTGTCCGCGCTGGGCTCTCCGTGGATGGCCGTGCGCGCCACCTCGATGACGTTCTCGCGCCTCACCATGGCGCTCGTCACCCTGCTGCTGGGCGCCGGCTGGGGACTGCTGCTGCTCCACCTGCGCCGCGCTCCCAGCCTGGAAGAGCGCATTCGCACCGGCCTGCTCCTGCTGGGCCTGGTCCTCCTGGTGGCGCTGCCGGGCACGGACTTGATGGCCGATCTCGGCTTGAACGTGCCCCGGCTCGGCACCCTGGGCACCCTGGTGGGCCTGCCCGTCATGGCCACCGTGGCCCTGCGCTTCCAGCTCTTCGGCAAGGATCTGTCCAGCGGAGCAGCCCTGTACGCGGTGACGCTCGCGGTGGTCGGAGTGCTGGCCTACCTCATTGTCTTCCGCCTCTTCGCCGCCGAGCAGGGCGCGCTCGTCGTAGGCACCGCCGCCATCACCTTCGCCCTGCTCGCGGCCGCGCGCCGAGGCGTGAGCGCCCTCGTCACCCAGCGCGAGCGCCTGGAGCGCCTGGCCACCCTGGGCCGCTTCTCCGCGCAGATGGCGCATGACCTGAAGAACCCCATCGCCGCGCTCAAGGGCGCCGCGCAGTTCCTCAAGGAGGAGCATGCGCAAGGGCGCCCGTGGAATGACAAGGGAGACTTCCTGGACCTGCTGCTGGAGCAGGTGGAGCGGCTGGACCGGGTGGTGAGCACCTACCAGCGGCTGGGGCGCGTGGAGCCGCTCCCCCTGCCGCTCGACATCAACCAGCTCGTGGAGGACGTACTGTCGCTCCAGGCCTTCACCGGGTACGCCAACGTGAAGCTGGAGCGCGTGCTGGAGAAGGCGCTGCCGAAGTGCTCGGGGGACTTCGACTTGCTGGCCAACGCCCTGGAGAACCTGGTGCGCAACGCCTGCGAGGCCATGCCCCAGGGCGGCACCTTGACCGTCCGGACTCGGCGTGAAGTCTCGGACCGAGCGGGAGTGGTGGTGAGCGTGGAGGACACGGGCGAGGGCATGGACGCTCGCACGCGCGAGCGGGCCTTCGACGAGTTCTTCACCACCAAGTCCTCGGGCAGCGGGCTGGGGCTGGCCTTCGTCCGCCGGGTGGTCGAGGCGCACGGTGGCGAGGTGTCGCTGACGAGCCGAGAGGGGCGCGGTACCATGGTGAGCCTGCGCCTGCCCTCACTCGGGGCGCCCGAGGGCGCTGCCGCCCCAGAAGAAGGAGCACCGTGGCCGAGTCGCTGAAGGGAAGCGTGTTGTTGGTGGACGATGACCCGGCCGTGGCCAAGGTGCTCGGCGCGCTGCTGACGCAGGCGGGGCTCACGGTGCACTCCGCGAAGAACGGGGCCGAGGCGCTGGTCCTGCTGGGACAGAAGCCCATTGATGTGGTGGTGAGCGACGTGCGGATGCCGGGCATGAGCGGCCTGGAGCTGCTCGGCGAGGTGACGCGCCTGTGCCCGGACGTGCCCATTGTCCTCATGACGGCGCACGGCACGGTGCCCATGGCGGTGGAGGCCATGAAGGCGGGCGCGGCGGACTTCATCCTCAAGCCGTTCGACCGGGAGGAGATCCTCTTCACCCTCCGCAAGGTGCTGCTGCACGCGCAGGGGGAGGCCGAGCGCTCGCCGCTGAAGGCGAGTGCCTTCGTGGGGCGCAGCGCGGCGATGACCGAGGTGGAGTCGCTGCTGACGCGGGCGGCGGCGGGCACGGCGACGGTGCTGCTGCGCGGTGATTCCGGCACGGGCAAGGAGCTGGCGGCCAAGGTGGTGCACGACGCGAGCCCGCGCCGCAGTGGCCCCTTCGTGAAGCTGCACTGCGCGGCGCTGCCGGAGTCGCTGCTGGAGAGCGAGCTCTTCGGCTACGAGAAAGGCGCCTTCACCGGCGCGGCCACGCGCAAGCCCGGGCGGGTGGAGCTGGCCCATGGGGGCACGCTCTTCCTGGATGAGATCGGCGACATCACCCTGCACGTGCAGGTGAAGCTGCTGCGGTTGCTGCAGGAGCGCGAGTTCGAGCGCCTGGGCGGCACGCAGACGCTGAAGGTGGACGTGCGCTTCGTGGCGGCCACGCACCGGCCGCTCGAGGAGATGGTGAAGAAGGGCGAGTTCCGAGAGGACCTCTTCTACCGGCTGAACGTGGTGCCGGTCTGGCTGCCGCCGCTGAGGGCGCGGCCGGAGGACATCGAGCCGCTGGCCCGGCACTTCCTGGAGGTGCATGCCAAGACCAACGGGCGGCAGCCCTTCACGCTGGCGCCGGACGCGCTCCAGACGCTGCAGGCCCAGCC
>Ga0190275_10000846_pt1 | contig 24244 bp, 19 predicted proteins | sample Popmic550T_FD_133745 | JGI IMG/M metagenome (GOLD analysis project Ga0190275, IMG submission 133745) | Populus adjacent soil microbial communities from riparian zone of Yellowstone River, Montana, USA - 550 T | ecosystem: Environmental > Terrestrial > Soil > Riparian zone > Trees stand | place...
ATGAAGAACTTCTTGTTGTAGAGCCGCGTGAGCCCGTCGCGCGTGGCCGACTCGTAGATGCTGCGCTGGTACTGCTCCTCCAACTGGTCCTGGATGGAGAACTTGAGGACCGTGTTGGAGCCGATCTGGATCTTGTCGCCGTCGTAGAGCGGCGCCGTGTTCACCCGCAGGCCGTTCAGGTACGTCCCGTTGGTGCTGCCCAGGTCCATGAGCTGGAAGCGCCCATCTCCCAGGGCCACCACCTTGGCGTGCTTGCGCGAGATGCCGTCATCCTCCACCTGGAACTGGGCCTCGGAGCTGCGGCCCATCACCGTCTCCGAGCGATCCAGCTTGAACATCCGCCCGATACCCGCGGCGGACTTGGCGCTGATCACGATCAGATAGGCGCTCTGCTGCTGAGCGTTGCTCAGCAGGTCCGCGATGGAATGGACGTTTGTCTTCTCCTCGGACATCTCACCCCCCATCTTAAGGGCCGGTATTTCCTGGCGGCAAGCTCACATCCGCTCAGTAAGGCAGGGGGGCCTTCACCGGGAGTGGGGCTTGCGTCCGCGCTGGCGGGGCTCAGCGGGTGGCGCTGGCGGCCGCCCGACCGTCAGCTCACCGGCGATGGGGGTCTGGATGAAGCGGCGCACCGCCTCCGGGGCCGGGTGGTAGGCCAGGGCCTGCATCAGCTTCACGGTGGCCGCCGAGGGGGTGAGGTCCCCCCCTCCGATGGCCCCGTTCTCCAGCGCCGCCGCCCCGGCCTGGTACAGGGTCAGGTCCACCCCATTGCGGTAGGCCTGGCTCACCACCACCACGGGGATGCCTCGCTCCCGGGCCTGGGCGAAGAGGGGACGCAGCGAGCGGCCCAGGGAGGGATCAATGGGGAAGTTGCCCGCCCCATAGGCCTCCAGCACCAGCCCGCGCAGGTGGGGCAGGAGCGCCAGGGGCAGGGCCGGGTCCAGCCCCGGGAACACCTTGAGGAGGAAGACGCGCGGATCCAGCCGCTCGAAGAGGCGGAAGGCGCCCCGGGGGGGCAGGCCCGGCTCGAAGGTGGCGTCCACCCCCAGTGTACCGAGCACCGGGAAGTTGGGGCTCTCGAAGGCGTCGTACTCGGACACCTTCACCTTGCGGGCCCGGTTTCCCCGGTACAGGTGGGAGTCGAAGCAGATTGTCACCTCGCGCGGGCCGTTGAGCGCCGAGAGGACCGAGTCGATGAGGTTCAGCCGCGCGTCCGAGCGGATCTCCCCCAGCGGGCGCTGGGAGCCGGTGAGCACCACCGGCCGCGGCAGCCCCCGGAGCATGAAGGAGAGCGCGCTGGCCGTGTAGGCGAGCGTGTCCGTCCCATGGGTCACCACCGCCCCGTCGAAGGCCGGCAGCCGCCGGTGCAGGTGGGCCGCCATGCGGCTCCACAGCTCCGGCTGCATTTCCGAGCTGTCCAGGTTGGAGAACAGCTCCAGCTCGATGTCGGCAAGCTCGAAGAGCTCGGGGACGCGGGCCTTCAACGTCCGGAAGAAGGCCGAGGGACGCAGCGCGGACGGCCGCCCCCCAGCCATCCCCAGCGTTCCCCCGGTATGTAGCAGCAGGACTTTGGGCATGGGCGAGCCCTTCACTGACAAAGGCCGCCTTCCTTTACAAGCCCTCCGCGCGTGGCTAAGACCCCCCGGCGTGTCCTCCTACTGCTGGAAGCGCGCCGTCCTCCTGCTCGCCGCTGCGTCTCTGACCGGGCTGGCCTGTACCAAGAACCCCGAGGTTGCCGCCGCCGATAAGGGCGGGGCAACCTCTTCTCCCGCGGCCGCTCCGCCCGCGGCCCCCCCGCCTGCGGCCCCCCCGGCGGCTCCTCAGGCCGCACCGGCCAACCCCGGCGCCGTGCTCACGGGGATTCCGGGCATGGACTTCTCTGCGCTGGCGCCCGCCGCCCAGCGCGAGCTGGCCAGCATCCTCACGGATGAGTTCTGCTTCTGCGGCTGTCCCCACACCCTGGGCGCCTGCCTGAAGCAGCACACCCAGTGCAAGCACGCCAAGAAGATGGCGAGGATGGCGGCCACGGCCGTGTCGGAGGGGGCCTCCGCCGCCGAGACCATCAACCTCATGTCCAAGCACTTCTCCTCCTTCCGCGAGTCCCGCGTGCAGCTGAAGGTGGACGAGCGCATGTGCATGGGGGATCCGAACGCCCCGGTGACGGTGGCGGAGTTCTCCGACTTCGAGTGCCCCTACTGCGCCACGGCCCGGCCCGTGCTGGAGGCCTTCGCCAAGAAGAACGCCTCCAAAGTCCGCTTCTGCTACCTGCCCTACCCACTGCCCATGCACGCCAACGCCGTCCCCGCGGGGCGGGCGGTGCTGTGGGCCCGGGACCAGGGCAAGTTCTGGGAGATGCACGACGCGCTCTTCGCCCACCAGGCGAACCTGTCGCCCGCGGCGCTGCCCGCCATCGCCGACAAGGTAGGCCTGCCGGGGGCAAAGCTCGCAGAGGTGCTCAAGGGCGACGCCTACAAGCAGGAGCTGGATGGCCTCCGCGCCCAGGGCAACGCCGCCGGCATCACCGGCACGCCCTCCATCTTCTTCAATGGGCGCCGCTTCCAGCTCCCGCCCGAGCAGGACCTGCTCAACCAGAGCCTCGAGGACGAGCTCGAGTGGCGCGCGAACAACAACGCGTGGGCCGCCGACTGATGGCCAAGGGATGACGCCGCCCCGGTTCCGCATCGACGGGTCCTCGCAGCTCGTCCCCGAGGAGCGCCAGAGTCCGCCAGCACTGGCGGGCCGCACGGGCTCGTACATGCTGATGTCCACGGCGCCGGATCTGCTCGTCTTCTCGCGCGTGCCGGCTCAGGGGGGCACCATCCCCGCCCCGCGCGTGGTGCTGTCGGGAGATGCCAGTGGCTTCCCCCTGTCGGACCTGATCGCCTTCCTCAGCCAGTCGCGCTGGAGCGGCCTCGTCCGCGTGCGCACGCCTGGCACCGAGCGCTCCCTCACCTTGCGGGAGGGAGAGGTGCGCGGGGCCAGCTCGGACGATCCGGCGGACCGGCTCGGCGAGGTGCTCGTCCGCCTGGGCTACGTGGATCGGGCCAAGATCGAGGAGGTGCTGCGCGGGCAGCCGCCCTCCAAGGTGGGCCGCGCCCTGGTGGAGCGGGGCTACCTCCAGGCGCATGATCTCTTCAAGTGCGTCACCCACCAGGTGAGCGAGATCTTCCACGCCATCGTGCTGTGCCACGAGGGCTCTTTCTTCCTCATCGACCAGCCGGTGGACGACAAGTCCGGCCACAACATCCAGCTCACCACGCAGAGCCTGTTGATGGACAGCATCCGGAAGATCGACGAGCTGGCGCACTTCCGGAAGCGCATCCCCCACGGGCGGCTCTACGTGGGCAAGAAGCGCGCCTCTGACGGCAAGCTGGAGGCGGACGAGGATCGGGTGCTGGCCCTGCTGGACGGCCGGCGCACGCTCGTGGAGCTGGGGCACGCGGCCAAGCTGTCCGAGTTCGACATCACCAAGGTCGTCTTCCGTCTGCTCGAGGGGGGCTTCGCGGTGCTCTCCGAGAAGCCGCTCGCCCCCGTGGCGACTCCCTCCACGGAGAAGATCTCCACGCCCACCCCCTCGCGGCCCACGCCCGCGGTCCGTCAGAGCCGGGTGGATCACCGCGAGGTGGCGCGCGTCTTCAACCTCATCTTCAAGGAGATCCGGGAAGAGGTGGCCCGCAAGGGCATGGACAGCGAGTTCATTTCCTCGGCCAACGTGGCGCTCTCCGGCCAGGCGCTGACGTCCTCACCGGTGCTGCAGGGGCTGTCGCTCGCGGACGATGGGACGCTGTCCGAGCCGCAGCTCATCCAGGCCTTCGAGGCCCACCGCACGCGCCTCGGCTCCGAGCCGATCGCCTCCTTCAAGCAGGCGCTCAGCGACGTGATGTTCTTCCTCCTCTTCCAGGCGGGAGAGCTGCTCGAGTCCCGCGCGGACGAGGATCTCGCCCGGCGCGTGAAAGAGCTGCTCGGCACGCTCGAGACGCCGTGACGGAGCTGCCCCGGCTCACTGAGGAGGTGCCCGGCTGTGGCGGCGCCTTCAAGCACGTCCCCGAGGACTTCGAGGTGGAGGAACTGCCCGCCTACGCGCCGAGCGGGGAGGGGGAGCACCTCTTCCTCTGGGTGGAGAAGCGCGGGCGGGACACGCGCGAGGTGGTGCGCGCGCTGGCCCAGGCGCTCGGGCTGCCCGAGGGGGAGATCGGCGTGGCGGGCATGAAGGATCGGCACGCTGTCACCCGCCAGCTCCTCTCCGTGCCGGCGCGAGCGGAGCCGAAGCTGCCGGCCTTCACGCTGGAAGGTGTGAGCGTGCTGTGGGCCCGCCGGCACGGGAACAAGCTGCGGACGGGGCACCTCAAGGGCAACCGCTTCCGGCTGCGCCTGCGGGGCGTGAAGGACCTGGGCGCGGCGCGAGAGTCCTTCTCCCGGCTGGTGGCGCGAGGGCTGCCCAACTACTTCGGAGAGCAGCGCTTCGGGCGCGAGCGGGACAACGCGGATCGGGGCAAGGTGCTCATCCTGGGGCAGCGGCTGCCCCAGCGGCCAGACCGTTTCCAGCGCAAGCTGTACCTCTCCGCCTTCCAGTCCCGCCTCTTCAACCGGGCCCTGGCCGCGCGCCTGCACGCCGGCACCTTCGATCAGGCGCTGCTGGGGGACGTGCTTCGCAAGGAGGACACCGGCGGCCTCTTCGTCTGCGAGTCGCCAGAGGTGGATGGCCCGCGCGTGGCAGCTTTCGAGGTGAGCCCCGCTGGGCCCATGTTCGGCCCGAAGATGACGCCCTCGGCCCACGGCGTGGCGGAGGCCGAGGCAGCGCTGCTGGCCGAGGAGGGCGTGACGCTGTCGGACTTCACGCGCGGGGGCGGCGAGACCGAGGGCACGCGCAGGCCCTACCGCGTCCGGATCGGCAATCCCGAGCTCTCCCCGGAAGGGGAGGATCTGGTGCTGGCCTTCGAGCTGTCGAAGGGCGCCTACGCCACGGAGCTCCTCGCCGAGCTGCTCAAGGAGGGGTGAGCCGCGGGGGCGGGGTGGGGCGCAGGGCCCTCACCCCGTCGCGAGCTCCCCTTACGGCGTGGGAGCGGGAGTCGCCGGGTTCTCGTCGCCGACGATGTTGAACTCGGTCCGGCGGTTCTCCGCGCGGCCCTTCTTCGTGGCGTTGGAGGCGATCGGCTTCGACTCGCCGAAGCCCACTGCCTCCAGCCGGCCCGGATCGATGCCCAGCTTGATGAGCTGCGCCATCACCGAGTCCGCTCGCTTCTGGGACAGCTTCAGGTTCGCCGTGTCGTTGCCCACCGAGTCCGTGTGGCCCTCGATGCGCACCTTCTTGATGGCCGGCGTGTCCTTCAGCACCTGCGCCACGTCCGCCAGGATGGCGGAGCTCTCCTTGCCGATGATCTTCGCCGAGCCGGTGCCGAAGTTGATCTGCTTCTTGATCTCGATCCGGTCCTTCTTGACGACGACCATCTTGTACTTCTTGGCGCAGCCCTTCTCCTCCTGGACGCCCGGCTCCTCGGGGCACGCGTCCAGCCGGTCGGGGATGCCATCCCGGTCCTTGTCCGTGTCCGGGCAACCGCCGTTCTCAGAGGGGCCCGTGTCGGCCGGGCACTTGTCCAGCCGGTCGACGATGCCGTCCTTGTCCAGATCCTTGTCCGCGCAGCCGCCGTTCTCCGCCGGGCCTGCCTCGGTGGGGCACTTGTCCTGGCCGTCCGGCATGCCGTCGCTGTCGTTGTCCAGATCCGGGCAGCCGTCATCGTCCTGGAAGCCGTCCTTGTCCTCCGGCTCGTCCGGGCACTTGTCCTGCGGATCGTTGGTGCCGTCCCCGTCCTTGTCGACGATCGGGCAGCCCAGGTTCTGGATCGGCCCCACGTCGTTCGCGCACTTGTCCGCCGCGTCGACGATGCCGTCGTTGTCGTTGTCCAGCTCCGGGCAGCCGTCGTCATCCTTGAAGCCGTCGTGGTCCTCGGCCTGATCCGGGCACTTGTCCAGCTTGTCGACAGCGCCGTCGTTGTCCCGATCCTTCGGGGCCTCCTCGGGGCAGCCGCCGTTGTCCGTAATCCCGGGGATGAGCGGGCACTTGTCCCCCGTGTCGTTCACCCCGTCCTTGTCGTTGTCCGGCTCCGGGCACCCGTCCTGGTCCTCGAAGTTGTCCTTGTCCTCGGCCTGATCCTGGCAGGGATCGTCCTTGTCGAGGATGCCGTCGCCGTCGGTGTCCGTCTCCTCGATGCGCACCACCAGCTGCTGGGGCTGCTGAGGCTGCTCGGGCTGCTTCACCGTCGGCTGCACGGGATCCTGCGGCCGGGTCGGCTCGGGCTTCTCGCGCACCACCACCTGCTTGGGGCCGCAGTCCTTGGACAGCGCTAGCGCGCGCTTGATCGCATCATCCGCGGTGCGGATGTGCTCGGAGGCGCGGAAGCTGCTGCCCTGGCTCAGCTCGCCGCGGGCGAAGTCCAGGTGGGCCTCGGCAACGGCCAGCTCGACGGGGGCACAGCGCAGGGCACCGCTGCGGCGGGCGCGCTCCACGTCGGCCTGGATGACCTCCGAGTCAGCGCGGATCTTCGAGCCGCTGACACAGGCGGAGCAGGCAAGGAGCAGCGCAGTGGCGAGGAATCGCTTCATCGGAGGGCGCTCACACTTCAGGGGGAGGGGCGGGGGCTGTCGGTGGAGGAGGGGGAGGGCTCGGTGCCCCCAGAGGCCATGGCCCGCTCACGGGCCTCGTTGGCGAACTTGGACGCCTTCACGGCGAAGTTCACCCCGGCCTGGTAGTCCGAGTAGGCCACCTCCTCGCGCGCCTTCTGGATGTAGAGGTTGGCAGCAGTCCACTCGTAAGGAGCCTTCTGCTCGGCCTCGGCGGTGCGTGCCGCCTGGATCTGCACCTCGGCATCAAGGATGTTGGCGGTGGAGCGCAGCGGGCCGCACCCGGTGAGGGTGCCCGCCAATGCCACCAGTACCGTCAGCTGCTTCATGGAGGGGCCTTGGGGTGAGGGGCTGGAAGACGAATGTTCAGGTCGTATCAATCGCGTCCAGGGGGGTCAAGAATCGGGAACATGCAGGAGAAGCGGGCAGGCCGCCCTGGCCAAGGTTTTGACAGGCTGGTAGGGGCCTTGTCATCGTCCGACACCGTGCGCATGCCCTTTCGTTCCCTTGGCCTGGCCTTGCTCCTGGCCGCCCCCCTGGCTCTCGCGATCCCCCCCTCTGCCCAGAAGAGGCTCCGCAGCCGTGGGGAGGTGGAGGCGCAGGTAGGGCAGTTGCTCCAGGGCAGCTCCTCGGTGCCCAACACCATCTCCCGGCTGCGCTACATCGGCGAGCGCGACTATGCGGCCAGTATGCTCGATCAGTCCCTGCGCAAGGTGGTGGATGAGCGCCTCCGCCGCAACATCACCGCCGTGATGGCCGGGCTCGAGGCGCGCACCGCGGAGCCCATGCTGGTGAGGCTGGCGGCGGATGGGGACAGCACGGTGCGGATGTATGCCGCGCAAGGCCTGGCGCGGCTGCGCAGCCGCCAGGTGAACGTGCTCGTGCCGCTGCTGGAGGACAAGAGCCTCGGGGTGCGCAAGGAGGCCGCCCGGGCGCTGGGCGCCTCTCGCAACCCCACCATGGGCAAGCTGCTGATCGCCGCGGCCAAGAAGGAGCCGGAGCTGGAGGTGCGCGCCGAGCTGCTCGTGGCGGCCGGGGCGGCCGGGGACGCGAAGCAGGCCTCCGCGCTCAAGGAGTTCCTCAAGAGCGACTCGGAGAGCACCCGCTTCGCAGCGGCCAAGGGGCTGTGCAAGCTCGGCTCCCAGGAGGGCTTCGACTTCGCTGGCAAGCTGCTCGCCTCGACGGACCGCTTCGTGCGCCGCCAGGGGCTGGAGCTGTACGAGGGTGTCCCCGCGAAGAAGTCCTCGCCCGCGCTCGCTCCGCTGCTCAAGGACGCGGACAAGTCGCTCGCCGCGGGTGCCGCCCGGATCCTCTACCAGGGAGGGGAGAAGGCGATGCTCAAGTGGCTCGTGCTGGCCTCCTTCCAGGCCCAGGGCGACGAGAAGCTCGCCTACGAGAAGGAGCTGGAGACGCTGCAGCTGGCGGACGATGAGCGCAAGGCCATCCTGCGCAAGACGGGCATGGTGAAGTGATGGGAGTGGCCGGTGTGCTCGCCGTGGCCCTGCTGCTGGCGCAGGCTCCCACCGCTCCCGTCCCCGGGGGCTGGGCGGCCCTGACGCCCGAGCAGCGCGCCACGCTCCTGAAGGCCGCGGAGCCAGGGGCCGCGCTGGATCAGCGGCTGCTGCGCGTGAGCGCCCGCTTCCTCGGGACGCCCTACGTGGCCTCACCCCTGGGCGAGGGCAACGGGGTGGATCCGGATCCGACCTTCCGGCTGGATGCCGTGGACTGCCTCACCTTCGTGGAGGAGACGCTGGCGCTCAGCCTGGCGAGCCAGGACGCCGAGGTGCCCTCGCTGCTCGAGCGCATCCGGTACGCGAGCGCCCCCACGTACGAGGATCGCAACCACCTCATGGAGGCCCAGTGGCTGCCCAACAACATCCGCAAGGGCTTCCTGAAGGACGTGACGCGGCGCTACGGCGGAGAGGACACTGTCCAGGCGCGGAAGAGCCTCACCGCGCGCACGTGGACTTCCCGCTCCTCCCTGGAGCTGAAGCTCCCCAAGGAGAGGCAGCCCCTGGGGACGTTCACGCTGAATGTCATCCCCCTGGAGCGGGTGATGACGCACGCGCGCAAGATCCCCTCGGGCACCATCATGGTCATCGTGCGCGATGACCTGCCGCTCAAGGCCACCCGCATCACCCACCTGGGCTTCGTGCTGCAGAAGGGCAAGCGCACCTGGCTGCGGCACGCCGCGCGCAACGGCTACGGCCGTGTGGTGGACGAGGATCTGGAGACATTCCTCGCGCGCAACGGGCGCTACACCAAATGGAAGGTGACGGGCGTGAGCCTCTTCGAGGCCCACCTCCCCCAGGAAGCAGGCGAGGGAGCCGTCGTCCGCTCCCCCTGAAGCCCGCAGCTCAGCTCGCCGTGCCGGGCGCGCTGGCCTGCTCGTTCTCGAGCTCCTCGTCCTCGGCGGCCTGGGCATTCTCGTCCGCGCTCGCGTCCATCTTCGCCTTCGACTGGGCGATCAGCTCGGAGGCCTTCTGGGTGAACTCCTCGGGCACGAGGATCTCCCACCAGGGGTGCGGGTTGCCCGTGGTCAGCACGTCCACGGTGCCCGCACGGCGCGCCCGCGAGAAGACGGGGATGTGTTCGGCTTCCAACAGCCGGACGAACTCCTCCGCGGTGAGAGGGTCCTCGGCGGTGCCCACGCGGATGAACTCACGGGTGTCACGCTCGTGCGGCAGGGGCAGTCCTCGCCGCCGCATCTCCGCTGCGTCCACCAGCTGGATCTCAGAGCAGTCCGCACACTGGGTCACGTGGTCCTGGTACTCCGAGCCGCACTCGACGCAGTATTTCATCGCACCCTCCCTCCCCGACATACTGGGGCTTGCCCCCGAAATTAGCACGGGCAGATCAGTGGCGCGCGGACTCTCCGAGACTTTCGACGGCTGCGGAGAGCCGATCCACGTCGATGGGCTTTCGCAGCACCACATCGCAGTGTTCAGCACCTTCCACCTGCGCGTAGCCCGAGACGAGGATGACGCGGGCCCCCGGGTGCAGCGCCTTCACCCGCTGGGCCAGCGCCGTGCCGCACAGCCCCGGCAGTGACTCGTCCGTGACGATGACGTCCGGGTGCTCCTCCTCGAAGGCTGCCAGCCCGGCCAGTCCATCGCCCGCCGTCCGTACCTCGAAGTCGACCTCCAGGATCTCCGCCAGCAGCTCCCGGCTGTCGCCATCGTCCTCGACCAGCAACACCTTGATGCGGTCAGTCCCAGTGCCCATGCGCCTGAGCAACCCATGTGTTCGCGCAAAACGTCCGTGTCCCAGCAGCGCCTCCCAGCCGGGCAGGAGGGCAAGCGAGGGAGCAGGGAATGTCCCCCTCACCAGCCGGGAGGAGGCTGCCCATCTTGAGGGGCGGAGGTGATGCCATGAAGGTGTTGATGCGGGGCGTGCACCTGTCTCTCACGGACGGGCTGAAGGCGTATGTGCAGGAGCACCTGGTGGACCACATCGAGCGGCTGTGCGACGACCAAGAGGCGTCGGAGATCGACGTCTCGCTCGTGGACATCAACGGACCCAAGGGCGGTGTGGACAAGGAGTGCCGCGTCACCGTGAGGATGCCGGGGCTGGCGGCCATCCACGTCACGGAGACTTCCGAGACGCTGCACCAGGCCGTGGATGCGGCCCGGGATCGGCTGGAGAACGCCCTGAAGCGGTCGCTGGAGAAGCGGCGGGACGTGACGAACCAGGGGCTGCCCCAGGACGTCGCGAGCAACGTGCCCACCTATTGAGGGAGCGAGTGGACGGGGGCTCGGGTTTCCAGGCCGCTGGCCGGGGGCCCGAGCCCTGACTGTGATCCATCGCCGATTCTTGCTGGCCTGGAGCGGTGAACGCTATAAGCGGAGCCTCACCTACCGGGCTAAAGGACGGCGATGGTTCGCGTCAAGTTCCTCATTTTCGCACTCCTGGCCCTCGGGCTGGGCCTGGCTCACCTCGCTGTGCTGTCGGGTCCCATGAGGACCCGGGCGACCGAGGATGCCCAGGCACAGGCCTCCGCTGGCACCGCCGAGGTGGTTCGCAACCTCGAGGCGCGCCGTGGCATCGCCCGGGCGCTGGCGCTGAAGCTGGCGGCGAGCTCCGAGCTGGCCAGCGCGGCGCAGGACTTGAGCACTCCGGAGGCGCCCACCGCCGAGCGCTTCGCTCCCGTGCGCGCGGCCGCAGAGGCCGCGCTGCCCAAGGACCTGCCGGGCGTGGTGCTCGGGGTGGTGACGCCGGGGGGCGCCATGCACGTGCGCGCCGGCGGCGAGCCCTCCGCGGACGCGGCCGTGCTGGACGTGAAGGCGCTGGCTCAGGCCGACGCTCCCTCGGTGGTGGAGGCCTTTGGCATCCCGCATGCCTTTGCCGCCGTGCCGCTGGTGTGGCGCTTCGTGCGCATCCCGGGTGCGGAGAAGCTGGAGACGCAGCTCGCCGCGACGCTCGTCGTGGGCGTGCCGCTGCTGCCCGAGGGCGCCCTGGAGGATGCGGCCAGGGCCTCGGGGGCGGCCGCGCTCGGGTTGGTGAAGGAGGACGTGCTGGTGGCTGGAGGGGGCGGTGAGAAGGTGCACCTCGAGAAGGCGCTGAGCACGCTCAAGGAGGGGCAGCCGGCCTCTGTCGTGCACAGCGGGCAGGTCCATGCCCTGGGCCCGTTGAAGCTCCCGCTGCTCACCTCCAGCAAGGACTTCCTGGGTGGCCAGGCGCCCCTCGTGGTGGGGAGCCGCCGTGCGCTGGAGGGCACTGCCTACCAGGTGCTGTCCCTGGCCAACACGAAGCTGATGGTCACGCTCGCGGACTATCAGCGCAACGCGATCTTCGGCCTCGGAGCGCTGCTCGTCGTGAGTCTGCTGTGGACGGTGCTGATGGGCTCCGGCAAGAGCGCGCGCGAGGTGGCCTCCGAGTCGGGTGGGGATACGCTCGGACTCGGTAGCGCGATGGCGGCCATGCACGCGCAGCAGGCCCCGCGGCCCGCAGCCGTGCCTCCGCCCGCCACCCACCCGGGGCTCGAGATGACCGCCGCCTCGCCCGTGGCCGCGGCGGCCCGGCCGCCCACGGGCGAGTTCCCGTTCGGTCCGCCGCCCTCCGTCCATGACGCGCCCGCCGCCCAGGGAGCTCCTCCCCTTCCTTCGGCGCCTTTCGCGTTCCCTCCGGCCCCGGAGCCGCAGCCTCAGCCGTACGAGGCGCAGCCCTACGGCTCGCAGCCCCAGGGCTTCGCCCCGACGCCCTTCGAGTCCGGGCATCAAATGCCTCCTCAGGCCGGTGCCGAGCTGGGAGCTGCCATGCCTCGGGCCGGGGCCTTCCACTTCGAGGAGCTCCCCACCGCGGCGTACTCGCTCCAGCAGGCGGCGGATCCCTATGCGGCTGCGGCGGCCATGGACGACAGCCCGGAGACCACGCGCGTGGCTGCCATCCCGCGCGAGCTGCTCCAGGCCGCTGCGCGCCCGTCCACCCAGGAGATGCCCCTTCCGGCGCAGTTCGCCGCCGCACCGCCCCCGTCGGCTCCCTCCGTGGCTCCCGTCCCGTGGAATGAGCCGGGCGCGCAGGCCGTCCCGCTGCCGGGCGCGGCCTACCAGCAGTACCTGGGCAACACCGGTGATGCCTTCTCGGAGGAGGACTTCCACTTCCAGGAGGTCTTCCGCGAGTTTGTCCTCACCCGCGAGCGGTGCAGCGAGCCCTCTGACGGCCTCACCTACGACAAGTTCGTGCAGAAGCTCCGCAAGAACAAGGAGCAGCTCGTGCAGAAGTACGCCTGCCGGACGGTGAAGTTCCAGGTGTACGTGAAGGAGGGTAAGGCTGCCCTCAAGGCCACGCCCGTCAAGGACTGAGTCGGCGGAGTCAGAGGGCGCGCGGCAGCACCACGCTGAAGCGCGCGCCCTGGCCCGGCTCGCCCCCTACCTCCAGCTTGCCGCCGTGCTCCTGGAGGATCCGGGCGGCGATGGCCAGGCCCAGCCCCGTGCCGCCCTCCTTGGTGGTGAAGTAGGGCTCGAAGATGCGGGCCCGGTGCTCGGGCGGGATGCCCGGGCCGGTGTCCTCTACCTCCACGATGGCATCCGTCTCCGTGCCCTTCACTCGCACGCGCACCTGGCCGCCCTTGTCCTTCAGCGCCTCCTCCGCGTTCTTCACCAGGTTGACGAGCACCTGGGTGAGCTGATCGCGATCCGCGCGCGCCATCACGCCCGTCTGCAGCGTGGGCAGCAGGGTGATGCCCTGCGGCGGCGTGGCGTAGAGGGACAGCACGCTCTGCGCCAGCTCTCCCAGATCCACGGAGGAGAGCTGCGGCTTCGGCAGCCGGGCGAAGCGGCTGAACTCGTCGACGATCCGCCGCAGCCGATCCACCTCCTCTAGCACCACCGCAGCGCTGTCGCGGAACAGGGCGGGGAAGCGCGCGTCCTGCGCGCTCTGCGCCGCCAGCAGCGTCTCCAGCGACATCTGGATGGGGGTGAGGGGGTTCTTGATCTCATGAGCGAGCCGCCGCGCCACCTCCTGCCACGCGGCGATGCGCTCGCTGGCCACCAGCCGCTCGGTGGTGGAGTGCAGCTCGGACGTCATGTGGTTGAAGGCGCGCACCAGCTCGCCCACCTCGCCGGTGGCCTGCGCCGTCACCTGCACCTCGCGAGCGCCCTCGGCCACGCGCCGAGCGCCCTCGGTGAGCGCCTCCACCGGCCGGGTGATGCGGCGAGAGACCACCAGCCCCAGGAGCACCGCGAAGCCCAGGCCCAGGGCGGCCAGCAGGAGGAAGGCGACCGTCACTCCCTGCTCGGCCTCCAGGAGCGCCGCGCGGCTGAAGACGAGCCGCACCTCGGCGGCGTCCTGCAGCGGGAGGATCCGCTCCACCGTGGGCGGCGCGGCGCTCCCAGCCCGGGCGATGACTGCGTCCCCGGAGCGCAGGGAGATCTCCGCCTGGGTGATCCGCGCCAGGTGCTGGGCGAGCTCCTCGTTCAGGAGCACCCCGCCTACCGCCCACAGCCGCAGATCTCCGTAGTCCACCGGGCGCGCCGTGACGAGTGCGGGCACGTCCCGGAGCCCCTCGTCGCTCCGCACGCTCACCCGTACCGGGACGGGCTTGGGGGAGCCCTGCTTCGTGACGGCGAAGAGCGCGGGATCCGGATCCCCGCGCCGGGCCGGCAGGTGGCCGGAGGACAGCGTGGTGCCCTGGTTGTCGAAGAGGCTGAGCACCGTGAGGCCTCGGCTCTTCATCAACCCCTCGGCGGTGTCGGCCTGGATGGCGCGGGTAGGACGCTCTCGGGCCTCGCGGGCCAGGTCCTCCATCGTGGTGCTCTCCACCAGCTCCTCCACCGCGCGCCGGGCACGCTCGGCGGAGCGCTCCAGCGCCTCCTGCGCGGAGGTGGTGGCGCCCTCCATCCGGGTGTCGAGCTCGCGAGAGAGGGTGGCGCGCAGGCGGTTGAGGGTGAGGGGGACCACCACCGCCAGCGGCACCAGCGCCAGCAGGGCGAAGGTGAGCGCGAGCCGGGTCCTCAATCGCATGGCCGTCTCCTCACCGCGGGGTTCCGGCCTGCGCGGACTCGGCGGGCATGAAATACACGCCGTCGAGCACCGGCAGCCCCTGCGCGTCCAGCACGAGCCCGCCCAGCTCCGGAGCCGCGCGCACGCCCAGGCCCTGGGCATAGAGGGGCAGGATCGGTACCGTGGGGCCGACCGCCACCGCCCGCTCGCGGGCCCGGGCATCTCGCGCGGTCGGATCTGCCACGGCGCCAATGAGGGGCAGCTCCACGCCGAGCAGATCCTTGCGCCCGGCTGCGTCCAGCACCACGGCCAGCGCCGGGCCAGGCACGGGCGGCAGCAGCAAGGACTGGAGCATCAGATCAAAGTCGCCCTTGGCCCAGCGGGTGCGGAGCAGAGAGCGGCGCAGCGGCTCCAGGGCGACTTTATAGCCGCGGTCGTGGAGCTTCACCTGGATGCGCTCGGCGACAGCGCGGTGGTCCTCGCTGTCGACGTCATAGAGCAGCGTCACCGCCTTCGTGCCGCCGCCAGGCGGTGCGGCTGGCCGGGGCCGAGGGGCCTGGGACAGCAGCGCGGGCGGGAGCAGGTGCGGCATGGGCACGGCCGGCGCGCGCACGAAGAGGCGGGTGAGATCCTCTCGATCGATGGCGCTCTCGAAGGCCTGTCGGAAGTCCGCCGGCACCCGGCGCGGCGAGAAGGTGAGATAGGTGGCGTAGAGGGCCGGGCCCGTGAGGACGCCCGCCTCCGGCAGCACGCCCAGCTCCAGGTGCACCTGTCGCGCGGCCCACATCCGCGCCAGCCCGCGCTCATCCGTCGGGGTGAGCAGGATGCGATCCAGGTAGGGCCGGCCCTCGAGGTAGCCGAGCCGAGCCTCGAAGAGGCCCTTGGCGGCCGTGGCGGAGAACGGGCCCAGCGAGGGGGCCACGGTGGTGAGCGGCAGGGCGAGCGCGGGGTGGCACAGCGAGCGCTCCATGTCCGGCCAGGGGAACGAGAGGGGCAGCTCCACGATGGAGCCGTTGGCGGACAGCTGCCGGGCCTCTCCCAGGACGGGGAAGAGGAGCGCGCGGTAGGGCGTGGGGGCCTCCGTGCCAGTCATCCGCATCCACGCACGAGACAGGGTGTTGGCCAGCGAGAGTGAGGGCAGGGTGATGCGCACCGACTGAGCCATGGGCCGGGACACCTCGCGGGCAATGGCGATGCGAGGTGCGCCGCTCGAATCGAGCCGGCAGACGGGGCGGGACAGGAAGCTGAAGAGCGTGGCCTCCACCGGGGAGTCGGCGATCGTGGGATCTCCGATCGGCTCGGCGGAGCCGGTGTGAGCCAGCCGCAGCTCCCCGCCGTAGGGAATGCGTCCGGCCGCGAGCGCAGGGGTGACGCAGAGCAGAGCGAGGCAGGCGAGAGCGTGGCGGAGCATCATGGCGCACCCTGGCGCATGAGGAAGACTTCACCGGTGCCGTCCGAGTGCCAGAGTCCCACCAGCACCTCACGGAAGTTGTCCTTGTCCAGATCGGCCGTCACCACCTGCAGGGCTCGGCCTGGAGGCAGCGCGCTCTGCCAGAGCACGCCATGGGTGGTGGGATCGTCTCCGGCGAGCGCGTAGACGCGCACCACATCCGGCGCTGGGAAGAGCTGGGAGGTGGTGGTGATCAGCTCCGGCGTCCCGTCCCCATCCAGATCTCCGAGCGCGCTGCCGGCCCCGAGCCCCTGGATGCGGACGGGCGGGGTGGTGGAGCGCGCGTAAAGGGAGGCCGAGCCGTCCAGGTGGACGAAGAGCATTCGCGGCGGGACGATGCTCGCGGTGGTGAAGGGCGCCGGGGTGGTGAGGATCCGGCCCTCACCGACTCGGACCTCGGGCGTGAATGTCGTCTGGCCGGAGGTGAACATCCCGCGCTCTGCGGTGCCCAGTGGGGCCGTGTCCAGCGGGCCAATGGGGCGCAGGGAGCCCTTGGCCGCGTCGAACACGAGCACCTCGCCGTGGGCATAGCGGGCGGACCAGGCTGCAATCCTCGCGGGCTGGGGAATGACGGCGATGACGCCGAAGGGCTCGCGGGGAGGCGCGGGGCTCAGCGGGAGGTTCTCAATCTCCCTCCGAGCGAGGAGGCGTCCATCGGCGCCGAAGACAGACACGGCGCGCTCGGTGAGCACGGCCACCTCATCCTTGCCATCTCCGTCGAGATCCCCCGCGGCGAGAGCGGCAGGGACCTGCTCGAGCCGGACCAGCGTCGCGCCCATCAGGCGCACCGGGCGCGGCCCGGTCATCACGGTCATCGAAGGTGAGGAGGCCGTCAGCGGGGAGAGGGCGGCGAGGGCGAGCGCCCCGGCATCTGCCTCCACGGCTCGGACGAGGGCTGAGGCAGGCACTGCGGGGCGGCTCGGGGTGCGCCCAGCCCAGAAGTTCACCCACGTCCCCAGCAGATCGCCCCGGGCGCTCAGCTCTCCACCCTGGACGGAGATCGTCAGGCGGACGAGGGAGCGTGTCCCCCGCTCTCGGGAGAGGTTCTCCGCTGCCTCCGGCGAAGGAGCCTCCAGCACCACGGGGCCCAGCTCCGCGGCGGCGAGCCGCGAGGCCAGCAGCGTCCCCACGGCGCGCGCCAGCTCGGGAGAGGGGCCGCTCAGGTGCAAGGCGACGGGAGGCTCCGGCTTGAGGGCGCGCACGTCCTCCGAGACGAGCTGAACCAGCCGCTCGACAGAAGGGGGCCCGGCCGGTGTGGCGGAGACCGGGGAGGCGGGCGCCATGGAGGCCGGAGCACGGGGGGGCGGCTCGGCGGCGATCGCGAGCGTGGACAGCAGGAGCGTGGCGAGAGCTCGTCGCACCGTTACCTCCGCTTGCCGTCCTCGAGGAAGAAGGTGCTCGTGTCCACCTGGCCCATGGGGGGCGCCTCGGCGGTGGGGGCGGTGCCTTCGAGGAAGGGCTCGAGCCGGCCGGGCATGGAGTTGCCGGCGAGCAGGCCGGTGGCCGGATCGATGCGCACCTGGACGACGCCGGGCGGCACCTCGAACTCGCGCGGGGGCAGGCCTTGGTGCGCCGCGCGCATGAAGTCCAGCCAGATGGGCAGGGCGGCGCGGCCACCCGTCTCCGTGCTGCCCAGGGGCGAGTTGTTATCGAAGCCCACCCAGGCGGTGGCGACCCAGTCCATCGTGAAGCCGGAGAACCAGGTGTCCCTGGACTCGTTGGTGGTGCCCGTCTTGCCGGCGGCGGGGCGGTTCAGCTCGCGCACCGCGGTGGCCGTGCCCTCCTCCACCACGCTGCGCATGAGGGTGGTGGTGAGGTAGGCCACCGCGGGGGGCAGCGTCTCCTCGAAGGCGGGCGCGTGCTCCTCCAGCACCTTGCCCTCGACATTCCGGACGCGCAGCACCAGCAGCGGATCCGAGTAGCGGCCATTGGCCTGGAGCGTGGCATAGGCGTTGACGGCCTCCAGCAGCGTCACCTCGCCCGTGCCGAGCGCCAGCGTGAGGTTCTCCGGCAGCGCCGAGTGGATGCCCGCGCGGCGCGCGTAGTCGATGGCGGTGGCCGGGGTGATGGCCTCGATGAGCCGCACGGAGACGGTGTTCTTGGACTTGGTGAGGGCCTGGCGCAGCGTCATGGGCCCATCGAACCTGCCATCGTAGTTCTTCGGCTTCCACTGCTTGCCGGTGTACGGGTCGCGAATGGCCTCGGGCGCGTCGTTCACCGTGCTCAGCGGCGTGAAGCGTCCGCTGCCCAGCGCGGCGGCATAGATGAAGGGCTTGAAGGACGAGCCCGGCTGCCGCTTCGCCTGCGTGGCGCGGTTGAAGGAGGAGCGCTCGAAGTCGTAGCCGCCCACCATGGCCACCACGTTCCGGTTGGCGGGGTTGACGACCACCAGGCCGCCCTGCACCAGCGGGATCTGATCGAGCGTGGCCTCCACGGAGGCCGGGGCAGGCAGCGCCTTGAGGACGCGCACGCGCACCAGCTCGCCGACTTGGAAGACGTCGGAGATGCTCGAGGGAGAGCCCTTGCCCTTCTGCCGGGCCCACTTGACGGTGGGGAACGCGATCTCCGCGGTGCGGCCCACGAGGTCCACCTTGGCGATCCCCTTCTTGTCATCCACCGCGCTGATGAAGCCGGTGAGGCGCAGGCCCTCCTTCAGGGGGCGCAGGGGGACGGAGCGCACCAGGGCCTCCTCGGGAGAGGGAGGGGCCTCGCCCTCGGGAGCGAGCTCCGGCCGCAGCTCCTCCGCGCCTTCATCCTCCTGGGACACCTCTGGCTCAGGGCCCGCCTTGGCCAGCGGCGCCAGATCCGCCACGTACTCCGCGTCCTTCTGCCGCCGGCCCGCCTCCTCGATGCGGTGGGCGATGAGCCCCTTGAGGCGCTCGAAGCGCTCGGCCTCCACGGTGCCGAGCGGGCCGCGGTAGCCCTGACGCCGATCCACCGCCTCCAGGCCGGTGCGCACCGCCTCCTCGGCCACGGCCTGGAGCTTGGGCTCCATGGCGATCTCCACGCGCAGGCCGGCCTCGAGCGCCGCCTTCTCGCCGTAGCGCTCGATCAGGGTGCGGCGGATCTCCTCGGCGTAGTACGCGCCCACCGGGGGCGGCGGCCGGGGTGCCAGGACGAGGGGCTTCTCCAGCTCCGGCTCCACCTGCTCCTTGGGGAGGAAGCCGTGCTGCATCAGCTGCCCCAGCACATACCGCTGGCGGGACTTGGCCCGGACGATGTTCGTCTCCGGGTTGATGCGGTGGGGCGACTGCGGCGTGCCCGCGAGCACCGCGGCCTCGCCGATGCTCAGGTCCTCGGCGTGCTTGCCGAAGTAGTAGAGCGCCGCCTCCTCCAGGCCGTAGCGCCGGTGCCCGTAGTAGATCTGGTTGATGTAGAGGTTGAGGATCTGATCCTTGGTGAGCGCCTCCTCCACGCGCGGGGTGAGGATCCACTCGCGGATCTTCCGGGGCAGGCTGCGCTCGGGGGTGAGCAGCAGGTTCTTCACCACCTGCTGCGTGATGGTGGAGGCACCGGACTTGCGGCTGCCGGGGATGAGGTTCTTGATGGCCGCGCGGGTGATGCCGAAGAAGTCCAGGCCCTCGTGCTTGTAGAAGTCCGCGTCCTCGGCGGCGAGGAACGAGTCCCTCACGTGCTTGGGCAGATCCTCGATCCGAACCAGCGTGCGGCGCTCCAGATAGAACTCGGCGCACACGGTGCCGTCCGCGCACGTGACTTTCGTCACCTGGGGGGGCTGGTAGTTGCGCAGGGCCTCCACCGAGGGCAAGTCCCGGCTGAAGTAGACGTAGGCGCCCACGCCGGCCGCCAGGATGAGCACCAGGCCCACGAGGCCCACGAGGATCAGCCGCTTCGTCCACTTCCAGATGCGCGCACCACGCCCAGGCTGCGCCGGTGGCGGCGGAGGGGCTGGGGGCGGCTCAGGGGTGGAGGGGACTTCAGGAAGGTTGGGCATCGCGCGGGCCGGATTCATGGGGCTCGGATGAGAGGGACGCACGTTAGACTGATGGAGGGGTAACGGGAACCGTCAGGTCCACTGCCTGCCCGCGGGCCTCACAGGCCCGGATCCTCCTGTAGCGGACCGGTCACTGCTCCGCTCCCGAGGGCAGGGGGTGTGACGCCGAGGCTGGCCACCTTGTTCATCCGGCTCGCGTTGACGTGCGCCTTGACGTAGCGGGGCGAGAGCCGGGTGGCGGCAGCGTAGGCTCCCTGAGCCTCCTCGGTGCGGCCGAGCCGCTCGTAGGCCACCCCCAGGTTGTTGTGGACGTAGGCCACGTGAGGCAGCCGGGCGGCGGCGCGGGCCAGCACCTCGGCGGCCTGGGCATTCTCATTGGCGCGCAGCCACGCCAGGCCGAGGTTGTTGAGCGCGTGGCCGTGCTCGGGAGCCAGGTGGACGGCCTGCTGGAAGCGGAGGATGGCCTCGGAGAGGTTGCCTGCGGCCAGCTGCGCACGGCCGAGGACCTGGTAGGCCTCGGGATCCTCGCGATCGCGCGCGAGGGACTCCTCTGCCACGCGGATGGCCTCGGCGGGGTGGCCCAGGGAGAGGAGGAGGCGTGCCTGCTGGACAAGCGGGGAGGCATCCTCGGGACTCAGGTGGCCCAGCTGCTCCAGGGCGAGCACGGCGAGCTCCGTCTGCCCGGTGAGCGGGCCCAGGCGGGCGATGACGCGCAGGGCCTCCGCGTCCTCGGGGACGTCGTAGAGGGCCCGGCGGCACTCAGTGAGGGCCCCCGACAGATCGCCCAGCTCACGCAGCGTCCGGGCGCGAGCTAGGTGGTTCACACGGTTCAAGTGCTCATGGGAGAGGGCCAGCGTGCCGGTGGACACCTCGGGAGGCGCAGCCTCCTCGGTGGAAGCGGGAACACGGCGGGAGTCCAGGCGAACAGACGCGAGAGGCTGGGAGGAGACAGCCAGGCCCGTGGCACCCGCTGCGGCAGGCATGTCGGACGAGGTGGGCTCTGAGGGGCGCGAGACCTGAATCCCCGGGTGCACTGCCGCGGCGAGGGCGACAAGCCAGGGCACGAGGGACTGGAGCCGGTGGGACTTCAGGGCGCGGGGGGGAAGGGAGCTCTTCATGGCATTCTCCTGCGGCCTCTCATTGCGACGGCCGTGCCAGGGGGAATTCCCTCGAAAGCAGGGAGAAGTGTGGCCGCTGGGCCACGGGACGCTGGGAAAACCGTGGAAGGGGCGCGGGTGTCGTGCAACGGTCCCTCGCGATGAAGATCGCCACCTGGAACGTGAACTCGGTGCGAGCCCGTCAGGAGCGGCTGCTGAACTGGCTGAAGAACCACCAGCCGGACGCGCTCTGCCTGCAGGAGCTCAAGTGCGTGGAGAAGGACTTCCCCACGGAGGCTGTGCGCGAGGCGGGCTACCACGCGGCCTTGTACGGGCAGAAGACGTACAACGGCGTCGCGATCCTCGCCAAGACAGAGCCGAAGGACGTGGTGCAGGGGATCGCCGATGAGGTGGAGGATCCCCAGGCGCGGGTGATCGCGGCGACGGTAAACGGGGTGCGCGTGGTGAGCGTGTACGCGCCCAACGGGCAGACGGTGGACTCACCGGCGTACGTGTACAAGCTGGAGTGGTACTCGCGGCTGCGGCGCTACCTGGACGCTCGGCACAAGCCGGACGAGCCGATGGTGCTGTGCGGCGACTGGAACGTGGCTCCCGAGGACATCGACGTGTGGGATCCGAAGCTGTGGGAGGGGCAGACGCTGTTCACGCTGAAGGAGCGGGATGCGCTGCAGCGGCTGGGCGCTTTCGGCCTGACGGACACGTTCCGCAAGCTGCACCCGAGCGAGCAGAAGTTCAGCTGGTGGGACTACCGGATGCTGGGGTTCCCGAAGAACCAGGGCCTGCGCATCGATCACATCTACGCCACCGCTCCAGTGGTGGAGCGTCTGGTCAAGGCGGAGGTCGATCGCGAGGAGCGCAAGGGCAAGCAGCCCTCGGACCACGCGCCGGTGTGGATCGAGCTCAAGGACTGACGCCTCCAGGCGAGCGGCCCTCCAGGTGCTGGGCAGGCCCCCGGTGGTTCATGCAGGGGCCAACCTTCGGGTGTTACGAACATAATGGGTGAATCCTGGCTTCAGGGGCGAGGACTCGATGGACTGTGACTGGCTCATCATCGGCTCGGGGTTCGGCGGCAGCGTGAGCGCGCTGCGGCTGACGGAGAAGGGCTACCGGGTGGTGATGCTCGAGAAGGGCCGCCGCCTCGAGGCCAAGGACTTCCCGAAGACGAACTGGAACCTGAAGCGGTGGTTGTGGATGCCGCAGCTCGGGTGGCGCGGGCTCTTCAAGATGACCTTCTTCCGCCACGTCACCGTCCTCTCTGGGGTGGGGGTGGGGGGCGGCTCGCTCGTCTACGCCAACACGCTGCCCATCCCGAAGGACCACTTCTTCCACGGCGGCCAGTGGGGCCAGCTGGCGGACTGGAAGAAGGAGCTGGCGCCGCACTACGAGCAGGCGCGGCAGATGCTCGGGGCAACGGTCAACCCGCTGCGCACCTACCCGGACCAGCTCATCCAGGAGGTGGGAAAGGAGATGGGGCGCACGGACTTCCAGCCCACCTCCGTGGCCATCTACTTCGGCCAGCCGGGCGTCACCGTGCCGGATCCGTACTTCAACGGTGAGGGCCCACCGCGGACGGGCTGCACCTCGTGCGGCGGCTGCATGCTGGGGTGCCGGTTCGGCTCGAAGAACACGCTGGACAAGAACTACCTCTACCTCGCGGAGAAGCGCGGGCTGACGATCCATGCGGACACGGAGGCCACCTGGGTGCGCCCGCTGCCGGACGGCGGCTACGAGGTGGAGGCGCTCGAGGGGACTTCGGTCTTCTTCCGGCGCAAGCGGCGCTTCACCGCGCGCAACGTCATCTTCGCGGGCGGGGTGCTGGGGACGATGGATCTGCTGCTGAAGCTGAAGGCGAGCCCGGATGGGCTGCCGCGGCTCTCGGAGCGGCTGGGCGACTTCGTCCGGACGAACTCGGAGGCGCTCATCGGAATCGTGACGCCTCGGCGGGACAAGGATCTGTCCAAGGGCATCGCGATTGGCTCCATCCTGCACACGGACGAGCACTCGCACCTGGAGCCCGTGCGTTACTCGGCAGGCTCGGGGTTCTTCCGGTTGCTCTCGGCGCCGTACGTCACGGGCCAGGGCCCGGTGACGCGGCTGGCGCGGCTCATCGGGGTGATGCTGCGCAGTCCGCTCAAGATGCTGCGGGTGCTGGCCGCGCGCGACTACTCGAAGCAGAGCATCATCCTCCTCTACATGCGCACGCTGGACGGCTACCTCAGCATGAAGCGCGGGCGCGGGTTGATGACGGCGCTGCGCAAGGGGCTGACCACGGCGCTGAAGGCGGGCCCTGCGCCCACGGCCAACATCCCTGAGGCCGCCGAGCTGGCCCAGCGGGTGGCAGAGAAGGTGGGCGGGATGCCGATGAGCCTGGTCAACGAGACGGTGCTGGGCATCCCCACGACGGCGCACATCCTCGGTGGGTGCTGCATGGGGGACTCGCCGGAGTCGGGTGTCATCGACTCCCAGCACCGCATGTACGGCTACGAGGGCCTGTATGCCATCGACGGCTCAGCGGTCTCGGCGAACCCCGGCGTCAATCCGTCCCTGACCATCACCGCGCTGGCCGAGCGGGCCATGACCTTCATTCCCGTGAAGAGGCAGCTGGAGCAAGGAGCGACAGAGGCCCTGACGGCGGCCCCCCCTCCCGTGGCTGTGGCTCGCTGAGCCTGCCGTCGAGCTGCTCCGCTCAGACGTTCACCACCAGCCGGTCCCAGCTCGCGCTCATGGGCACCTCGAGGACACCGTCCTTCCAGGAACCCAGCTCCAAGGCTCCCGTGACGGAGCGCACGCCCTTGAGGCCATAGAGGTACATTGTCTCCCGCTCCCGCGCGGGGGCCAGGTTGCCCTGCACGCGGCGCTCCAGCGTGAAGCGGCCCCGGTCGAAGCCTCCTGTGATGAGGGTGAGGCGGGACTCTCCGTAACCGTCCCCCTCGTCCTCGTAGAGCCGGGCTCGCACATCGGGCCCACAGTGGATGTGCCACTCGAGGTGCTCCCAGTTCGCCGTCGTCGTGTGCAGCGCGGGCTTCGTGAGCGCAATGGCCCCGCCCGCTCGCAGCCAGATGGGCACCGTGTCCAGCGGGCCGTCCGCGATGATGTGCTGGCCTCCCTCCTTCACCGTGAGCGCCCTCTCCAGGTTGGGCCACTCCAGCCACTCGCCCTTCGGCAGGTACACCAGCCGCTTCGTGTGGCCCGGCTTCGTGATGGGAGCCACCAGCAGATCCCTCCCGAAGAGGAACTGATCGAACGCCCGCAGCGCCTCCTGATCCGCCGGATCCAGCATCAGCAGCGGCCGGAGCACAGGCAGGCCGTTCTCGGCAGCCTCCTGCATCAGCGAGTACAGCGTGGGCAGCAGCCGGTACCGCCGCTCCATCGCCGCTTTCGCCAGCTCCAGGTGCTTCTCCCCGAAGCGCCACGGCTCCTGGAACGGCATCGGCTTCGCCGCGTGGTTGCGCATCAGTGGATAGAACGTGCCCAGCTGAGTCCACCGCGAGAACAGCTCCGCGCTCGGCCGGCCGATGAAGCCCGGGATGTCCACGCCCGTGAACGCCACCCCCGACAGCCCCAGCCCCATGAGCATCGGCATGGACAGCTCCAGGTGCTCCCAGTGGCTCGAGTTGTCTCCCGTCCACGCCGCCGCGTATCGCTGGATCCCCGCGTACCCCGCCC
>Ga0190275_10000847_pt1 | contig 24243 bp, 18 predicted proteins | sample Popmic550T_FD_133745 | JGI IMG/M metagenome (GOLD analysis project Ga0190275, IMG submission 133745) | Populus adjacent soil microbial communities from riparian zone of Yellowstone River, Montana, USA - 550 T | ecosystem: Environmental > Terrestrial > Soil > Riparian zone > Trees stand | place...
GTCGTCTTCGGGCCGTTGCCGAGTTTTCCGGAGGCGAGGACGAGGACGGTGTCATTCGTCGAGGTGTCGCCGTCGACGGAGATGGTGTTGAAGCTGGTGTCGACGGCGGTCTTGAGGGCGCGCTGGAGGACGGCCGGGGCGACGGCGGCGTCGGTCATGATGAAGGCGAGCATGGTGGCCATGTTGGGGTGGATCATCCCCGCGCCTTTGGCGACGCCGACGAGGCGGCCGCGCTTGCCGCCGATGGTGAAGCTCTTCTGCGCGACTTTGGGGCCGACGTCGGTGGTGAGGATGGCGTGCGACAACGCGTCCACGCCGCCGGAGGAGAGGCGGGAGACGGCATCCGGGAGGAAGTCGCGGACTTTTTTGTCCGGCAGCACGACTCCGATCACGCCGGTGGAGGCGAGGACGATTTCTTCTTCGGTGCAGCGCAGCAGCTCGGCGGCGCGGGTGCGGACGCGCTTGGCGGCGTCGAGGCCTTCTTTGCCGGTGACGGCGTTGGCGCAGCCGGCGTTGACGACGACGGCTTTGACGCGGCCGCCGCTCTTTTTCAGGGCGCTCTTCGACAGGACCACCGGCGCGGCCTGGAACTTGTTCTGGGTGAAGACGGCAGCCGCGGTGGCGCCGTCCTCGGCGACGATGAGGCCGAGGTCGGGGCGCTTCTTGCGGATACCGGCTCGGACGCCGGAGGCGAGGAATCCCTTGGGTAGTTTCAACTGAGGCTCTCCAGGGCGGCCTTCGCGGCCGCCAGCACTCTCTCGGGTGCAGTGCCTCCGAGAACGTTCTTCTTGGCCAGCACGACTTCGATGCTGTTGCGCGAATGCTGTCCGCCGCGCGAGACGATGTCGTGCGCCTCGCGGAAGGGGATGCCTTTCGCCGCCAGTTCGTCGGCGGCGTCGGTGGCGAGGAGCAGCGGGCTGGCCGCCGCCTCGTACAGCTTCGCGTGATTCAGTTTCAGGCCGGCCACGAGCGCGGTGAGTGCCGGCAGTAGGATGGCGAGCGTGGTGCGGGTGCGGAACAGCGGCTCTTTGTCGAGCTGCAGGTCTTTGTTGTACGCGAGCGGCAGGCCTTTGATGAGCGCGAGGAAGCCGGTGAGCTCGCCGAGCGCGCGGCCGGCATGGCCGCGCGTCAATTCGAGCACGTCGGGGTTTTTCTTCTGCGGCATGCGCGAGGAGCCGGTGGCCAGGGCATCCGGCAGCTCGGCGTAGCCCGCTTCGTCGCTGGTGAAGAAGATCAGGTCTTCGGCCATGCGCGAGAGGTGGAGCAGCGTCGTCGACGCGCAGAAGAGGTACTCCGCCGCGAAGTCCCGGTCGGAGACGGCGTCGAGCGAGTTGGCCGTCGCCCGGGCGAAGCCGAGCGACTCGGCGAGGCGCTGCCGGTCGATCTGCAACGGCGTTCCCGCCAAAGCGGCGGAGCCGAGGGGGCACTCATCGCCCCGCTCGCGTGCATCGCGAATGCGCGAGAGGTCGCGCTGAAGCATGGCCACGTAGGCCATGCACCAGTGACCGAACGTCACGGGCTCGGCCTGCTTGAGATGGGTGTACCCGGGCATCGGCGTCGCGTGCTCGTCGACGGCACGCTGCGCCAGTGCCTGCGCCAGCGAGGTCGCGAGGTCCTCGAAGTCGTTGCATGCCTTCTTCAGCCACAGCTTCAGGTCCGTCGCCACCTGGTCGTTGCGCGAGCGGCCGGTGTGCAGCTTGCCGGCGAGCGCTCCCACTTTTTCCCGAAGCGACGCCTCGACGTACGAGTGCACGTCCTCGGCGTCGCCGCTCTCCAGCGTCAGCGAGCGCAGGGCGTCGACGAGCGCGCTGACTTCTTGCGAAGTCAGCACGCCCGCCTGGCCCAGCTCCTGCGCCCACGCGATCGACCCCTCCACGTCTTCCGCGAACAGCTCGCGGTCGAACGCGAAGGAGTCGTTGAGCGCGCGCAGCAGCGCCGAAGGCTCCTCGGTGAACCGGCCCCCCCACATCGTCATTTCGACCACCCTCCGGTGCCGCTCTGCACGGTCTCCACATCCATCGGCGACAGCCGCTTCCGGCCGCGCAACTGCAGGCCGAACAGCTTGATGAAGCCGGCCGAGTCGGTGACGTCGTAGCCGGTCATGTCGAACGAGGCGAGGTTCTGCTGGTAGAGCGAGTACGGCGACTTCCGCCCGACCACGGTCGCGTTGCCCTTGTAGAGCTTCAGCGTGACGGTGCCGGAGAGGTTTTCCGAGAGCGAGTTGACGAACGCGTCGTACGCCTCCTTGAGCGGCGAGAACCACTGGCCGTTGTAGACCAGCTCCGCGTAGCGGGTGGCCATCCGCTCCTTGTCGTGCGCCGATTCCTTGTCGAGGACGATCGACTCGAGCGCCTTCAGCGCGTTGACGAGCAGCGTCCCGCCCGGGGTCTCGTAGACGCCACGCGACTTGATGCCGATGAGACGGTTCTCGACGATGTCGGCCCGGCCGACGCCGTGCCGGCCGCCGATCTCGTTCAGCGTCTGCACCAGCTTCGCCGGCGAGAGCTTCACGCCGTTGACTTCGACCGGCACGCCGTCTTCGAAGGTGATCGTCACCTTCTCCGGTGTGTCGGGCGCGTCCATCGGGTCGGTGGTCAGCTTGAACATCGATGCTTCCGGCTCGAACGACGGGTCCTCGAGCGGTCCGCCTTCGTGCGAGAGGTGCCAGAGGTTCCGGTCGCGCGAGTATGGGTCCTTCTTCGTGACCGGCACGGGGATGCCGCGCGCGGCGGCGTAGTCGATGGCGTCTTCACGCGAGACGATGTCCCACTCGCGCCACGGCGCGATGACGGTCAGCTCCGGCGCGAGTGCCTGGTAGGCGAGCTCGAAGCGCACCTGGTCGTTTCCCTTGCCGGTGCAGCCGTGCGCCAGCGCGTCGCAGCCGGTGGCGAGAGCGATCTCGACCTGCTTGCGCGCAATGAGCGGACGGGCGGTCGACGTGCCGAGCAGGTAGTCGTGCTCGTAGATCGCGCCGGCCTTCAGGACCGGGAAGAGATAGTCGGCCGCGAACTCTTCCTTCGCGTCGACGAGGTGGAAATCGCACGCGCCGGTCGAATACGCCTTCTGCGCGAGACCGGCGGTCTCTTCGGCCTGGCCGACGTCCACGGCCACCGCGACGACGTCGCAGCCGTAGTTTTCCTTCAGCCAGGTGATGATGATGGAGGTGTCGAGGCCGCCGCTGTATGCCAGCGCCACTTTCTTGATCGGTTTCTTCACGCTGCCTTCTCCTTGGTTGCGCCGAGCACATGCTCGAGCGCATGAATGAATTCGATGAGTGCCTTCTTCGGGGTGATGTACGGCGGCAGCAGCCGCAAAACTTTCTCTCTGGCGGTACCGACGACGAAGCCGTGGTCGAGCAGCTCGCGCGCGACCGGCGCGGCCGGGCGATCGAGCTCGATGCCCCACATCAGGCCCGAGCCGCGGACGTCGACGACGTTCAGTTTCTTCAACTCCTGGCCGAACCACGCGCCCAGGGCGTTGATCTGCGGGAGCAGCTTGATGGTCTCTTCGAGCACGACGCTGCCGAGGCGGCAGGCGACGGGGTTGCCGCCGAACGTCGTGCCGTGATGGCCCGGCTTGACCACGCCTTCCAGCGCCAGGCCGGTGAGCACGGCGCCGAGGGGAAGGCCGCCGCCGAGAGGCTTGGCCAGCGTGACGATGTCGGGCAGGACGCCGCTCTTCTGGAAGGCGAAGAGATGGCCGGTCCGGCCGAGGCCGCACTGGATCTCGTCGAAGACCAGCAGAGAGCCGTTGCGGTCGGCGATCCGCCGCGCGGCGATCAGGAAATCGTCGTCGAGCGGGATGATCCCGCCTTCGCCCATGACCGGCTCGAAGAAGATCGCCGCGGTGTCACCGTCGACGGCCGCTTCGAGCGCGGCGACGTCGTTCGGCGCGACGAACGTGACGCTCTCGACGAGCGGCGCGAACGGCGTCCGGTAGGCTTCGTGGCCGGTCAGCGAGAGCGAGCCCATGGTCCGGCCGTGGAAGCTCTCCTGGAGCGCGACCAGCTTGGTTTTCCGCGCCGAGAGGTGCGACTTCTGCGCTGCGAGGCGGGCGAACTTGATCGCCGCCTCGTTGGCTTCCGTGCCGCTGTTGCAGAAGAACGCCCGGCTCAGGCCCGACGCGCGCACGAGTGCTTCGCCCAGGATGCCCTGCGCCGGGTGGTAATAGAGGTTCGAGACGTGGAGCAGCGAGTTGCCGGCGTCCTTCATCGCCCGCAGGATCTTCGGGTGCTTGTGGCCGAGGACGTTCACGGCGATGCCGCCGAGGAGGTCCCAGTACTCGCGGCCATCGGCGTCGATGAGGCGCGCGCCCTTCCCATCGCGCGGATGGAACGGCGTGCGGGCGTACGTCTTCACGAGGAACGCGCTCTCGCGCGCTTCGACTGCTTCGGGCGATTCGTCATGCAGCAACAAGGGTCGTCCCTCCTTCTTCGCCGATCGTGATCGCGGGAACTCCTGAAGTGAGCGCGTTGAGCGCTGCCTGCAGCTTCGGTTTCATGCCGCCGGTGACATTGCCGATGAACGTCTCGGCATCAGCGGCGTGGAGCCTCGGCACGACGTTGCCGTCGCCGTCGAGCAGCCCGGCGACGTCGGTGATGAACAGCAGCTCGCCGGCGCCGACGGCGACGGCCATGGCCGCGGCGGCGCTGTCGGCGTTGACGTTGTAGAGCGCGCCGTCGGGGCCGATGGCGATCGACGAAACGACCGGCAGCGTGCCGTAGGTCAGCATGGCCGAGATCAGCGCCCGGTTCGCGTGCGTGACCTGGCCGACGTGGCCGAGCTCCACTCCGTCGATCGGCGGATGCTGCGCGGCGACGAGCGTCGCGCCGTCGCAGCCGGAGATGCCGGCTGCGCGGACGCCGAGCTTCGTCAGCTCGCTGACCAGCATCTTGTTGACCGTGCCGCCGAGGACCGAGACGACGATCTGCAGCGTCGCCTCGTCGGTGATGCGCAGCCCGGCGTGAGTCTTCTTCGCGATGCCCGCCTGCGCGAGCGCCGCGTCGATGTGCTTCCCGCCGCCGTGGACGAGAACGAGATCCTCGCCCGCGTTCCAGCGCGCGGCAATCCTGCGCAGCGCACCGTCGCGCCGCGCGGCGTCGTCGAGGAGCGAGCCCCCCAGTTTGATGACCGTGGTCAAAGCAGTCCCTCCGTCTCCGGATACCCACACATCCGGTTGAAGTTCTGGACGGCCTGCGAGGCCGCACCTTTCAGCAGGTTGTCGATCACCGAGACCACCACCGCCCGCTTGCCGCCGTGCAGCAGCGTGAAGCCGATCTCGGCGTAGGGGGTGTTCACCACGTCCTTCAGCTCCGGCATCTTTCCGGCGGGCAGGACCCGGACGAACGGCGCATCGGCATAGGCGTCCGCATACAGCGCGGTCAGCTCCTCGGCCGTGACCGGATTGGTGAAGCCGACGTGCATGGTCGAGTAGATCCCACGGTCGGTCGGCAGGAGGTGCGGCACGAAGACGAGCGTGGTGCGCTCGCCGAGGTGCAGCCCCTGCCGGATCTCCGGCTCGTGCCGGTGCGTTCCGATGCCGTAGGCCTTGAAGTTCCCGAACAATTCGGTGAATGAATATGCAACATCCGCCTTCTTCCCGGCCCCGGAGACACCGCTCTTGGCATCGACGATCACCGGCTGGGTCCGGTCGATCAGGTACGTCAGTGGCCGCAGGGCGAGCAGGACGGAGGTGGGATAGCAGCCGGGGTTGGCGACCAGCCGCGCTTTCTTCAGCTCCCCATTGCACCACTCCGGCAGGCCGTAGACCGCCTCGCCGAGGAGCTCCGGCCGCTCGTGCGCGAAGCCGTACCACGACGGATAGAGGCCCGGCTCGCCGAGACGGAATGCGCCCGAGAGGTCGATGACCTTGATCCCTGCGTCGAGCAGCTTCGGCGCGACCTCGGCCGACACTTCGTTCGGCGTGGCCAGGAAGACCACTTCCGCACCGCTCTCGACGACCTTCGCGACCGAGAACGACTCGGATGAATATGCACCGGCGACCCGGACATGCGGGTGGCGGCCGAGGATTTTCTGCAGCTCCATGCCGGCGTAGCCGGTGGCGCCGGCGATGGCGACGGGAGTCGGGCGTACCGCGGCGTCAGGCGCCTCGGCGTTCAGGTACTGACTCCCTGAAGCCTCCAGCCTGAGGTCGTTGATGAATACACACGTATCTTCTCTGGTCATAGTCATTGGCGCGCTCTCCCGGAAAGAAGTTCGCTACGCTTACGCGCGCGTACGTCGAACCGGCGGTCGGATGCCGGCGATCTGGTGGACTCGCCGCGTGAACGCAATCGCGGCGGCTGGGGTGCGGAAAGCGATGAAAATCGTGTCGTCGCCGCCGATCGTGCCGAGGGCATCCTCGATCGGGAGGGCGTCGATGGCGCTGGCGACCGGTTGCGCTGCCGCGACCGGGGTCTTGACGACCACCATGTTCCCCGCGGCCTCGGCGAAGAGGACCGAGCTGCGCACGAGCTGCTCGAAACGGTTCTCGAGCGATTGCCGGGGGGCGAACGCCGCCACGGGGGCCAGCGGCGCCAGCGATTCCGGCGACACGTAGCCGTTCTGCGTCTTCACCAGCCCCAGCTCGCGGAGATCCCGCGAGAGCGTCGGCTGCGTGACGCTGAACCCGCGCTCGCGCAACGCGACCAGCAGCTCGTCCTGAGAGTGGACGGCAGTCTGGCCGACGATCAGGAGGATTTCCTCCCGCCTGCGCGTCGCGTCACCGTGTGAATGAAAATTCATCATCTCGAATACTTATGCATGAACCGGGGAGTGTCAAGGGGTATTTCAGGAGGCGGACGAGGGGAGAGGAACGAGGGATGAGGGAGGACGATTCGTTTTGGACTTCGGTCGATTCGGTTTGGACTTCAGTCGACTTTTTTTCGACTTCGGTCGATTCGCTTTCGACTTCAGTCGACTTTTTTTCGACTTCGGTCGATTCGGTTTGGACTTTAGTCGACTTTTTTTCGACTTCGGTCGATTCGGTTTGGACTTCGGTCGACTTTTTTTCGACTTCAGTCGATTCGTTTTCGACTTCAGTCGACTTTTTTTCGACTTTCTAAGCGAAGTCCATATCCCGGCATATCGGCGGTGTCAGCGAGGAAGGACACTTCATACCGCTGATCTTTGACAAGCTTTCCCTCTCTTTTGCGCGATCATCCATAGAAGAGGAGGTCCTTCCCCAATGTCCACCAGTCGTCGTGTCCTTATTGCCGTTTTCACGCTCCTGCTCGCTTTCTCGGCCAGCGCCGCCAAGCGCCGCGCGGTCCGCTCGCCGTCCGCTCCGGTGGTGAACCCCGGCGGCTGCCATACCTTCGGGTTCGTCGAGGCCGGAACCGAGGCGACCTACGTCACTCACACGCCGGACGCAGACGTCCACTTCACCATCACCTGGATCTCCGACACCGCCACGGAGACCCACACCACCCAGAAAGTCAGCACGCCGCAGGGGAACGCGGACGTCGAGACCTTTCTGTATGGCCACACCGTCGGCAATCTCCGGTCGCTCGATGCCATCGACCTGACCACCACCATCACCGTGCCGATCCTCGGCAAGGTGGTTACGGAGGTCGAGATCGACTTCGTCCCCGGCCTCGTCTCCGGTCCTGCCGCCGGCTGGTGCGTCGGCAACACCTGGGACGTCCCGCCGGTCCAGGAGACCATCACCGTCCGCTCGATCAGCGGCACGACCGTAAACACCGTCACCACCGTCGCCTCGCAGGGTGTGGTGCTGGCGGTGGGCCTGCCGATCACCGTTCCGGCCGGGACCTTCAACACCGTTCAGTACAAGGGCGTGCTGGTCGGCAGCGCGAACAACGACGTCCAGCCGGCGATCACCTGGGTTTCCATGGAGCACAACATCGTCGTGCGCCAGGACACCCTCGACGCGGCCGGAAACGTGACCACGACCACGCTGCTCACCAACCTCTGATAAGGCGTCGCATTTGCAGGGATTTGGGCTCCAGGAGGAGCCCATGTCCCGCGTGGAACGCACCGAGAATCCCAGCGAGCGGCGAGGCAACGAGCAGTTGCGTCAGGCGCAGCAGGGCCGCACCAGCGGCAGCACCCGCCGCGACGACCCCAACCCCGGCCACACCCCCACCAAGGCGGAGGGGGAGGTGGGGGATGTGGAAGAGGCGCTGGAGCGGCAACCGGAGTAAAAATTACACGTTTCGTGAGGAACGGTTGCTGGTTGCTGGTTGCTTGTGACGGAGCGCCTGGCCCTCAGGCCGCAAATTCACAAGCAACCAGCAACCAGCAACTACTTTCACACCTCAATCCCCACGCTCCTCATCAACGCCAGCGCGTTGCTCTTCGTCACCACCCCCGCCCGCATCCGGTAGTCGAAGACCACCTTCCCGTCTTCGATGTGGTCCTCGAAGTGAACGTTGGCCGCCCTGGTCCCCAGCGATTCGGCAATCTGCGCCAGCGCCAGGTCGTGCGTCGAGACCAGGCCGATGCTCCCCCGTTCCACCAGCCCCTTCACGATCGCCTCGGCGCCGATGCGGCGGTCGTGGGAGTTGGTGCCGGCCAGGATCTCGTCCAGTAGATAGAGGAGGGGGCCGCTGCGCGACATCTCCAGGACCTGGCGGATGCGCAGGATCTCGGCGTAGAAGCGGGAGGCGTTTTCCTGCAGGGAGTCGTGGATGCGGATCGAGGCGCCGACCGACGCCGGGGCGATTCGCAGGGAAAGAGCGCAGACCGGGCCGCCGCTCATCGCCAGCACCGCCGCCACTCCCACGCTGCGCATCATCGTGCTCTTGCCCGACATGTTCGAGCCGCTGACCACCAGCAGCCGCAGCGTGTCGTCGAGGCGGATGTCGTTCGTCACCCGGCGGTCGCCGGGGATGAGCGGGTGGCCGAGGCTCTTCGCGTCGAAGAGCGGCCCGGGGGAGACGATCTCCGGCATCGCGAACGCCGGGTGCTCGAACGCGAACGAGCCGAGGGAAGCCAGCGCCTCGATCTCCCCGACCGACTCGATCCAGTCGGCGATCCGGGCGCCGGAGCGTGTCCGCCAGCGGTCGATCGCCAGCGCCACGTGGGTCGTCCAGAAGAGCACGATGGCGAAGAGGGCGAAGAATTGGTTCCTGCGGGCATCCAGCAGCGCCACCAGCCGGCGCAGTTTCTCGATCTCCTCGGAGGCGGGACGCTCGGCGCCGCGGAGGCGGTCGTGCAGAACGGTCAGGCGCGCCGAGGAGAAACGCTCGCGCTCCAGCCGCGCCAGCACGTCGCCGAGGAGGGCCAGGGCCGGCTCGGCGCGCTCGACGGCGTTGACGATCGGCTCGATCCTCGGCGCGAGGTACCGTGCGAGGAATCCCGCCGCCACGAGGACCAGCACCAACGGCAGCGACGGCATGTTCGCCAGCATCCCCAGCCGCAGCTCGGCCTCGGGGTGGGTCATCCCGATGATCCTCGCGATCCAGGAAGGCAGGGTGAGCGCGAACAGGACGATGACAGCAACCGGCAGCACGATCGCCGCGAACCGCTCCAGCGGCGAGATCGTCACCGGCGGCAGCGCCGCCCAGGCGTCGAGATGCGCGCTTTCCACGTCGCGTTTCACCTCGGCGGCTGCAATCGAGAGGTCTTCCCGCAAATCGACCCGTTCCCGCAGCTCGAGCACCGCCGCCTGCCGCGCGCGGATCTCCTCCGCGTCGAGCGAAGGCTCTTTCAGCCAGCGCGCGAGCCGCATCCGGCCAGCTTTCGTGACGGCGATCGAGATGAGCTCGAACAGCGATCCTCGGCCGAAGAGGTCGAAGTCGCCGGCGTAGGGATGGTGATCTTCCATGAACTCGTCGCCCGGATCGCCCTGTCCCTGCCACGTCCCGTCGATCCGCCCCAGGCCGCGCGCATAGAACGCCGCCCCTCCCTCGGCGCGCCTGCGCTCGCGGATCACGCGTTCGTGGACGACCAGCAGGGCGATGAAGAGCGCCACCGGCACGAGCGCCGCCAGAAGACTCCAGAAGGCGATGGCGATCGCCGCGACGATCGCCAGCAGGCGAATGATCGAGATGTTCCGCTCCCGCGCCCGCAGCCCCGAGGCAGCGGCGGTCCGGGAGGAGAGACGTTCGGAGTAGAGGTCACGCACAGGCGCATTGTTTCAGAAGAGAGACGACCGGGAGGCCTCCGGCGGGCGGGCCCGGCCCGCGGCGTTTGTTTTCGCCTGGACCGCGTTCAGCGGGACCAGCGCCCGTTCAGCCTATGGCAACAAACGCCGCGGGCCGGGCCCGCCCGCCGGAGGCCCCCCGTCGTCTCTCTTTCGTTACGCCGATGCCGCTGCCACCCGCGGTGCCCGCCAGTTCACGCGGGCCGTCATCTGCATCACTACGAACAGCGACACGATCGCGCCGATCGTGATCGCCAGCCCGGTAAACCCCTCGAAGAAGAAAGCGTACGAAAAGCCGACCAGGTAGATCAATTGCGACAGCGCCGCCTCCACGTAGGCGAACCGCGAGCCGGTCACGATCCGCAGATAGCTCACCACGAGGAAGACCGACACCGCCGAACAGATCACGAACGCCGCATGGATCGAAATGTGGTCGACCAGATACGCCAGCAGCAGGTGGAAGGCGAAGAACGACGTCGCCAGGAAGAAATAGTGCATCGGGTGGAGGTCGATCCCCCGCAGCGTGGTGATGATGAAGATCAGGAAGAAAAAGAACAGCAGCGACACCGGGGCGAAGAAGCTGATGCGTCCCGCCAGCGGTCCCGGCTGCAGCTTCTGCGGCAGCTCCATCCCGATGCCGTAGCCGGTCACGAGATTGTTGTACTTCCAGGTGAGCTGCCAGCCGTTCGGCGTCTTCACCTTGGCGGTGGGGGAGAGGGTGCCGTAGGGGAAATCGATGGCATCGAAGTCGGTCTTCATCGTCAGGTTGAAGTCGCGCACCTGCTGCACGTTCTCGCCGAACGTGTAGTGCCAGGTCGTCATCCCCTGCGACCGGTATCCGACTTCCAGCCGCGCGGTGGCCCCGGGCTGCACGCGCACCGTGGCCGTGACGGCCCCTGCGACCGCCGTCGTCGGCACCGGCTTGCCGTCGACCCGGAAGACGAGGTCGTCGTAGATCGCCTGTGGCGCCGGGAAGAGGAGCTTGATGGTGGTCTGCTCGCCCGGCGTGTTATTGCGGAAGAGGTAATCGCCGCTGTAGGCGACGCGGTAGGTGGCGTACCAGAGCAGCCCCTTCTGGCGCTGCTCGAGGTCGAGGTCGGCGGTGATCCGGCTCCGCTCCAGCGGCAGGACTCCGGCGACCGTCTCCTCGACGGTCTTCTCCGTCACCTTTCCGTCGACCTTCTCCTCGACTTTCCTGAGGCGCGTCCACGTCGCCACCGCCTCGGGCGGAACCTGCCGCTGCGGCCCGCCCCAGCTCGACTCGACCATCTTCTGCAGCCCCGAGTCGGCTGAGTACGTCCGGTTCATGATCGTCGCGCCGAGGACGAACCACGCCAGCGCGGTAAAGAGAAAGATGGCGATGATGGCAACTACGTTCTTCATGGCAGCCCTCCGAGTCCTGTGACTGTTCATGATGGGCGGTGGTTTCGGCGAGTACTTGGCGAAATTAAGGAAAAGTGAAGGCAACAGGGGAAATTTGCTGTCATCCTGAGCCGCAGGAGTTACCCCACGAAGGGAAAGCATGGCGGCGAAGGACCCCCTGCGGTGAACGAGACGCGTGCTGTCGGAGGGGGTCCTTCGCCGCCTTGCTTTCGGCACATGCGGACTTCCTGCGGCTCAGGATGACAATCAGGATGGCGACACGCACTACAATAGATCCATGGCCACAGTCGAAGCTCTCTTTGCCGACTACGCGTCCTACCACCAGACCAGCGGGAACAAGCTGTTCCACCGGCTGGGGATCCCGATGATCATGCTCAGCCTGATCGGCATGCTCACCCACGTGAAACTGCCCACCATCGCCACGGTCGAGTGGGACGCGGCCATGGTGCTGATTGCGCTCTCCAGCGCGTACTACTTCGTGGTCGAGTGGCGGCTGGCCATTGCCATGACCGCGGTGTCGATCGTCTTCTACTTCGCCGGCGCGGCCATCCCGTTCTGGATCAACGTCGCCCTCTTCGTGCTCGGCTGGATCTTCCAGTTCATCGGCCACAAGGTGTACGAGCACAAGAACCCCGCCTTCTTCCGCAACTTCGTCCACCTCCTCATCGGCCCGCTCTGGATCCTCAACGACATCATCCCGGTCGTGAAGAGCTCCCCGGAACGGCCTGTAAGCGCGCGGTAAGCGCCACTCCATAAAAAAGGACCATGATGTCTGCTCGAGTACGAGTGGCGGCGTACGCCGCCGCAGCTTTGCTTTCCGCTCTCTCGCTCCTCGCTGCCAACCCGGCCGTGACCGTCAACGTCGACGCGGCCGCGGACCAGAAGCCGATTGATCCGCGCATTTACGGCTCCTCGTTCGCCAGCGCGGCGCAGATCGACCAACTCGGGCTGACCGTCAACCGCTGGGGCGGCAACGCCACCAGCCGCCACAACTGGGCGATCAGTACGACCAACCGCGCCAAGGACTGGTACTTCGAGAACATCCCCGACGGCGTCTCTTCCGGCGACGGCTCGAACGGCAAGGCGGTCGACGACTTCATCACCCTCAGCCGGAACGCCGGGGCGGAGCCGGTGCTCACGATTCCGCTGATGGGACTCCTGCCGAAGGATCGCGTGCAGCGCTGCGGCTACTCGCGCGCCAAGTACGGCAACCAGGACGACGCCGACTGGCAGTGGATGCCCGACTGCGGCAACGGGAAGCAGGGCGGCCTGCGGATGCTGAACGTCAATGACCCGGCCGACACGGCGGCCGTCTTCGACGAGACGCATCAGGCGAACTGGATCCAGCACCTCGTCGACACCTGGGGCCCGGCCTCGGAGGGAGGGGTGAAGTACTACTCGCTCGACAACGAACCGTCGCTCTGGAGCGCCGATCACTGGGACATCCACCCGGACGGCTCCACGTACGACGAGGTCTGGTCGAAGATGGCCGAGTACGGCGCGGCGATCAAGGCCGTCGACCCCGGCGCGAAGCTGACCGGCGTCGAGGAATGGGGGTGGTCGGGCTACTTCATGAGCGGCGCCGACCAGGAGAATGGCGACAACGCCGACCGTTTGGCGCACGACGACACGCCCTACGTCGACTGGCTGCTGCAGCAGGCCGCCGCGTACGAGGCGGCCAACGAGCTTCGCATCCTCGACATCCTGGCCGTCCACTTCTACCCGCAGAACGGCGAGTTCTGGCCGCCCGACGTCGTCACCCCCGCGATGCAGGGCTTCCGCAACCGCTCCACCCGCGCGCTCTGGGACATGAGCTATGTCGACGAGTCGTGGATTCACTGGGGTCCGGATGGCGGCATCGTCCGCCTGATCCCGCGCCTGCACGAGTGGGTCGCCAACCACTATCCCGGCACCGAGATCGGCATCACCGAGTACAACTGGGGCGCCGACAATCACATCAACGGCGCGACCGCGCAGGCCGACATCCTCGGCATCTTCGGCCGCGAGGGCCTGAACCTCGGCGTCCGCTGGGGGACGCCGGCCCTGGGGTCGGTCAGCGCCAACGCCTTCCGGATGTACCGGAACTATGACGGTAACCACTCCACGTTCGGCGACGTCAGCGTCAGCGCCGGCGGCCCGAATCCCGACGACGTCGCCGCCTTCGCCGCGATCCGCACGTCCGACGGCGCCCTGACGGTCATGCTCATCGCCAAGACGCTGACCGATGTCACCCCAGCCACCGTCAACCTGGCGAACTTCGTCCCTTCAGGTCCCGGCCAGCGGTGGCAGCTCACCTCCACCAACACCATCACCAGCCTCGCCGCGGTCCCCGTCTCCGGCTCCTCGGTGTCGTTGACGCTCCCCGCGCAGAGCATCACCCTCCTCGTCTTCCCTCCCTCCGCCGCGCCGGACGCGCCGGTGATGGGATCCGCCACCGCCACCAGCACCTCGCAGGTGACGGTGAACTGGTCCGCCGTCGCCGGAGCCACCGGCTACGAGATCTACCGCAGCGCCAACAACACTCCCTTCGCCCCCCTGATCACCGTCACGACCACGAGCCACAACGACTCGAGCCTCTCGGCCAACACCACCTATCTCTATCAGGTCCGCGCCGTCGCCGGCGGTGCCGTCTCCGATTTCAGCGCCGTCGACGCCGCGACCACGATCCTCTTCACCGACCCGGCGCTGAACAACACCCTCCCGGCGAAGGCGGTGCACGTGACCCAGCTCCGCACCGCCGTCAACGCCATGCGCGCCGCGGCCGGCCTCACCGCGACAGCGTTCACCGATGCCTCGCTCCCCGGCACGAAGATCAAGGCCGTCCACCTGACCGAGCTCCGCACCGCTCTCGACGCTGCCCGTGCGGACCTCGGTCTGCCCGCATTGACGTACACCAATCCCACGCTCACCGCCGGCAGCACGCCGGTCAAAGCCGCGCACCTCATGGAGTTACGAAACGGGGTGAAATAGAGGGTTGTCGATTGCCGGTCGTGTGTGTCTCGACGCGAGCGGTTCGGACAACTGACAACCGATAACCGACAACTCCGCCCGGCGGTGTGATTTTTGCTCGTCCTGCAATCCCGGGTACGAGCGTGGCCGACAATTCAGAGTATGGGGTCCTCGTGGTCGAGGATGATCCCGCTATCCGGCGGCTGGTGACGATGGTCCTCCAGCGCCAGCGCTACCGGGTGGAAGTCGCCGCGGACGGCCTCGAAGCCGTCCTCAAGCTCGGCCTCTCCGACTACGACGTCATCGTCCTCGACCTGATGATGCCCAACCTCGACGGCTTCACCTTCATCAGCACCCTCAACCGCGAAGCCCCCGAACGCCTCCGCAGCATCATCGTCACCAGCGCCGCCTCCCCCGCCGTCATCAAAGAACGCCTCGAAGGCAAAGTCTTCCAGCTCCTCCCCAAACCGTTCGACATCCAGGAACTGGTGACCAGCGTCCAGGCGTGTATCGCGGCGCAGGAGGAGAGCAGGCAGGTGGCGCCGTAGCTGAATCCTTATGGTGGCGGGAGCCGCCGAAGGCGGCGAAAGATCTGTAGGCCCGGCCTTCAGGCCGGGTATCGCGCGGCGAAGCAAGGCAAGCCCGCGTAGCGGGCGACAGCATAGGGATTCCTCCCCCGCGTTACCATTCCCCCATGCACCCATACGGCTCCGATCGCTTCCGCGCGGCGGGAGAGCGGGTGATTCTTCAGTGCGCGATCCCCAAGAGCTGGCGGCCGCGGACGCCGAAGTCTCTCACGCATGCGGAGTATCCCGGGACGGCGGTGCTGTGGGACGAGCAGTATTTCGAGGTCGTGGAGGCGACACAGTTGCAGACCGGCGGGGTGCGCTACGTGCTGGCGCCGTGGCAGGACCACCACACCTTCCGTTCCTTCGAGCACTACAACGAACAGTCGGAGATCCGGCGGGCCGACGACTTCCGGCAGGCGCAGAAGCAGCGGGCCGGCAGCTTCGTTTCCCACCTTTCCGGCATCTTCCTCGGCAACCTCCCGGAGCCGGTGCAGAAGCATCTCGAGAACGAGCTGGGCGTCTCCGCGAACCGGATGACCCTCCTCTCCTGCCTCCTTCCCCTTATCTTCATGGGCGCCGTGATCTGGGTCTTCGTCGACGCGCAGATGCGAGGGGTCCCGCCGGCCATTCCGATCTTTTTTCTCTACCTCGGCGCGCTGCTCATGCTCGAAGCCATGATCCGTTTCCTCGTGGCGATGTCGCAGAACCGCGCCATGGGGACGTTCCTCGGCGGGCTGGTCTACATCATCTACTGGCAGCTCCACCCGAGGCGCGCGACGCTGCCGTCGCCGTTCGCGGCGCCGGGCGAATCGACGACCTTCACGATCGCGCCGACCGAAGAGATCGTGCTGCGCGACAAGCTGGTGATGAAAGGGCCGCTGCTCACACTCCTCACGCCGGAAGAGCAGAAACAGCTCGCGGAACGCTACGGCTTCAACTATCGGGAGCACGCCTTCTGGGTCGCCTGGGTGCTGATGGCCTTCGCCTCGCTCGGCGCGGTGAGCGGCTTCGTGAGCGTCGCCGGCAGCGGCGACATCGGCTCGCTGCTCTCGTTCCTGATCGCTGCGGGACTGGCGCTCGAACAGGTGCTGCGCCTCTCCGCGCTGAAGCGCGGCCCGGCCGGGAGCATCCTCGGCGCGATTGCACGGCCGTTCGTGCGGGATCTGCTGCGCTGACTCTGGAAGGCACGCACTTCGCACCGTTGACCCGCAGTGGTACCGGAGCAGGAAGGTAGAAAGCGCGTCATCATCGAAGCGGCGTCTCCCGAGGTCGACGGAGGCGCGTTTCCCGCAAAACGGGTGACCGGCGAAGTCGTCATCGCCGAAGCCGACATCTTCACCGACGGCCACGACAGGATCTCCGCGGTCATCCTCCACCGGCACGACAGCGAGCCCGAATGGACCGAGGTTCCGATGCGGGCGCTCGTCAACGACAGGTGGCGGGCCGAGTTCCCGGTGGAACACCTCGGGTTTCATCGATTCACCATCGAAGCGTGGGTCGACCACTTCCTCACCTGGCATCGCGACCTGAAGAAGCGTGTCGACGCCGGCGTTTCCCAGGAAGACCTGCGCGTGCAACTGCTCATCGGGCTGGAGCACATCCGCGACGCTGCCGCGCGTGCGAATCCGCGCGACAAGCGCAAGCTCGACGCGGTGATCGCGGCGCTCGACAGCGAAGATCCAGTCGACGAGAAGATCGCCGACCTCTGGAGCGAAGACCTCCTCGCACTGATGTGGCGCAACGCCGAGCGAAAGTTCGTCGCGCGCTATGAACGCGAGCTGCTGATCGAAGTCGATCGCCCGAAGGCGGCGTACAGCACCTGGTACGAGCTCTTTCCCCGTTCCACCGCGAGCGAAGAGGGGAGGCACGGCACCTTCCGCGACGTCGAGGCGCAGTTGCCGCGTGTCGCGCGGATGGGCTTCGACATCCTCTACCTTCCGCCGATCCATCCGATCGGCGAGACCTTCCGCAAAGGGAAGAACAACAAAGTCACCGCCGAGCCGGGCGACGTCGGCAGCCCGTGGGCGATCGGCGGCAGGGAAGGCGGCCACAAGGCCGTGCATCCCGCCCTCGGCACGATCGAAGATTTCGAGCGCCTCGTCGCGAAGGCGAAAGCGGCCGGCATCGACGTGGCGATGGACATCGCCTTCCAGGCAGCGCCCGACCATCCGTACGTCAAGGAGCATCCCGAGTGGTTCCTGGCCCGTCCCGACGGGACGATCCAGTATGCCGAGAACCCGCCGAAGAAGTACCAGGACATCTACCCGTTCCATTTCGAAAGTGACGGCTGGCAGGAGCTCTGGAACGAGCTGCGCGACATCTTCGCCTTCTGGGTGGGCAAGGGCGTGCGCGTCTTCCGCGTCGACAACCCGCACACCAAGCCGCTGCCGTTCTGGGAGTGGTGCATCCGCAGCTTAAAGAAGGAGCATCCGGATTTGATCTTTCTGGCCGAGGCATTCACGCGGCCGAAGATCATGTACCGGCTGGCGAAAGCGGGGTACACGCAGTCGTACACCTATTTTGCGTGGCGCAACACGAAGCACGAGCTCGAGGAGTACTTCACCGAGGTCACCAAGCCGCCGGTGAGCGACTTCTTCCGCCCGAACGTCTGGCCGAACACGCCCGACATCCTCCCCGACTTTCTCCAGTACGGCGGACCGCCGGCCTTCTCGATGCGCCTCATCCTCGCGGCGACGCTGGCATCGTCGTACGGAATCTACGGCCCCGCCTTCGAGCGCTTCGTCCACGAGCCGCGCGAGCACGGCAGCGAGGAGTACCTCGACTCCGAAAAATATGAGGTGAAGCACTGGCCGCCGACCGACGATGACCTGACGGAGCTGATCGCCGCCGTCAACCGCATCCGCCGCGAGAACCCCGCCCTCCGGCAGAACGCCACGCTCAAGTTCCACGAGACCGACAACGAACACCTGATCTGCTACAGCAAGACCGCCGAAGAAAACGCGCTGGTCTGCGTGGTCAACCTCGACCCCCACAACACCCACGCCGGCTGGATCGACCTCGACCTCGAGACCCTCCGCCTCGACACCGGCCGCCCCTTCCAGGTCCACGACCTCCTCAGCGGCGCAAGACACACCTGGCACGCTCCGCGGAACTACGTGCAGATCAACCCGCAGATCGTGCCCGCACACATTTTCAGAATCCGCAGACGCGTACGCACTGAGAAAGACTTTGAGTACTTTTTATAGCGAGAGATGAGCGATGAGCGATGAGAGATGAACGGAGATCAGGAGCTTTTTGCTCATCTCTCATCGTTCATCGCTCATCTCTCGTTTGGCACACGTATGACTGACGACCTTTGGTACAAAGACGGGATCATCTACCAGACGCACGTTCGCGCGTTCTTCGACAGCAACGGCGACGGCATCGGCGACTTTCAGGGTCTGGCCCGCAAGCTCGACTACCTGCAGGACCTCGGCGTCAACATCCTCTGGCTGCTCCCGTTCTATCCGTCGCCGCTGCGCGATGACGGCTACGACATCGCCGACTACACCGCCGTCAACTCCAGCTACGGCACGCTCGCCGACTTCAAGGCGTTTCTGAAAGAAGCGCACCGGCGCGGCATCCGCGTCGTCACCGAGCTGGTCATCAACCACACCAGCGACCAGCACACCTGGTTCCAGAAATCGCGCCGCGCCAAGCCCGGCTCGCCGTGGCGCGACTTCTACGTCTGGAGCGACACCCCCGACAAATACAGCGACGCCCGCATCATCTTCAAAGACTTCGAGACCTCCAACTGGGCCTGGGACCCGGTCGCCAAGTCGTATTACTGGCATCGCTTCTTCTCCCACCAGCCCGACCTCAACTTCGAGAACCCCGCCGTCCACGACGCGCTCATCAAGGCCCTCGATTTCTGGATGGACATGGGCGTCGACGCGTTCCGCCTCGACGCCATCCCCTATCTCTTCGAGCGCGAAGGGACGACGTGCGAGAACCTGCCGGAGACGCACGACTACCTCAAGAAAATCCGCCGCCACATGGACGAACACCATCCCGGCCGGATGCTGCTCGCCGAAGCGAACCAGTGGCCGGAAGACTCCCTGCCGTACTTCGGCGATGGGGATGAGTGCCATATGGCCTTCCACTTCCCGGTCATGCCCCGCATGTACATGGCCCTGGCGATGGAGGATCGCTTCCCCATCATCGACATCATGGGGCAGACCCCGCCCATCCCGGAGAACTGCCAATGGGCGATGTTCCTCCGCAACCACGACGAGCTGACCCTGGAGATGGTCACGGACGAAGACCGCGACTACATGTGGCGCACCTACGCGAAGGACATCAAGGCGCGCATCAACCTCGGCATTCGTCGTCGATTAGCCCCGCTGCTCGACAATCACCGCGGCCGCATCCATCTGATGAACGGCCTGCTCTTCTCCTTCCCCGGCACGCCGATCATCTATTACGGCGACGAGATCGGGATGGGGGACAACATCTATCTCGGCGACCGCAACGGCGTGCGCACGCCGATGCAGTGGAGTGCCGACCGCAACGCCGGCTTCTCGCGCTCCAACCCCCAGCAGCTCTTCCTGCCGGTGATCATCGACCCGCAGTATCACTACGAGCAGGTGAACGTCGAGGCGCAGCAGTCCAACCAGTACTCGCTGCTCTGGTGGATGAAGCGCCTCATCGCCATGCGCAAGCGCTACAAGGCGTTCGGCCGCGGGACGATGGAGTTCCTGCACAGCGAGAACCGCAAGATCCTCGCGTACGTCCGGCGCTATGAGGACGAGATCATCCTGGTCGTCGCGAACCTCTCCCGGCTCGTGCAGTGTTTCGAGCTCGACCTCGGCCAGTACAAAGGGATGGTCCCGGTCGAGCTGTCCGGCGGGACGAAGTTCCCGGTCGTCGGCGAGCGTCCCTACTTCCTGAACCTCGGGCCGTTCGCCTTCTACTGGTTCGAGCTCAAGCGCGAGGTCGCACCGGAGATCACCACCCAGGATGCGCCGCTCATCGGCGCCCGTTCCTGGGACGAGATCTTCGCCACCCGCAGCCGCGACGAGCTCGCGCGCGCTCTGATGGCCTACCTGCCGACGCGCCGCTGGTTCGGCAGCAAAGCCCGCGGGATGTCGCACATCGCCGTCCGCGACGCCATCGAGCTGCCGAACGACACCCGCCTGGCCATCCTCGACATCGACTTCCACGAAGGGGAGCCGCAGACCTATCTGCTGCCGCTCGGCGTCGCCAACGTCCGCCGCGAACAGGACCAGGCCCGCAACGTCCCGGTCATCGCCCGCCTGCGCGACGGCGCGATCTTGTATGAGCCCGTTCAGGACGAGACATTTGCCCAGGCGCTGCTCGACGCCATCGCCCGCAAGCGCCAGCTCAAGGGAATCCAGGGCGTCGTGGCCGGCGGCACCACCCGCGCATTCAAGGAGTTACGCGGCGGCGAGCCGCCTCTCGAGACCCACGTCCTCGGCGTGGAACAGAGCAACACCGCCATCGTGTACGGCCAGCGCCTGTTCCTCAAGCTCTTCCGCCGCCTTGAAGCGGGCATCAACACCGACATCGAGATCACCCGCTTCCTCAACGAAGAGACCTCCTTCACGCATACCCCGCGCGTCGCCGGCTCGCTGGAGTACCGCGACGAGCGCACCGGCACGCCGACGACGGTGGGCATCCTGCAGGGCTTCACCCCGAATTCAGGCGACGCCTGGGCGTACACCCTCGACGCCATCGGCCGTTACTACGACAGACTGCTCAGCGATCCCGACGCCGCCGACCGGATCCGCAAGGCCATGCCGCACGAGAGCCTCTTCACGCTCGCACAGAAGCCGGCTCCCGACATCGCCCGCGAGACCATCGGCAGCTACCTCGCCGACGCGGAGCTCCTCGGCAGGCGCACCGCCGAGATGCACCTCGCCCTCGCCTCGCGCCCCGACAACCCGGCCTTCGCTCCCGAGCCCTTCACCCCGCACTACCAGCGCTCGATCTACCAGTACATGCGCACGCAGGTCGTGCAGACCCTCCAGGTCCTCCGGCGCGGAGCCAAAGACCACCCGGAGTTCGAAGAGCTGGTGAAGCACGAGGAACAGCTCCACCAGCACGTCCGCGGGGTCCTGAAAGGAAAGATCGACGCCTCCCGGATCCGCATCCACGGCGACTACCACCTCGGCCAGGTCCTCTACACCGGCAACGACTTCGTCATCATCGATTTCGAAGGCGAGCCGGCCAGACCGCTCAGCGAGCGCCGCCTCAAACGCAGCGGTCTCCGCGACGTCGCCGGCATGCTCCGCTCCTTCCACTACGCCCCCTACGCCGTCGTCTTCGGCACCGCTCCCGGCTCCTACGTCCGGACGGAAGACAAAGCCCGCCTCGAGACCGGAGCCCAATTCTGGTACCGCTGGGTCAGCGCCGCCTTCCTGCGCTCCTACCTCGCCGCCTCCGGTGGTTCCTCCCACCTGCCGTCGGATCGCGAAGCGACCGAGATCCTCCTCAGCTCCTACCTGATCGAAAAGGCGCTGTACGAGATCACGTATGAACTGAACAACCGGCCGGACTGGGTGAAGATCCCGTTGCGGGGGGTGCTGGATTTGCTGGAGTGATGATCAACCCTCCTTCAGGCGCAGCCTTTCCCCCGTCATCCCGAGCGGAGGGAGGGAGGGCGTGAGGGAGCGGAGGGATCTGTACGGCCAAAATTAAGCCCACAAGCCACTACTCCCGCTCCCCCTTCGCAAGCAGATCCTCCCATCTCGGGTTGACCGCCTTCACGAGCGCAATCTTCTTCGTCCGCGACATCGCCTTGATTGTCTTCTCGCGCGCAATCGCCTCCACCACCAGCTCGAACACTTCGTAGTAGACGATCCGATCGAAGTGGTAGCGACTCGTGAATGAAGATCCTGTCCCGGCCTTGTGCTGCATCGCGCGAGTTGCCAGGTTGTTCGTGACCCCGGTGTACATCGTCATGCTGAAGTTCGACAGGATGTACACGAACAACTGCCGGCGCGTTCCGTCCGCTAGCCATAAGGCTGACTGCCGCGGGTACACCATCCCCGACATCCTATGGGAGAGGATCTCGGTGCAGGAATCTCTACTGATGGTGGATGGTGGCGCCCTGCCGCTCCGACAAAAGGAATCGCCTGTCGGATCACTTTCCGCCATACAGATCCCACCGCTCCCACACACCCACCCACCCTCCGCTCGGGATGACGGGAGGGGAGCGTTTCGCTAGCAGTGGCGGTCAGCACGGCGTGATCTACATTTCGTAGAACGCCATGAAGCGGCCGAGTGACAGAAATCCGCCCCAACCCGGCAGCGCCCACCCCTCCGTCATCCCGAGCGGAGGGTGGGCGGGTGTGAGGGAGCGGTGGGATCTGTACGGCGAAGATCCTCCCTACAGGCGCGACTCCCCGCTCCACCTGGTCTACTCCGCCGTCGCCCCCTCGGAATGGGCGCGTCCCTTGCCACCCTCTCCCCTCGAACAGGAGGGGATTCATGCAGCAGGCGAAACGTGGGGACACCGTGCACGTTCATTACCGGGGGGTGCTCGACGACGGCTCGGAGTTCGACTCTTCGGAGGGTTCCGACCCGATCGTTTTCATCCTCGGTTCGGGCGAAGTGATCCCGGGATTCGAGGAGGCCATCGAGGGGATGTCCGCCGGCGAGAAGAAGAGCAGCGGATCGAGGCCGGGAATGCGTACGGCGACCGCCGCGACGAGCTGGTATTCACGGTTCCTCGCGGACAGATGCCCGAGGGGACGGACATCGAGGTCGGGGACATGCTGCGCGTCGGCTTCCCCGACGGCAGCAGCGCGGCAGTGCAGGTGGCGGCGCTCGAGAATGACGACGTGGTCCTCGACGCGAACCACCCCCTGGCAGGGAAGGTCCTGACGTTCGAGCTGGAACTGGTGTCGATCGAGTAACAGGGGACGACGGGAGGCCTCCGGCGGGCGGGCCCGGCCCGCTGCGTTTGTTTTCGCTTGAATCGCGTTCGAGGTGAACGCGTGCGTTCAGCCTATGGCAACCAACGCAGCGGGCCGGGCCCGCCCGCCGGAGGCCCCTCGTCGTTCCCCTCTTACTGTCAGCGGACGGACAGCGTCCGCACGTCGTACAATCGCCTCCTCGATGCGCCCCTTCCTCCTCGTGCATGTGAACGGCGTCGCGCACCGCATCGGCGGTGCACACGCATTCCAGACCCTCTCGCGGTACCTCCGCTACGAACAGCGCGCCACCGGAACCAAGATCGTCTGCGAAGAAGGAGACTGCGGTGCCTGCACCGTCCTGATCGGCCGCGCCGAGGGCGATACGCTCCGCTATCGCCCCGTCAACTCCTGCATCCAGTTCCTCTTCCAGCTCGACGGCGCGCACATCGTCACCGTCGAAGGACTCACCAGCGGCGGCGCCCTCACCCCGTTGCAGGACGCCATGGTCCGCTGCCACGGCGCGCAGTGCGGCTACTGCACCCCGGGCTTCGTCATGGCCATGGCCGGCATGTTCGAGTGCACCAACAAACCGGCCAAAGACGACGTCAAAGCCGCGCTCACCGGAAACCTCTGCCGCTGCACCGGCTACGAATCCATCACCAAAGCCGCGCTCGAAGTCGAGCAACAGCCGCGCATCGAGCAGCTCTACCCCTCCGAGCCGATCCTCCGCGCCATCGACGCCGTCAAGAGGGAGCCGGTCCGGATCGACAACTTCTACAAACCGGTCGACCTCGAAAGCGCGATCGCCTTCAAGCGCGACCATCCCAACACCGTCATCGTCCAGGGAGCGACCGACTTCGGCGTCTGGCGCACCAAGCGCGGCTTCACCCCCGAAGCCGTGCTGTCGCTCGAAGGAATTGACGGCCTCGCCGACGTGCGCATCGACGGTGAGGCGCTGCTCGTCGGCGGAAGGGTCACCCTCGCCCAATTCGAGTCGTCCGTGCGCGAGCTCGTCCCCTCGCTCGCCGAGATCATGGACCGCTTCGGCTCGCCGCAGATCAAGAACGCCGGGACCCTCGCGGGCAACATCGCCAACGCCTCCCCGATCGCCGACTCCCTCCCGTTCCTCTACGTGATGCACGCCACGCTCGAGCTGACCGGCAGCGACGGCATCCGCGTCGTCCCCATCCGCGACTTCTACCTCGGCTACAAGAAGCTCGACCTCCGCGCCGACGAGATCATCACCCGCATCCGCATCCCGCTCCCGAAAGACGGCGACACGCTGCGCCTCTACAAAGTCTCGAAACGGAGCCACCTCGACATCTCCACCTTCACCGCGGCGATGCTGATGCGCCGCA